>MDSZ01033757.1_pt1 | contig 11369 bp, 11 predicted proteins | sample 811201 | NCBI WGS metagenome assembly MDSZ01 (sample SAMN05326647, study PRJNA326480) | marine metagenome | isolation source: seawater | place: Indian Ocean: North | collected 2010 | reverse complement strand
TAGAAGCTGACATTGCTGACTCCCAAATTGATCCTTCGTTAGTTTCACCGTCACCTATTGCAACAACAATCCTATGTTTTTCTTTCTTTAGTTTAGCTGCTAGAGCCATACCAACACCAATTGGCAAACCATGTCCAAGTGCACCTGTAGAAGCTTCTACACCAGGGACTTTAACCTCTGGATGACCGCCTAAGATTGAGTTAGCTTCACAAGTTTTTGAAAGTTCATCTTTAGAAAAGAAATTTTTATCTGACAATAAAGCATATAAAGCTAAGCAACCATGTCCTTTGCTCAGAATAAATCTATCTCTAGTTTTTAAAGATATATTTTTCGGGTCGAATACTAAAAAATCATCGTATAAAACTCTTAATATTTCTATTAGAGACATTGCAGCTCCAATATGACCTCTTCCACCAGCCTCTATGCATTTCAAAACATATTTTCTGAGTAATTTTGATCTATTATCAATCTTTATTTGCAACGCTTCTTTTTGAAAATTCTTTTTTTTCATAATTAATTTAATTTAAAGAAAAACTTTACATCCCAAGTACATTTAATTTTTTTCATTTCTTTAGGTAAAAACCACCCTAAATCCTGACCTTCATTTAAATGTTTTTTTTTTATATTTTTTTTTGTTTCAAAATAAAAAAAATGAACTTGTGTACCTGTTCCAGGATTTTCCAACTCAAAGAGTTTTTTTAAAAAACTGCATCCAGCTGACAATTCTTCTTTTACTTCCCTTTTAACGCTATTTTCTGGGGTTTCTCTTAATCCAACTTCCCCACCAAAAAAACCCCAAGAATTTGGAAAGTAAATATTTTTTTTATTATCTCGCAACTGAAGTAAATATTTATTATCCTTGCAAATGATTGCTTTAGTTGCATGTTTTACCATTAAATATCAAATGTTTTAGGGCTATAATTTAATAAAAATTTAATTTTAATTAAATTTTCTAAGTTATTAATGTCTTTTTTATTTTCTAGAACCATATCTTCAAGAGAAAAAATTATTTTTTTTTTTATTTTTTAATACGATATTGTAAATCTCTCTTCTTAGTTTTGCATCTTTTGGTAATTGCTCTATACTGTAGAATGCAATACCATCATTTTTTCCTTTAATCGAGTCTTTAACAACTTGATTAAGCATTAAAAAACAATTCATCATGCCATATTCAGTTGCGCTAAGCATATATTTGTATCCATATTTTTCGCATGCTCTTCTAATAATTAAATTCTGAACACTTTGATCAACTAGGTTATTGTCCTCTAGTCTTCTACTTGAAATGTACCCTCTTAAACTTAACAATTATTCACCAGGAAATTTATATTTAATACCTATCTTTGATGCAGGCCTTATGGAAATGGGTGAGAAAAAACCACCTAATTTCTTTTGAGAGTAAGGAGTAAATAGTCCCTTAAATCTACAATTTAAAGATATTCTTGTCTCTTTTGTTTTATTAACGACATTACCATGCGGTAAAGTTTGGTTAAATAATAAAAAATTACCATAATTGATTTTCAAAAATTTCAAATCTTTTTTTAAAACATTGTGAAGGTTGGAAACAGATTTAATTTTATTACTTTTATATATTTTGTTAAATTGCTCATACTTTGAAGATTTAAGAATAAACATTGATTTTGTTTTAAAACAATCAACAAGGGGAATCCATAAAACAGTTTCGAATGGCGAGTCCCCATCCCAAGTGTCAGAATGAAGTGGAAGTAATGAGCTCTCATCGTTTGGAACTTGAATTGATAAATTGATTTTATTTTGCATAGCAAGTTCATTTCCTACTAATTGTTGCAAAGTTTCTTTTGCGATCAAAAAAATAGAGTCTTTAAATTTTTTGTCCTTGTTCATTTTATTAAATAGTTCAAGTCTCACCGAATTAAGTTCTTTTTCGCTCACATATTTATGGAAATTATTAAAAGAGAATTTATTTATTGTTTTTTTAATATTAAGCTTCTTTAAAATACTTCTTTTTAGAAAATTATTTATGTAATTCAGTGCAGCTTTTTTTTCAGCTCTTTTAATAATATACCCAGTTTTAAGGAAGCTATTTTCTAAATTTTTTAAATTTCTCATTTATAAATTTCTCATAATTATTTTTTCAGTCGATAATGGAAAAAAATTAAATTTTTTACAAATTTTATTATTTGACAATATGAATGAATTTTTATTTCTTTTGATGCTTACAATTTTACTTTTTGAGCTGTATTGATTTTTTATAAGCTTTATTATTTTTTTAAGTTTTATAGGTTTTGATGCTGATAAAATAAAGGTATCTCTAATTTTTTTTTTATTTTTTATTATACCAACAATAAACCTACCAATTTCTTCGGTGTCTATAACGTTATTAAAATTACTATTCATATTATGAACCTTAACAAGGTTGTTATTTTTTAATTTATTTATCATTGTTTGCAGCCAAGGTCTTGATGTATTTTTTTTTGAACAAAGAATTCCAGGAAATCTTATGTTTATAAAATTTATTGGTTGCGTAAAAAGATAATTTTCAGATAATTGTTTCGTAATTCCAAGTATATTTTGATTGGTTGGAATATAATTTTCATTTAATTTTTTCACACTTATTTCTCCAAAAGCTGCAATTGTTGAAAAATTTATAATTAATTTTGTTTCAGATTTTTTAGCATATTCTACTAAATTTGTTAAAGATAAAATATTGGTATCGATATAATCTTGAATCTTTTTATTTTTTGAGAATTCATGAATTACTGCACAATGAATAATAACATCAATTTTGTTTTTAATATCTATTGGTTTTGTAAGATCTATTTTTTTCCAAATTAAATTTTTAAGATTTATATTTTTTTTTTTTATTTTTGAATCTGTAAATAGCGAAAACTTTATGGTTTTGTTTTGCTAAAATATTAATTAAATCAAAACCTATTAGTCCTTGCGCTCCTGAAACTAAAATATTCATTTATTTTTTAAATTTAGTTCAGAAGCGTTAGTAAAATAGTAGTCACCATTATACTTTGTGTGTTCTAAAACTTTTTCCCATTCATTCTCTAATAAAATAGTTGTACCTAACAAAGTCCACTGTTTAAACATCCAATAGTCTTCTTTAGAGCTGTATGAGGCTAAAGTTATAAAACTTTTACCCTTTGATACTCTACTAATCTCTTTCAAAGAATTAATAGCACCTCTGAGATTTTGTGTATAAATAATTCCAAGTCCAATAACGAAATCAAATTTGTTGTTTTCAAAGTTAAGATATTCGTAACTATTGGTCTTTTTAATATATTTTTTTATATTTTCCATTGAGCTATTTATTGCATAACTTGAAGTTTCTAGACCACAAATTTCAGCTTTAGGTAACAAGTTTTTAAGATCATGTAGCAAAAAACCTTTTTCACATCCTAATTGTAAAATTTTAGAATTTTGTGATAGTTTATATTCTTTGCAAATTTTTCTTGCTATTGTTTTCCATCTACCATCGTATTTGAAACCTCCATATCCAAAATTTCTATCACCGTCGTAAAAATCTTTGTCTTTATAAGATGCTACAATTCTATGATCAATAGTTCGTAAGTTATCGTTCACGTATCTTATTGATGTTGGTTTAGGATAATCGCTAAGTAAATTAAATCTTCTCACTTTTAACTTCTAAATATTTTAAAGTAACTATTCTTTAAATTTATTACTTTCTAATTCAATTTTGCTTAAAAATGGATACATATCTTCAAATTTAGTTGGAACTGTTTTTCCTTCTTTAGTTCTTTTATTTATTGCTTTAGGTATTTGTTCCTCATTTGGATCCATAACTAATTCGCAAATTATACTTCCTTTAGACTGAAGGGCTTTTTGAATATTTGATTTTAAATTTTTATTTGAATTGAACCTAAAATATTTAAGACTGTGGGACTCTGCAATCTTTTTATAATTTGGGAAAGTAAGTCCACTTTTTTTATCTGCACCCATTATTCTGCCTCCAAATCCTAGTTGCTGGGTTTGTTTAATTGTTAAATATCCTCTGTTATTAAAAATAAAAATCTTAATTGGTATTTTGTTATGTTGAACTGTTGCTAATTCTTGGATATTTAGTTGAAAGCCGCCATCACCTGTTAAACAAATAACCCTATTTTTATTTTGTTTGCCATAAAAAGCACCTACAGCAGCAGGAAGTCCCCAGCCCATAGGGGCGTGACCAGAATTGGTGTGAAAATTTTGTCCTTTTTTAATTTTTAATGTTTGGTGAGTTGTTGTAAAAGAAAAACCCATATCTGTAATAATAACATCTTTTTTGTTTAAGAGATTAGACAACACGTTTACAAAATAATATGAATTAATAAATTTTTTTTGATTTTTCATACTTTCTAAAACAATTGGATATTTCTCTTTTGTTTTTTTACAATAACTTATCCATTTAGTATTTTTTTTAAAAAACTTCATATATTTGTATAATTTTTCTAAAAAATACTTAGCATCACATTTGATTTTAATATCTATATTTAAATCTTTTTTATTTAGTTCTTTAGTGTCGATATCTACCATAATTTTAGTTTTTGCATTTTTAGCAAATTCCTTGGAGTCATAACCAGTAACCATATATGGGAGCCTAGTGCCTATAGAGAGATAAAGATTGCAATTCTGCACTATAAAATTTGCCCCTCTCGACCCAAAAGCACCTGGCCTACCTATATAAAGTGGATGATTAGATTCTATAAAGTCATCTGCATTCCATGTTAATGCAAAAGGAATATTAAATTTTTTTATTAATTTTTTAAATATCTTTTCAGAATTTGAGATTTTAACTCCTCTGCCTAAATGAATCAAAGGACGATTGTATTTTAAGAATTTTTTAGCAATATTTTTAATTTTTTTATCTAAAAAATAATTTTTGGATTTTTTTCTTTTTTCTTTAAACCCTTTTAGTTTTTCAACATCAATATTAGCATTTTGAATATTTGCTGGTATATCTATCCAAACTGGTCCTGGTCTGCCAGATGAAGATAAATGGTAAGCTTTTTCTAGATGGTATTTAATATCATCTGGTTTTTTTACAATTACAGCATATTTTGTACTAGATTTTACCATTTGAACTATATCAAACTCTTGAACACCTATTTGTCTTACCCCGGAATTTCCAATTGTTTGATTTAAAAAAACCTGCCCTGAAATAAAAATAGCAGGCACTGAGTCAATCCAACAACAAGCTACACCGGAAGTTGCGTTTGTTCCCCCTGGACCTGTGGTCACCAGCGCCACGCCAGGTTTATTCCTTATTCTAGCAAAACCCTCTGTTGCGTATGCTACAGCTTGCTCATGATGGCAAGCAATATATTTTAACTTCTTTGCTTTGTACAAAGCATCACATAAAAAAATTGAACCACCTCCACTTACAGTAAAAACAGTTTTGATGCCTTTCTTCTCAAAAAATTCTATTACGTAATCTGCTAATCTCATTTATAAAAATTTTTAATTTTATTTATCATGAAATATAATTGTTTTTTACTCAAATATTGATGTACGGGTAAAGTCAAAAGCTCTTTAGCTTGTTTCTCTGCTTCAGGGAAGTCACCATTTTGGTATCCTATTTTTTTTGCCGCTTGTTGTAAATGCAAAGGAATTGGATAATGAATTTTTACCTCAACTTTATTTTTAATTAGAAATGATTTGAGCTTATCTCTTTTTTTGAACCTTGCCATATAGAGAGCAAAAGTTTCTGTAAATCCTTTTTTTCTTTCAGGAATAATTACTTCTTTGATTTGCGACAAGTATTTATCTAAAATTTTAGCATTTTTGTTTCTTTTATTTACAATTTGTTTCACTTTTTTAAGTTCAATATTTGCAACAATTGCTTGAAATGGTTGTATTCTCATATTCACACCCCAATCGCTTATGTGGTCTCTATCAACCATCCCGTGGTTTCTATATCTTTTGATCCAATTATAAATATTTGCACTATTAGTAACTACCATTCCCCCATCACCCATAACATTTAAAGATTTTAAGGGATGCATACTCATAGCGCTTACTTCTCCAAAAGTTCCTGGACTTCTTTTGTTAATCTTTGCTCCAATACCCATACACGCATCTTCGACAACTTTAAGTTTATTTTTTTTAGCAATTTTTAGAATTTTTTTAATTTCTGGTGAACCCCCTCCCCAGTGTACAGGCAAAATTACTTTTGTTTTTTTTGTGATAGCATTTTGAATTTTGTTGGTATCGATTTGATATCTTTTATCGGCGTCTACAAATACTGGTTTTGCACCGCAAGCGACTATAGCTCCAGCTGTTGCATAAAAAGAATTACAAACTGTTATGACTTCATCACCTTTTTCAACACCAAGTGATTTTAATGATAAAATTAAAGCATCGGTTCCATTATTTGTTGCTATACAGTGTTTTACACCAATATATTTAGCAAAGGATTTTTCAAATTTTTCAACATAAGGTCCAAGTGTAAATTCTGATGATTTAATCAACTCTTTCCAACCTTTAAAATATTTATTTGTTTGTTGAAACTGATATGGTAAATAGTTAAAGGGAACTCTCATAAATTATTTATAAAAATCATTAATTTTTTTACAGACATATCTAATTTGTTTTTCAGTTAGATGTTGATGATATGGTAATGATAAAAAATTTCGGGAAAACTCCTCTGCTTTAGGTAAATCCCCTTTTTTATATTTAAGATATTTTGTAGCCTTATAGAGATGAAGGGGAGTTTTATAATAAATCCTACTTTGAATTTTGAATCTTTCTAAGTATTTTTGTAATTTATCTCTATCCTTGCACAAAGTAACAAACATTGAATGAGAGCTTTTTTCATATTTACCTTCTGGAATAATTTTGCAATGCTCAGTTTTTAGATATTTTTTATATAAATTAATATTTTTGCTTTTCCTTGATATTATATTCTTCAATCTTTTTAATCTGAATCTTAATACTTCTGCATGTAAAGAATCTAATCTGGAGTTTACACCTTCAATTTCTACATTGTCTCTACCCTTAAGACCATGATTTCTGTACATCTTTATCTTTTCGTAAAGTCTTTTTTCATTTGTAACTATAAAACCAGCATCACCAACTGCATTCAAATTTTTAAATGGATGGGCAGAAAAACCTGAAATTTTTCCAAAAGTTCCTGCGTGCTTGTTATTAAAATATGCTCCCATTGCTTGTGCAGCATCTTCTATTACAATTAGATTAAATTTTTTTGCGATTTTTATAATTTTATCCATATTCGAAACTCTACCTGTCCAATGGACAGGCATAATTGCTTTAGTTCTTTTAGTAATCGCTTTTTCAATTAAATATGGATTAATATTTAAGTCATCACCAATATCAACGAATACCGGGGTAGCCCCGATATGGCTAATAGAATTTGAAGTTGCTATAAAAGAAATTGGGGATGTTATTACTTCATCGTTTTTTTTAATTCCAGCGCTCCACAAGCTCAACATAAGTGCATCTGTTCCTGAATTAACACCTAAACAATATTTTGCACCAGTAAATTTAGTAACAGCCTTCTCAAAAAACTCTACCTCCGAAGTTAAAATTAAATTTCCTTTTTGCAAAACTCTTTTAATACAATTTAAAAGTTCTTTTTTTTCTTCTTGGTAACGAAGTTTAAGATCTAGAATTTCCACTTTCATTTATTTAATTTTTAAGAATATATTCTTCTAAATTCTGTTTCAAGGAACCGAATTTAACATTCGGAAAATTATCTTTAAGATGCTTAATATTGAATGGTCTAAATCCGTTATGAGGCATTTTACCCACTCTTTTAGTAATCAAAATTTTAGATTTTCCTTTTGAAAGTTTTATAATTGCTTTAGCTAAATAATTAAAAGAATATACTTTTCCAGAGGCTAAATTAAATACCCCTTTTGTTTTTTTTAAAATGCATTCAATAATAATTTTCACGACTGTATCTATATAAATATGATCTCTTAATTCTTCCCCTTTGCCAAAAAGTTTAATATTTTTCTTTTGACGGACAAGATTTAAAAATCTATTTGGACCATAACCATTGTGCGTATCACCTTTACCGTAAATTAGTGTTGGCCTTAATATACACAAAACATTTTCAAATTTATTTTTTAAAATTCTTTCTCTTGTTAAATGCATAAAACCATGGAGCGATGTAGGTAAAGTTTCTGAATTTTCATTAATACCCTTATTAATATCTGAGTAAACAGCGTCTGAACTTATGTAAATTAAATGTCTTATTTTTTTATATTCAAGAGCACTAACAACATTTGAACAAATTTTTAAATTATTTGATAACATTTTTAGGTTTTTAACAGGAGCTTCTGCAGATATAAAAATAATTGTGTCTAGACTTTTAATTTTTTTTGATAAAATTTTATAGGAATATTTTTGCTTTAAATTTATTTCTTTACGTCCAATTGCTAAGATTTTAACTGATAAACGTTGTAATTCATTAATTAGATTGCTAGCTATGACTCCACTTGTTCCTAAAATAACAACTCTATTAGATTTTTTTTTATTCATAATTAAATATGTTTACCCAAAGTAAAGTACTTAATATTATGTCTTTTAATTCTTTCTCGTTGTATCATTCCAAAAGGATCTATTAAAATAGTTTTTTGTTTTTTTTTATTATTAAGAAGTAAGTTTAATTTTTTAAATTCTTGCCAAGGGGTCATCAAAATAATAACATTTGAAAAGTCTATTATTTTTTTAATATTTTTTACCTGAGTACAGTTTCTGAAAGATGAACTTAGTTTAACCACAGGATCGTAAACATAACACTCAGTTTTGAAGATTTTTTTGAGTAAAACTATTGATGGAGAATTTTTTATAGAGTTTGTATTAGTTTTATATGCCAAGCCTAAAAGGCCAACCTTATGTGAGTTTTTTTTTAATACACCTTCTTTTTTTAAGATTCTGTAAACCCAGGACTTAGCATATTCAGAATTCTTTTTAAAAGCATTTACCATTGATAAAGGTTCTTTATTTTTCTTTAAAATTTTTTTCAAAGTAGAAATATCTCTCTCTAAATTTCCACCAGATATTCCCAATCCTGGTTTAAGGTATGCTTTTTGACCAATTCTTTCATCCAGTTTAAGTGCTGGGATTATTTCATTCCAGTCTGCAGAAATTTTGCTTGAAATACTAGATAACATGTTGGTCGTAGATATAGTTGAGGTTAAAAACATATTAATTGAAATTTTAGTAAGTTCTGCACTTTCATATGTCATTTTCAACACTGGACTTTTAAAACAAGATAAATATTTTTTTAGATTATTATTAATTTTTTTTTTGGATCTATGCAACCAACAATTATTCTCTCTGGTTTTAAAGCCCTTTTGATTGCATTACCAAAAATAAGTGTTTCAACTTGATAATAAAGTCTTGTCTTATCAAAATTTACTTTCCTCGTGAAACCTGGAATTACTTGTGATAAAATTATTAGAACTGCCTTTTTATTTAGAACTTTTATCGTATTTTTTATCAATTTATTAATTTTTCTATAATCACTGTTGCCATTTTTATCAGTTTTTATATCCTCTGATATAAAAACTATTTGACACTTCCTTAAATCCTCAAATTTATCACTAAAGTTAATTTTTTTTTTATTATTTTGAATTATTTCTTTTAGTAGAGGCTCATTGTAAATAATCTTGTACTCTTTAAGTTGATTTAATCTATCTTTATCTTCATCTATTCCTAAAACGTTATATTTCATTTGCACTGAAGCAGCCAAATAGCTCAATCCTAAATGGCTCAAACCTACAAAGCCTAAATTTAAATTTTTCATTTTTAGAACGGTTGATATTGTAATTTTGATAAGTAATAATTTATTTTTAAGTCTCGACTATTATTTGCTTTTATCTTTTTATTAATTAATTTATGAAAAAAATTATGTTCTTTTTTCCAGGTTGGATCTCCCATTTTAAAAATTGTTTTTTTTTCACTTGGATAGCCTGAGGGAAATTTTCTTACTCGGTGTATATAATTACTGTCACTCCATTTACATAAAGAATTTAAATGACCAGAACCTTTTGAACCAATTAAATCACACGTAAATGTATTTTTCCACATGCAAAGAGACATTTCTAGAGTTAATTGAACTTTCTTATATAAAACATGAAAGACAATATGATCTAAAGATTTATTTTCAAATTTATTTTTTTCAAATACCTTTACTGATTTTATTTGATCTCCAAACCAAAACATGCATATGTCTAGTAGATGGGAGCCAATATCACTTAGAACTCCCATACCTTTATCACGCCATTTACTTTTCTTTACAAGAAGGGAAGTTCCGTTTCCATAAAAAATCTTACATTTATATAGTTTTCCCAATTTATTACTTTTTATAAGTTCTTTCATTTTAATAATACCTGGCTCAAATCTATGGTTATAAGCGGTATACAAAACTGTTTTTTTATTTACAGATAAATTGATTAAATTTTTTAGTTTTTTTGTATTTTTTGATAGTAAAGGTTTTTCAACAAGTACATGTTTTTTATTTTTTAAACAATATTCTATGATTGAAAATTTTTGATTATCTGGAACGCACACGAATACAGCATCATATCTTTCAAGTGGTACCTTTTTTATTGTTTTAAAATCAGCTTTTTTAAATTTATCAACAGAATACTTAAAGTATTTTCCTAAAATTTTTTTTCTTTTAAGGCCTTGAATACCCATACCAACTATAACAACTCGCATAATTTTTATCTTTGAACCTTATAGGTTGTGGAACTTTGAATTTGATTTATTTTTCTTAATATTTCTTCAGGTTTAATCGAAATATTTCCGTCTTTTTCACATTCGCACGCTGCAGCTATTGATCCTAATATACTTGATGCTACCAATGATTTGGTTTGTATTAAAGATAAGGTAGCGTAGGATAAAAGTGCATCTCCGGTTCCAGTCGAGTCGACTACTTTTGTTGTGAATGATGGAAGTGCAAAAGCATTAGTTTTATCTTTTTTCTTATTTTTCTTATTTTTTTTTGTTCTATTAACCGAAACTATTCCTCTTTCACCAAGTTTAAGAATAAGCTTTTTAAAATTAGATTTTTTACCTAACTCCCTCGTCAGATTACTAATACTTGAATCTTGATCTGCTAGTGAGAATCTTACCTCACGTTCGTTAGGGGTAATTAAATCAAAATTAAAAAAATCTGTTATATTTCCCCATCTCGTTGCGACCTGACTATCTGCAACTTTAAAAGTTTTTTTTGGTATAGCCTTGGTGAGATCAGGAATGCTATTTTTATTAAAAACACCATGTCTAAAATCACTGAAAATTACAACATCGCAATTATTTTTTTTGATTGCTGACGATATTCTTTTTAAAATTTTATCTGAGATTGGTTGATTATCTAACGTATCAATTTTTAAAAGTTTGTAATTTCCACT
>MDSZ01248674.1_pt1 | contig 11371 bp, 4 predicted proteins | sample 811201 | NCBI WGS metagenome assembly MDSZ01 (sample SAMN05326647, study PRJNA326480) | marine metagenome | isolation source: seawater | place: Indian Ocean: North | collected 2010 | reverse complement strand
CCAATGATAAAGAAATATTTGGCTGTGCAAAACTGTTTGCACTCTGAATAATCCGCAAAACTCTGCGAAAATTCTTGGGGCACTAAATATCGTAAAAAAATTGTATTTTCAAAAGACAAAAGACAAATCATATATATTCGTTGGATAGTACAGCTGGATACTTAGTAACCTTAAAATCATTTTAAATTATTGATTAAAATATCATATTTTAGAGATTAACTTTCACATATATACTGAGTATATTACACACACATATACATATATGATCCAATTCTATAGAAAATTAAGACATATAGATACATCAAAAATATGTACACCCACATATAAAAACAATATTCATTACACTACTTTCAGTGTGTGAATATGTGTGTGTGTATTACTTTAAAAACTTATATGAAAATGATGGTGTTAGCTATGGTTCCATGCTCAGGAAATTTGTCAGAGTGGTTTGCAGAGGCACTATTTTTGTCAGTGGCATTGTTTACATTATTCAGAAGGAAGGCAGTAGTTGAGATTATATAATCATGGCTGTAGGCCCAGTCCAAAAAACTGATCCGCCAGCATAAGACGACACATATCCAACGTTTTCATCAGCATAACAAAACATTCCACTTTGACAAATGAGAATGGAATAGGAGAGTAACTTATTGCTTATTTTGAATCAGATATAATATGAACAATTTTTCGTCAAATAAATTCTGAGAGCTGGGTTAAAGCATGTTTGCTATCATCATAGTCAAATTAAAGCAGCGAAATCTCCTCTTTCCTCACGGGGTAGATAGAAAAAGTCACGAAGAGCAGCAGTACTTACCATTAGAGCAATGGGCAACCATTCCCCAATAAGTAAAACTTCGCAGCAGAATCAAGAGCAGTTAGGGTGATAGAAGATCGTCTTCTAGTCTCCCAGGCGTCCTTTTTGTCTTACTTAAAGAGGTATACCTGCCAGCCGATTCCTTAGGAACATCACGCAATACATTTTGCACAGTCTGCCGAGAGGTTCTTAATTCGGTGTTATATTTCTCTCCATCGTACTTCGTAAAAACCATCAGTGTATCATACACTTGAGGAGAAGCAGACGAAATTCGCAATGGTATATCTATCGCTTTAAACATATTAAAAGCATCCATCAATACTTCCATACCTGTTACGTCAATATGTGCGACATTGGAAAAGTCCAAAATGACAGTCGAAGGTATCAACTCCAATCCTGAAATACGTTCTAGACATATACGGAAGTATTGAACTGTGGCGAATTCCAGCGAATGGCGTATTTTGATTACAAGGGCGAAGTCTTCCTTAAGACTCAAAATAGTTGAATATAGACGAGGGTCGTCCTCCGTAAAATATTTTAACTCAATTGGGGGGTTTGTCTGGATGTCTTGAACTTTTACAACAGCTATTGCGGCTTGTGTGTGCTTTACCAGGTGGAAAACCCAGCTTGTCAAAACAGCCACGACCAAAGCTGCTTGAATGTTGAGTATCAACGTGGCAAGTAAGCTAACTATGAAAACGAGAAAATCGCGTTTGTTCAAATGGTAATATTTTATTGCCGTCCGCAGCTTAATTAACTTCAAAATTGCCACCATTACAATAGCAGCGAGAGCTGCTTTTGGTACGTGCTGAAGAAAAGGCGTAAAAAATACCAGCGCTACCCCAACTGTTAAAGCAGCAGCAACAGATGCTACTGGCGTTTTCGCACCACTTGCATGATTTACAGCTGTCCTCGAAAACGATCCAGTAACCGGGTAGCCAGACAATATGCCACACAACAGATTACATGACCCAAGGGCTATTAACTCTCGGTTTGAATCTAGCTGTGAGGATTTACCACCTAGTTTTGATACTGTTTTTGCGATTGACATAGACTCCACGTATCCAACCAGTGCAACAGCAATCGATGGTCCAATTAAATTAATGACATCTTCCGCAAACAGCGGATAGCCATTTTCTTCTGCGTACGAGGAGGGCCAGACTAGCTTTGGCAAGCATTCACTATGGAAAAGTGAACTATCTTTGCTCGTGTCGCAGACTGATCCGACTGTTTTTATCGGCCATTTTAAAAAAATCATGCATGCAATCGACAGTACCAACAGCGTTATTGGTCCAATTTTACTGAAAAATTTCAATCGCGAAGACGCAACGGTTAAAATGTTTTGGCCAGGTGCTTCATATGTAGCGTTGGACTCCAGCTGTTTATAGGAAAAGTTATTCATCCCCTTAGTTTGGGCCCCATCACGCTTCACACTGCCACCCATGCAAGTTTGGCGTATTTTAGAATACAAAAACGGTAAATTTTTAAATGCAATCAACATGACAACTGCACAACTACCAAACAACAACGTCTGGACGCTGATAGTGTCAAATTTTTCGACGATATTCGAAACGTTATCAATCAACGGCAAGCCATGGTGGCATGGCTCTGACGATGTGCATTTCGTTATGCCGAGAATCGAGGCAAATTGCGTCGATGCGATCAAAAATGCAGCACCCGATGTGAAACCAACAATTACAGGCGATGACATAAGGTCAGACAAAATCCCGAGTCTGAGGTAGCCTAATAGAACTTGGAAAACGCCAGCCATAAGAGACAGCGTCAAAGCCATGGACACACGAACCTTACAGTGGACAGACAATTCAGAAGCAGTGTGCGACAAATCACATGCATCTGCCCCGGTGTGAAGGGTAGAATTGTGGGCGGGGTGTTTTGGTATTGTCCCATCGACCAATATAGACATAACGGCGGTTGGGCCTGTGATTAAGTAACTAGAGGAGCCAAAGAGAAAGTAAGGCAATAGCCCAACAAACGCATTGTACAAGCCAAATATAGGCGGTAAACCTGCAACAGTTGCGTACGACATTGCTTGTGGTACGGCCATAAAGCCGACGGTAATGCCAGCTACAAGGTCTTTGAGGAATAGCTTTCTAAAATTATAACCCACAAGCGACTTTGGTGGACAACTGATAAGGTGACGACGGTGGTCAGCGACCAACGTGTCTCCGGTAGCCTCCACAAAAGTACTCTTGATGGTTTCACCTGAACCAAGCCCATCCCCGTGGTTGATGATTGAGCTTTTCATTGTAGGCAATGGCTGGCCAAACTAGTCGCAATGCATGTTACACTGCGTGCGTAGCCAACCGCAACGAGATTCCAGTCTACGCATCTGCGCTGAGGGCGTTTTTGTTCATCGAGCGCCTGCGTATCTTTCTCTTTATTAATGCACCATACTGTTATTATTGTTATCCTCGTAGTGGTAGTAGTGAGTTGGAAATATTATTATTAATATTCCTCTCCTCGTCAGCGCAGCATAAATAAGGAACAGACAAGAAGTCAATTGATTGGTTTTGGCGTCGAAGTCATCTTGGGTGATCGAGTATTCCCCCTGGTCAATTCTTTTCATAATATCGAGCATACTCTCTCGATCACAATTGCGGCCTGGTACGTGGTCTCCGATAGGTGTGTGTGTTTAAGGTATTTCAACAAGACCCATCTGAGAATCACATTATTATTATTGATGGTAATAGTCTCTAATATATTATTGGCACTTCATCATTCATACTTATTTATATTGTGGTAGTATGTAATGGTAGTACTGTCAACGACAACAACAACAACAAACTACTTTCACTTCTTTTTTTTTCTTCGTTGAAGAACAAAACAAGCAACGGTGTCGTATGGGTGATCATCGCTCGCCCCATCGATCTCACGCACGGCTGACGTGGCGGTCCTTTGGTAGCGCAGGAGCAGCCAACTGCTGTTGCCTCGGCGAATAGGGTATGCGCTCTGCATTATTAAGGCGTCTCCACTCTAGGTATGGGCGGGGACGCTACCGCTTTGTAAACCAAACCATACGCGTTGCAAGTTATTCTGCCGGCGCAGACAGCCGCGGCACTAAACTCCCTCCGTCCTCAGTGCCGAGAAAAAAAAACAAGAAAAACCTAAAGTCACAAGCCAGCAGGCAGAATACCAAGGATAGAAAAGTTCTTGTCGAACGCATCAAGAATAAATGCCCAGCCTCGTTGAATTTGCTGGGCGAAATGGCAGTGCTGGAAACTGTATACCCTTCTTATATTAACCAAAATTCGTTTATTGACGGCTTGAATAACGCGAGGTACTTTTTTGAACAAGTGAGTTTGATAGAAGACACTGTTTCCGGTGACAAAGACGATAAAACTATTGAGACTATGGTTGGAAAAGTAGCTGGTCTTTCTAGTGCTATGGACAATTCTGGCCCTGATAAAAGCGATGAAGATGACGAAAACAATGGTAATATTCCCATGAGAACCAGGCACTACAGAAACTCCAGGTATATGTTAGGGGTACTTGACTTAGTGGAGGGAATTGCCATTGTTCACGATAACATCAACGATGTACCAAGACTTAATGTAAATCCAAAATTAATGAAAAGAAGCCTAAAATACTTTGAAGAGGCAGCTAGTTTGAAGCAGGGAGATGCGCTTCTGCTTTTGAGCTATTTTTACCAGAAGGGATTTCTGCCGTTTAAAATTGAGCCAGACGTAGATAAAACTATCGAATACCTTGCAGACGCCATGATGGGAGGGCATGCGGGTGCTTTGCTATACGCAGCACAACGCAGTCGTTTTGGTGACTCTCCAGAAATTGCAAATCAAAATATACAGGATGCAATCGAGTATATTCAGAGCACTTTAAATTATGGGTGGGAAGATGGATGGGCGATGTTTTTAATTGGGGACGATTTTGGATCTGTTCACACAAAAAGTAGTTTTCGGTCTAGGCCGTCAAGAAAAGCTAGTAAAGTCTACCCAAACGTAGCGCTAACGTGGTATTTGCGTTGTACTCAAATGGAAGATACACACATTTTAGGTGCTACAAAAGATGAAGCTATGCTGCATTCTCAGACATTTATGCTAAACAACACTGAGAGCGATGTTACGATGGGGAACCCTGCCGTCCCCGAGGCTACAGCAGAAAATGATGTAGTAGAAAAGGCGCGACTTTATTTGTTTGATGAAAACGAATTTCGATACAAAGATGATGATTTGGTTGTAAACCCAGGCATAAGACGTGCGATCACGAATGTGAACATTCACGAGCCTTCGCCACCATTACTGTATGGGTGCGGTAGGCCATTTTTGGGGCAGCTAGTTGCCGGCGATGCGTTGGGCAAAGCGAAAGCGATGATGCGTGCAGGCGTACATCTTTACAATGGTTTCGGAGTTACTAAAGATGAAAATAAAGCACAAGATTTATGGCAACGGAGCCTTGCACTTAATCCATGGAATGCGAGCACCACGGAAGCAATACGAAATGCCACAAACGATAAGCAAGTTCGCTCAAGTATGACGATACGCATGTCCCAGTTAGGGAAAGGCTCCTGGGAGATGCCGTTTCCCCCCCATTGGTATTTTGAAGAACGCGGAACTCCGACAGTGCTAAACGATGACCACGAATTTGAGCTGTTCAAAAGTCTGACTAAACATACCATAGCTGATGAAACGCTTCAGGATAAAACGGGTAACGGAGTAGAAGGTAAGCCTAAGGTAGGTTTCGTGCTTGTCTCAACTGGATGGGCAACGATGGCATGGATAGAGGAGCATGCCACAAGTAATCGAAAAGCAGCGTACCAGCTCCGACGACGTTTTGAACGGTATGTTGATCGCCAGCCTCCTACTAAGCAGGACCATGAATGCTTGTTTGCTGCTGTAGATTTGAAATGCTACCCAGAATTTCTCAAAGCGGATGGGTTCGTTATCAACCAATGCCCGACTATAATTTGTCTGTATGATGGTGAAATTCACTCGGAATATGGGGGCTTGCCGGATATGAAATTTGATCACTTGGTAACCCACATGATGCGATGGGCACCGAGATTCTGCGACTTGAATGAGCTGGTACGTCGGCCACCTGACCTATAATTAATATGTGTGTTTGTGTGTGTGTGTGCGAGAGTACAGTACACGGATTTTTTCAAAAGTTTTTACAAGAAGATACATACTTAAAAATATAGAAGCCCAACACTGGTAAAAATAATGTGTGTGCGTACACACCTCATGTACTTTCGCTTAGTTTAAACTCTTCAAAATACATCCGAATTTTATCTTGTTCGTTCTCCCACAAATAAAGTAAATTTGTCTTCGCGTCTGGCGCAGCCATCAACCCCTTTACTGCTTCGCCTACATAATTTAACATTGTATTTGGTACTTTAAAATGCATACCGACAGAAATGTCATCACAACATGTTTTTAGCGCTTTTTTCGAAGCAACTGTACCAACAAATAGACGGTTTGCCATATCAAGCTCAAGTTGATACGACTTTGTTCTAACCAAGCATATAGAAGGGTTCTTTAAGGTTTTCGATCCATTTTCCTCGCCGACGTTCAATTTTAGTAGTGCATTGCAAATTGTTTTGCTGTAATCTTTCAAATCTTCGTCAAGAATGCTTTCCCCACGACATGCAAAAATGAATACGTCTGTTTTGTCCTTGCTATTCATGACATCTTCTGAGTTAACCCCATATGTTACAGGTATGGCAGATAGACCAGCGTATGAACCGTTCAATCTTTCATTTTCGCTGATAATTGGGTCCTCGGCCCCATACTCACTCCAAGATACGCTACCACCATTGCCATCGATCTCTTCGGGACGGACATTCAAAATATCGAATGCAGTCGTCCTACTAGGCAGCTGCGACCAATTATGGCTGCTCCCTGGTGTAAAATCATGAATGTTACACCAGAGATTTTGCCATTCGTTTAAACCGACCAAATGCATCTGGTTCAGTAGATTAAAATAAGAAGAATGAAAGCATCCAAACTTCAGATTTGAACTCTTTTCTATCACGGGCTCTGTCTGGCTATAAAGCAATATTTTCATGTTATGACAATCTCGCGTCCTGAGTTGGCCAACAGCCATTACAGCAGCGCAATTTTTGCTATCTCTGATAAAAAGGCTGCTTTCGCATGGTCCGATGTAAAATTTGCAATTCTCACACTTGTCAATAGTTATGGTTGACGTAAAGTCCAGTAGCCAAAACTGGCAGTTTTTACAGTTGTTAATAATAAACTGCGTCCCTTCCAAAGTTCCAGGCTTTCGCACGATTGTTTGATCTACCTGATCGCTCACTGACACATGCTTCAGCAACCACTTTCTCAAATCGCTTTCAGTGGTAAAAATGGGCCAATCTTCATTTTTTGGCGCAGACCATGTTGTAGTCCCGTCGGCGCTTACACTTGGTTTGTAAGGCCCATACTTCGAGGCTGCCGATTTGAATTTCTTTCTTTTAGGTTGCCCCTTTTGCGTGGAAGGGGGAGCCTTCTTTCTCGAATTTGAATTCCCCATGGTGTTTGTATCTGCTGCAGATGATGCACAAAGGCCCATCACGCCCTCAGCGTAGAAACTCTCGCTTTTGCAGGGAGATTTGGGCCAAGGTCCTCCTGGGCTACGAGACATCATCATATACAACATACACAGTCTAAGTCGTTATTTTATTATTAATTATTCTTCTTTCACATTCCTCCTCCTACTATTATAATTTTTTTTAAATTACTACCAACTAGCATTGCTACATAATAATAAAATTATTATTGAAAATATGATTTTTTTTCATTACAACAGAGTATTATTACTTTTTTCATATTGTCTAATGTGTATTACATTTTTTCATTGCTGAATAATGAGCAGTTTAACTTTTTCATCAATAAGTCCAAAGGGAAGGAGAAGTCGTCTCTCTGCTAAGAGGGAGCAATAAAATGAGGATGATATGAGGAAATTGTCTATCCTGTCTTAGTTGAGAAGAATGAATATGAAGAATAGGAACACCTCTCCCCAGATCATTAGTCTAAATTTATACTAATAACAATAGTTGCCTGTGCTGATGAAAAGATAATAGAGAGGTGTTGTAATCGTGAGGAGGAGTAGCTAAGGATGTGTACATTAATAATATATGTATTACACACAACACAACAGCAAATAATAATATGGAGTAGTAATTAAATAGTAGTATCACACCATCAATGAAAGGGAGATGCGCACGCTTTCATCCCAGCCAGAAAGGCCATTGGAACATACTGCGGAAGACGCACAGATACTGGCCACTAACTGGTGTCTGCGCAAATAAAAGAATCGTGCCACCCACCCATGGCTTCTCGCCCAACAAAGCTATCAAATGATGCATCTCCGCCAGAGTTACTGAAGAAGATTGTGGGTTCCCTTTCGTCCAACTCGATTTCTTCTATGTCTAGCGCCGTGTCAGTGTCCCCAAGCACCTCCCCTGGATCAACTGAAAATGGTTATCCTATAGACACTGGGGACAGTTTATCTGTAACAGGTCGGAGGAAGAATCTCAGCAGTGAGGAGATATCGAAATTGCTCTCAACAGCACGAATTGACCGTGTCAATGTGGAGACAATTTCAAAGTACATCAAAGAGCATCCCTTGTTTGATATTTTAAACCCCATAGAATTAAACGTTGTGGCTGGGAACTTTACTACAGTCTCGTATCAAGCTGGTACTATCGTTTTCGAATCCATGACTCTTATGCCGGATTTATACATTGTCTACGAAGGTGAACTTTGCTGCGAAGTGGGGAGTAACAAATTTCAAAAGAACTTTCGACCAGGAGACTCCATCAGTGAATTCAGCTTAATTAAGACATATCAAGTTCCTGTAAAGATCATCGCAATGAGTGATGTCAAGTGCCTTCTACTGCGTCGCTCCGTTTTCGAAACACTGTTCAAGCGTTTTAACGCTTCACTGAAGTACTCAGTTGAAGCCGTCAGCAACGTTGTGCTCGGAAAAGAGCACAACGATATTAGAGAATTAAAGTCGAGACTGAGCAAATCGGTCACTAGAAAAGAATACATAGAAACTTTATCATCCAATGCCAACATTTTACACTTGTTGCCAATTTCATCTGTAAGAAACATGAACAGTGATGAGATTGGCATTGGCGGAAGAGACCAAACATTGAAAGATTACAACAGAGAGGAAGTTTTGATGATCGGGGATGTTGCTACGCCAATGGGGACTACCTCTCTCTTCTACGCTGCGTTTGCCTCTTTGTCCGAAGTGATTGGTAACAAATTAATGGCACAACCAGCATTTCATCTCCACAAGAGTTTCTCTAGTAGTGCCATTCATGAAAGTCGGAATAGTACGGTAGATTCCAGAACGCAGTACCATTCAGATGGCGAAGAGAAATTGACAAAAGAAGTCGTCGCTGAAGCTGCAAGACGGTCTCTACTTCATGAAAACGAACAAGCTTCGATTGAAAATATGGCCAATTATCATAAACGTAGGAGAAGAAACTCGTCTGGAATGCCCTATGTTGATAGGGTGGTCTGGGAAATCCTGCAAGCATCTAGTAGGACGTCACACGGCGGGGACGCGTATACGATGTGTAGTAACTTGTTTGGAAAAGAAGGTACTATTGTAATTACTCCAGCAAGTCATCATGTTGCACCCACAGAAATTCACGTAACAAACTCAAAGCAAATATTTATAAAAGCGTATAACTCTTTTCGGGCGTGTAGGTTCAATACCGACAGTGATGAGCCTCGTGTTTGGTGTCACTTTCACACGACCATAATGAAAGAGCTGCGGCTCGTCAGTGCTGATAACAATGTGCCAAAACTTCAAAAATCGAAAACACTACTAGATCACGTATCTAGTTCAATTAGCATTGCACTAGATTTAGAAGCCTTTGATTCGGCTGAGAATGCCCGCCTTGCGCTGGCATTTAGACGTACATTGTCATACGGTCTAGAACTGAGACATGTTTTCTTTGAGACTTGCTCCGTAGTTCTCCATGTGTCCCAAGAAATTTTAAATAATAACAGCAGCATATGGTATAGTGCTGCACCTGATACCGTGCAAATTTGGTTAGACCCTGTTGATGATGTAATTAGTGTGGGCTGGCGTCATGGTAAAAAACAAGCAGACCCAAGATACCGCATAGACATCGATATCGGAAGTTTAGATGGAGTACGAGTCATGAAAACTGTTACCAAGGATCCTGATAATCCATACGCATACTACGTTTCTTTGATAACGTGTAATTCGTTGGACAAAAACGACGACTATGACAATGCCCAAAATATTGTTGCGCTAGAGATCAGAGTTAATTCAAGCAAAGAGAAAGAATGGCTTTGCAGCGGATTTAACAGTTTAATTCGCACTGCAAAATTCCATATGGGAAAAGATGTGGCTAAATCTACTGCTGACAATAATTATGTTCATTACAATAATTACAACGATGAGTCGACAGTGAATGCTCGCTTTCGGTCCCTATCATCCAATATCGAGCAGATTGTAGCACCGCAGAATAAACGCAATGGTAAATCGCAGTCGATAGGAGATGATCAAAATCAGTGGACAAATATTGAATTGCAGCGCCAACTGGAATTGGCAAATATAATGTTGGAAGAAGAGGCAATGGATCAAAATCTAATTGAGTCCACTGAAGCTCTTCTGAATTATATCAAAAATGTCTACGAAAAGAGTATTTCAAAATCAATTGATGAAGCCACATTTTACACGAGGGACGGAATAAGTGCTAGAAATAACACAACATTGCGCAACGTTCCAAAGCGATACAAACGAGTCAATATGCTTCTTCAGAAATTGAAAAGCGAATTATCAAACTTTGTTAGAGATGAGGACTGAAGAAGAAAAACACACGTTTTTGGCTTTTAAGGTGTATTTGTGCGTATATGTGAAGCATATTGTGTTCATATTTCAAGAAATATTTTAAAAATTGAAGACATTTAGTGTACCCATTTTATTGACGCACAAAGTATTTTTTCATATTTTTTTCATTCCGCTGAGCCATTCCCTTCCTGCCGGCAACACGTTTTTGAAAGGTCCTTGAACTTTTGCTTTATTGATTTTACTAGCATTTCGAATACGCAGCTTTTGATCGATCGCCTCCTTTTCAACAACGTCAACCCATGCCAAAAACGAATCAACCTTCGAACGAGCTATTGTCAACACACCGTCTTGAAACCTCATTCCTGGTACTACTTGCAGTTCGCGCCTTTCAGGCATAATTCCGCTTCTCCACTCACGCACTACGTTACCAGGCAGTATTCGTAACTCATACAGATATCGAAAAAGTACCATGGCTTTATCCTTATTATAAACTTCTTCCTGGACAGCTAAACGACGCTCTAAATAGGACATTAATAAAATTTCTGCATCACTACGAATTTTTCTATGTTTTTCAAACATTTTTTTTAAAGTTAAAGGAAAAGATCTTTCCAAAGTGTCAAAACTTTCTGCGTGAAATATGATTTCAAACCAAAAACGCAAAACTTCTAAGTTTTCCAAACTGTACAAATCAATAGTCTTCCTTACTTCCGTAAAAAAGTTAACACGTGACTTTTTTGAAGTCAT
>MDSZ01116314.1_pt1 | contig 11371 bp, 12 predicted proteins | sample 811201 | NCBI WGS metagenome assembly MDSZ01 (sample SAMN05326647, study PRJNA326480) | marine metagenome | isolation source: seawater | place: Indian Ocean: North | collected 2010 | reverse complement strand
CTTAACATTACAGTTTGAAGGATTTTAGACGTAACAACATATGGATCCATATTGGACGCTGGTCGTCTATCTTCAAAATAACCACAACCATCTGCTTCCGTACTTCGTGGAATACGAATACTCGCACCACGATTGGCTACACCATACGAAAACTTAGACCAGTGAGCAGTCTCATGATGTCCCGATAAACGCAATTTATTATCAATACCGTATGCCTCAATATGTTCTAAATGGTGAGTTTCTAATTTACGAATCGCTTCCATGATATGTTCTAATCCTCCCTCTTCACGCATCCGTTTCGTACTAAAATTTGTATGACACCCTGAACCATTCCAATCACCTTCTACTGGTTTTGGATGATATACAACATCATAACCAAACTCTTCTGCTGTTCTATTTAAAATGTATCGTAAAATAGTAAGTTGGTCTGCGGCTTCAATACCCTTACAACAGACTTGGAATTCCCATTGACCTGGAGCAACTTCAGCATTTAATCCTGTAATATTCAGTCCAGCATAGAGAAAATTATCTAATGCCTTTTCTACACAATCACGACCAAAAGCATTACTAGCTCCTACACCACAGTAATAATCACGTTGTGGAGATGGGAAACCTGTTGTAGGAAAACCAAGTGGACGACCATCCTTATATAGAAAAAACTCTTGTTCTATTCCAAACATAGATTCTTCACTCTCATGGCGTTTGAATACTTCTTCTGCCTTAATACGTGTATTGGTTGGATGAGGTTCACCTGATGGCAACCAAGTATCACATAATACAAGTCTATTACTACATCTTTCAATCCATTCACCCTTCTCTTCAGATACAGTTGAATTATATTCTACCGGTAATCTTCTAAATGGATCTGGAAAATAAACACGTGGGCGAATTAATACCTCACTATCACTCCCCGCTGCCTGATTTGTAGATGAACCATCATAATTCCAAATCGGATCAAGATATTCCTCAACTGAATCAGCGCTTTTCATTACTTTTGTTTTACTACGGTAAGTTCCGTATCCATCAATCCATACATATTCTAAACAATGCGACATATCTTTTTTTAAAATTTAATATACAAAATTCTTTAAGTTTTTATTATTTAAAAAATTATATATATTTAAATAAAATGGGTGGTAAATCAAGTAAATTAAAAGTAGAAGTATCTTCTAATACTAAGAATAAACGCAATTATTATTTAACAAAGGAATATCATCATAATGAGACCACATATTATTTATTTTCTAATAAAAAAAATCATAAAATTGATAAAAAATTTGTAAAAATTCGAGTACTGTATGGAAATAAATTACTTGAAAAATTCACAGTATCTTTTGAAAATCATGATTCTTATTCAGTAGAGGGATTTAGAACAATTTATAAATATAGTGAAAATAATTCCAATGGAACTTCTCAAATAATATTAAATGTTAGTAAAAATAATATAGAAACTATAACATATAAAAAATCAGATTCGCTACAATTTAAAATAGATAATGAAATCATATAATGAAAAAAGTTAATTGTGTAAAAATATTATATATTTTTTATCTTTTAATTATACAATTATGAATAATTCTAATGCGCATGTTTTATTTTATAGTGAAAAATGCCCCCATTCAAGAGAATTTATAAATATGATATCATCAACTAGATATGGCGGTATTTTTCGTAAATATTGTATAGAAAGATTATCAAAGATACCAAATGGTATTTTTGAGGTTCCTACGATCATAGTGCCAGGATATAATGTTCCTCTGTCTGGTGATAATGTATTTAAATGGTTAAAAGAAACAGTAGGTAATATGCCAACAATGAATAGGGAACCAAAACGAATTACACCTGCGCAACCTCCAAAGAGACCACCTCCTGAAGCTCGTGTATCCGCGCCAAGTGCTCCTAAAACTCAAAGAAGTAATGGTAATCCTACAAGTGTAGGGGGTCATTCTTCACCAGAGACAAATTCAACAGGTGAACCATCTCCATTTGGTTTAGAATTAAGTGCTGGTTTTTCTGATATTTATTCTTATATTGATGATGATGCTGGCAAACCTCTGGTTCATGCTTTTGAATATATAGATGAAAGTGGTGGAGCTAGTATTAATAAATCGGGTAGTTCAGGAGGTTCTTTATCTACAGAAAGTTCAAGAAGTGGAAGTAATGCTAGAGATGAAAAAGCAAATCGATTTAATAAAGAATATGAAGAATTTATGATGAGTAGAAATAGTGATCCTGTATGTAATAATACGAATATTCGTCAAATATGATTTAAGTAAAAAAATACATAATATTTTATCTGTAACAAATAATATTTTATGTCTTTGTTAAAAGCGTTTACCACGCAATTAAAAAATTTAATTATAGAACTTAGTGAAGTTCTTCCATATAATAAAGAAATTTCTGTTAATAAAACAACTATTGAATTATTAATTAGAACTAATCCTAGATTAGTATTAAACGCTTTTAATATTTATATACTTCCATACAAAAGAGAGATTATTGATTGTGATGATAATTTTTTTTTATCTCAAGATATACGTGAGAGTGAAAATGTTAATAAACAATTAGTAGGAACTTTAAATATTTTAAGAAATTATTGGTCTAGTTTAACAGAGAGTACAAAAAAAAGTGTATGGTTATATTTTGCCGTATTGATTCGAATATCCGAAAAAATTACGTTAATGGAAAACGCGGTATAATTTTATAAAATTATTCTGAAAATATAGAAAGATGAGTTTAGAAAAATTTTCAAAAAATCTCACTGACTTTATTGAACAGTTAAATTTAACATTTCCAGAAACTACTATTTCTGTAGATGAACATTTTTCAGTTATAACTGAACAACATATGGAGACTTTTCTTAATGAAATGAAACCACATATTTACAATATTTCACAATATGACGATACTGCTTTTAGAGATATGGACAATCCAGTTGTTATTTTAGAACATATACAATTAAGTGAATATTGGAGTCATAATATAAGTATGTCCACGCAAATGTCTATATTCAACTATTTACATATTTTATACATCGTAGCATTTCATAGTTTAAGGAGTGATACTACTGCTACAGATATGAATACTGCCCCAGATCTTGAATCATCGACACCAAGTGATTCGGAAGTATATTATACTTTAATTAATAATATTCGTAAATCTAAAAAAATAAATCAAAATGAAACTATTGAAAATAGTGAAAATAATCCATTAAATTCATTACTTAATAGTGCTGGTTCAGGTATTATTGGCGAATTAGCTGAAGATATAATGGGAGATTTGAATTTGGAAGATTTAGGAAATCCAATGGATTTACTTGGAATGTTAACAGGTGGCAGTGTAGATAATGATAAACAGAATAATTTCATGAATTTAATAAAAAAAGTAGGGGACAAGGTACAAACTAAGATTAGTTCAGGAGAATTAGATCAAACAAAATTATTAAACGAAGCTCAAAATTTAATGGGTAGTATGGGAGGTTTAGGTAATTTAGCAGGTGGTTTAAATATAGGTAATTTAACAAAAATGATGTCAAGTATGTCAGGCATGCCAGGTATGCCGGATATGTCAAAAATTCCAAACGAACAACAATTAGAACGTCGTATGAATAATAATAAGGATATATCTTTAATGCGAAGAAAGGAACGTTTACGTAAAAAATTAGCTGAGAAAAAATTGCGAGAGAGTGAACAAAATAATACAGAAATGATAGAGGGTCAGACAAGTCGTAAAAAACGAAGAAGGCGTAAGCGTAAAAATAGAAATGTTGAAGAAACTGCTTAATTAAAATATTATATAATTATAAATGAGTGATCCATTGTGGGTAAACGACATAACAATACTAATTAATACTGATAAATTAGTAGAATTTTTTCCTACTTCAGAAATGTCTCGTTCTGAAAAATTAAATGCTATTACTAGATTCTCAATATACGCATCTATAATAATGTTTTTATACAATCGTAATACAAATAGTTTCTTTTTTGCTATTATTACAATGAGTGTTATTTTCTTATTAAATCATTCAAATATGTTGAAGGGTAATATTGATAATTTTGAAAAAACGGTTGAAACAGCTGATAGAGAAAATAGTTGTGTCGAACCGACACGTGAAAATCCTTTTATGAATGTATTATTGACAGATTATGAAAAAAATCCTACACGCAGTGAAGCCTGTACTACATATAATAATCCCGATATTCAAAAACAAATGAATGATGAATTTAATCACAATTTATATAGGGATGTATCTAATATATTTAATAGAAATAATTCACAACGTCAATTTTATACAAATCCAGCAACATCTATTCCAAATAATCAAGGAGATTTTGTCAATTGGTTATATAATCGTCCAAAAACATGTAAAGAAGGTAATGGTCAACAGTGTATAGCAAATGTTTATCCACGTGTTGAAGGTGGTAGTAGACTACCAATTGAAATGATTTCTTAATTATTAATAAAAATATTATAATATTTAGAATAAAATTTTAATATTATGATATAATATATAGAAGATGAGTAATAAAAATTGTCTTATACAGAAAGGGGGTAGACTTGACTTTCATCAAAACACTGCTTTGATTCACGATAATTGCTATGTAGATGCTTACGATACACAAACTCGTGGACCAGGTGATTATCGTATTAGTAATTTAAGAGATTGTAAATGTGGTGCGCCAAAAGCACGTGATTTATCATTGAGTCAACCAAATGTAAATTTTGCTGATGGTTTTGGTAATTCTGGTATTAATGGTTGTAATATAGACGTTGATTCTGAATTAAGAAATAATAGAAAGGGATTAACTAATTTAAACTGTATTCAAAACTTAAACCAAAGACCATACGCTACTGTTCCATTTATGGGACGTGGTGTTGGAGATGTTAAAAACGAATTAGACATTAAACAAGGAAAACAAACTTGGGTAAGTCGTTCTTGCAATACATTATCTGACATGGATTACACTGATTATCATATGATACCATTATTAGATGATGTGCGTAAAAACGTACAAAATCCAGGAAATCTTGTTCAAGAAGTTGCTGCTGATGATTGGGTTCGCGGAGGTATACCATCTAGACAATTAATTAAAAACAAAGAATTTCTTGAAAGTTGTGGATACAAAGAAACCGGTAATGCTTGGGTAAATCCTAATAACGCCAAATTATCATAATTTATAATTTTACATAATTTTAATAAACTAATCATTTTTTTTATTAAAATTATAATATATATAATGGACATTTTATTTCCCTTTTTCATATTTATAATAGCAACAATTTCTTTTCAAAAAAAAATACTATTAAAACGTTTTAATTTTTTTGAAATGGGAATGGGAAATTTTATAATTATATTATTATTATGTTTGGTATTATATCCAACTCTTATTAAATATAATATAATTAATATTAATAATTTTACCAATATAAGTCGTTATCATATTATAAGGTATATAGTTTGTGCCGTTTCAATACTTATAGCAGGTATTGGAGTAAATTATTTATTGAGTAAACGTGAGGCAACTACTGTAATGCCAATGATTCAAGGTGGTATGATTTTAACTACTTTATTATTAGGTTGTATCATATATAGAGAAAGTATTACATTAAAGAAAGTTATTGCTTCAACATTGGTAATATTAGCTATAATCTTATTATTTAATGAAAAATAAACTGGTAGAATAAATAAAAATATTATGAATAATATATAGATGAGTTCTAATAGATTAATGTACGATTCCTGTGAAACTCACAGACATAATAAACGTAATGAAGGAACATTATCATATATGTTATATCCTTTAAAATATGAGAGAAAATCTAAATGTAGGGTAAACTTAGGTGTAGTTGGTGGTAATAATGTAAGTATTATTAAGGGAAATATGGTTGATTTGGAAAATGATTTACGTGGTCAAACTAGACCATTAACACAACCGAATCAATGCCCTTCAAAATTATACAAACCACAACCAAAGAGTTATATTAAATTTAAAGATAGATATGGAACTAAACGTGTAGATACACGATTAAAACATTTACCATCTTGTAGTATGATACAATATAAACCACGTGTACAATCTGGTGGATTAGATTTAGAACATAGTAATATGAATACAGGTGTTTCTGGTTTCTGTTATGACTGTAAAAAATTTTAATTATATAGAACATTATCAGAAAAAAATATAGTTATATTATAAAATGAGTAACAATAGATTATATTATGATACTTGCGAGGTAAAGCAACAATTAAAAGAGGCACTTCGTCCAGGTGAATATCAAGTTGATCCACCTGTTATAGACAGATGCTTTCCTACAGATCCTTCTATTAGATTACAAAAAACCGGTAATAGTATTAGTGCTGATCATGCTTTAGTAGATGTACATTCTGAATTATGGGGAATTACTCGTCAAAATAGTCGTTGTCCAACTAAAAAATATACACCCTGTGAATCTAATCAAGTTGTATACGGACAAAATTGTGTTTCTGAAAAATTAAAACATTCTAAAGACTGTGATAATTGGGTAGAAAACACACGATTAAGTAATCCATCATGTAATTTACGTGGAACTGGTTGGAATAGATGGGAATGGTTATCTACTAATCCACAAGAACGCGTATTCAGACCATATGACTGGAATATTGATACAAGAAATGTGTTTAAAGATAATCACAGACCTTGTATTCCAAAACTTATTGATCAAACACCAACTCTTCCAAACGGACTATAATTCTAAATTAATTATATGTAAAAAAAAACTCTTCATATTATATAATATATAATATGGAAGTATTATTAGCATCAACAGTTTTAGGAGTAGGCTATTTACTTAAAAGTAAAGGTAATCGTCATAGTGAAGGCGAAAAAATACCAGAAAATAGAATTCCTAGCACTAATAATATATATGAAAGTAATTATAGCAAAGGTATTCAAAATAAAGTTGAAGAAAGGGCACATAATCAATATGAAATGAGTAAAAAACCAATTGAAACAAATATAATTCCAAGAAACTTTATGAAAAATATTGTTAATACTCATAATGAACCAGATATCAATATTAAAGGTGATATTAGTGTTAAAGCTGATGAACAATCAGGTCATCGTAGTTCTTTAACTGGAACTATTATTGAAGATTTTACTCATAATAATATGGTTCCTTTTTTCGGTGATTCAGCAAAACAAAATGTATATGAATACGCAAATCAATCTATTTTGGAAAATCACACTGGTAATATGAATTATTCTATTCAAAAACGTGAACAGGCACCACTTTTTAATCCTGAAAATAATGTTGGTAATGTAAATGGTAATGAAATTTACGATGAACAACTCAAAGAGAGATTTTATGCTTCTAAATTTAGACGTAATGAAACTCCTATTGAACGTGTCAGAGTTGGACCTGGATTAAATGCTGGATATAACGCAACACCAAAAGGTGGATTACATCAATTTGAAGTCAATAATCTTATTAGACCTAAAGATGTTGATGATTTACGTGTATTGACTAATCAAAAACAAACTTACAAAGGTAGAGTTGTTGGTGGTAAAGCACTTAATGATAAACGTGAATTAGCCGCTCAAGTATTTAAAAATAGACCAGATACTAGTTTTGAACACGGACCTAGTCGTTATTTTACTACTACTGGGGCTCATAAACGTGAAAAGAAACGTGCTACTGTTTTACTAAATAAAACAAATAGACAAGAATTAAATAGAATCGAAGTTGGTCCAGCCGGAACTGAAACTTCAAAACCTACACAAAGAGGTAAATATCAACGTTCTAAGAGCAATATATACGAAGGATCTGGGCCTCGTAATGCTCATGCTCCAGAACAATGGAGTAATGAAGAATTTGGTGATTATGGGCGCGAAGGTATAGAAATCTATCCAAATGAACGTGATATTACTGGTGTAAGAACACACGTTAGCAATATAGCTGCTATATTCAAAGAAATCGCATTACCAATTCAAGATGTATTTAGAACTACCAAAAAAGAAAATACTGAACATCATAGAAGTGTCGGTAATTTTGGTGTTCAAGGACCAAGCAAAATAACAGTGTATGACCCAGAAGATATTGCTAGAATTACTGGAAGAAACACTCTCGATAAAGTTGATACAGCTGTCAATCTTAGCGGACCCAATAGACTTACTGTTTATGATCCAAATGATGTAGCTAGAACTACTATGAAAGAAACTAATGTCGATAATAATAGATTAGGTAATGTTTCTATCTCTCATATAGACAATGGAGGTTATATTATAGAAAGTAGCGTAGTTGAAGCACCTCACACTAATAGACAATTTACTTCTGATCATTATTATTCAGGGGCTGCTAATTCAGTAAATCCTAAATCAAAATCTTATGATAACTATGAAAATATGCGCCACAATTCAAATAGAGAAGATTCATTGAGACAGAGACGTCCTACTGATAGCAACGCAAGTTTAACTATAGGTAAAGAAAATATTAATCTTAACATTAATCGTGATAATTTAGAATTAGGTCGCGTTCCTAACATGAGTGGAAAACGAGTAAATGGAACAACTATTACAACTAAAGAATCTTATGGAAAACAAACCTCGTCAAAACCTGATTATGACTGTGAAAATAAACGTATTAGTGATAGAATAAATCCAACTATGGTAAATGCTTTTAGAAATAATCCATATACACAATCATTAGATAGTGTTTCACCTTTCTAAATATAATTTGTATTTTTTATAAAAATTTGATAATAGATTTAAAAGATATTATATTACTAAAGTATAATGACAAGTAAGAACAAATACTTCAGTAATATTAATAGAGGTTTAGACAATATAAGTTTTGACCTAACTGGTGTAGATACAAGTGTAGCAAATACTATTCGTAGATGTATATTAAGTGAGATACCTGTATATGGTTTTGAAGATGAACCAAAGCGTGTATTTGCTAGTTTGCGTCATAATGGTATTCCTATACCAAAGGGTATTCATATAGTTGAAAATACAACTTCATTACACAATGAATTTCTATCTCATAGAATTGGATTAATCCCCATATATAGTCGGAGGCCAATTACAAGTTCATTTCATCCTGGATTATTCGGGCGTGTATTTACAACATCTTGTGATCAAGAAAAGATTAAAAAACTTGAAGATGATTTGATGAAATTACCGAGTGATAGTGATGAACGTACGATTGTTGAAGAAATGTTAGTATCTGAACGTGATATGCCATTATTTAAATTAGAAATCAAAAATGACACTAAAACTAGAAATGGCCTTAAAAGTGGTAAATATTTTAAAGATTTGGGTGATGAAAAAAAGATTGAAATTTCCAGTAAAAATGTAGTAAGTGTTACAAGTGATATGTTTTATCTATCTGATAAAAAACAAAATGAATATATTAAATATGATCCTAAAATTTATGAAGAATTTTCTGGACGTCGTGAATATTCACTTTTAGTATCTCTGAAACCTGGTTTAGATGATGATGAAGGACAGTCATTAAAAGTAGATGTCAGACCAAATCCCGGTATAGGTAGATATCATTCTAAATATTGTCCAGTAGGAACTGTTCAATATTCATTCAAACGTGATCAAGACGAGAGACGTATTAGAAATAGTTTTGAACAATTGTTAAATAGAACAAATAAAACAAGGGAGATGAAAGGCTTAGATATATTAGATGGTGAAATATTTGGAGCAGACGGTGAAATGATTAGTGATAATGTTGAAATCTTGAAATTATGGCGTAATTTTCAAATATTAGACAGAGATAAAATTTATGAATTGGATGGAACTAGACCTAAATATTTCCAGTTTAATATAGAAAGTATTGGTAGTTTAGAACCATATCAAATTGTTCATGACGCAATGTATATGTTGCGATTAAAACTTATAGATTTATATACACATGTCGGTGATGATTCAATAAAATATGTTGATATCATGCGTTCCAAGAGTATAATGAGAGGTGTAGACATTGTAGTCCAAAATGAAAATCATACAATGGGGAATATTATTACATATTATTTGAATACTAATAGTAATGTAGAATTTGCTGGTTATAAAATGCCCCATCCATTACAAGAGAGTATAGTATTTAGAATTAGTCTTTCAGAAAGCAAAGATATGATTGCTGAAACAATAGCTATATTTAAAGATAGTATCTATAAAAGTATTGTAGAAATTACTGAATTAATTAAAGATTGGGTATCACAAAATACTGATGTATACAATAGATTATTGGATAATACTACAGAAGAATTTCTTAGTAAAATGAATGAAACAGAAAAAACTCCTAGTGTTGATTCAAAGAAATCTAAAAAAAGACGAATTAAAATTAAAAAACGAACCAACAAAAAATAAAAAATATTATTATACTATATAATATAATGATTCCATATCTTGTTGAGTTCGTAGGAACATTTATTTTCTTATCTGTTATCGTATCTGTTGGAAAACCACTTCCAATTGCTATTGCTTTAGCCGCTGTCATTTATTTTGGTGGCGCTATTTCAGGTGGACATTTTAACCCTGCTGTTTCTGTAATGATGTTTTTAAATAAAATGATTACTATGCCTACCTTAGTAGGATATGTTGTAGCACAAGTATTAGGTGGTGTTGTTGCTTTATATTTTTATAACATGAATAAATCAGCATAAAGTAAAATAAAATTTTATTATTTTTTTATAAATAATATATAAATTATTATTTATGACAGAATCATATTTACACATTTTAGTTGAAGCAAAAAACGAGTACACTTCACAGTTGGCATCTATTTTAACTTCACCTATGTATGAAGGTATATCTTCCATTTACAAACATGCTAAAAAAACTTCTAAAAGTAATAATTTATTAGTAAAATTTCAAGAATTATTGAGTAAAATACCCAATTGGAGTGCTGAAACATTAGAACGCGAGTTTCAAAGGATTATGTTATATTCTAAATGTGATTGGATAAGTGATTTAATTACAGCTGTATTTATTAGTCATACAAAAGTATTAGCATCAATACATTTAGGAAATAAAAAAAGAGATATTGAACTTAAAATACCAACACCATTGCGTTTTATACATACAATCTATGTAGCTATCGCAAGAGAATTTTGGAAAAATCCGTATCTTTTGTATGATATAGATGTATCTTCAAGGGAACAACAGCGAAATTTACGGGATTCAGAGAATATAATACGTGATTGTATAAACAATAGTATACGTAAATTATTACCAGTAAAACATATAATCAAAGAATATTTGGGGGAAAATGATACAAGTTCAATTTATACTGAAGACATTACAAGCACATTATCAAATTTACATATAGAAAAAATAAAAAAAATGGTTGAAGTAGACATGCAGAATATGAATATAGATAATCG
>MDSZ01002341.1_pt1 | contig 11371 bp, 4 predicted proteins | sample 811201 | NCBI WGS metagenome assembly MDSZ01 (sample SAMN05326647, study PRJNA326480) | marine metagenome | isolation source: seawater | place: Indian Ocean: North | collected 2010 | reverse complement strand
CGACGACGACGACGATGATGATAATGACGACGACGATAAAAAACGAGAAGAGATCGCCGCGAAAAGAGAACGAAACGAACATCTCGAGCGAGCCATTCGAAAAACCGAAAAACGATGGATCGGGAACAATCATCGGGGAGACTTGAAATTGACCGGGAACGTGTTTTGGAAACCGTTGCCTCACGTCGTCGGGACGGCTTCGTTTTACCAGGATTCGACGTTAGGTTTAGCGAACGCGGTGAATCCAAATCCAGAAAGATTTGGACCGTATATATCATCCACGGATGAAGACGAGAGTGAGGATTGGTCGGATGAGGATACGACGTCGGAATCGTCGACGTCGGAATCATCTTCGGTGTCTTCCTCTGAAGAGGAAGAAAGCGAGGAAGGAGACGGGGAAGAGGATTCGTACAGCGATGACGAGGAAACGGTGGGTAGAAGAAGTGTGGAAGCTCGCAGGAGGAGGCGAAGAAGAGAGCAAATGTTGCAAAATCAGCGAAAAGGAGAGCGAAGGGCGGCAAAGAAAAAAGAAAAAAAGGAAGATGAAACCATCGAGGAGATGCGCGAACGGTTCGCCAAGGAAGTGTTGCTCTTGGCGGAATCGACGAAAAAGAAGAACGCGAAGAAGAAGAAGAAGAAGAAGGAGAACAAAAGTAGCATTTCTTCTATGAGCTCGGAAGACGATTTATTAAGCGACGACGACAGCGATACTGGTGCAGACGAACCTTCCTCGATGCTTTTCGGGGAAGGAAGAATACGAACGAGTAATAATAGTAGTAGTGGTGGTAGTAACAGAAGCAGTAGGAGCGAAGATGGCGACGACGACGACGACGACGACGAAGAAGAAGACGCGAGTATTTTCGGGAAGAAAACAAAGCAGAAAAAAAGCGCTAAAACGAAAGAAGACGACGTTCCAAAGAAGAAAGAAGGAGAGAAAAAGACGAAATCGGATCGCTTGCGAGGTCTTTTCGGCGGCGACGACGACGACGACGACGACGACAGCGATGATGAAGATGTCGACAACGTGCTCGCGGCGGCGCGAGGAGATTCAAACGCCGCAAAGAAGAGTAAGAGCAAAGAGATGGAGGAAAAAAAGAAAAAGAAGAAAAGCGAGGACAAGAAGAAAGCGCCTTCCACGCTGTTTGGGTCGTCGTCGTCGTCTTCTTCTTCTTCTTCTTCTTCCGACGATACCAAAGACGACGTCTCCTCGTTGTTCAAATAGAGAGCAGTTTTAGTGTTGTATATCCCCTAATATAAAATGTAAGCAATCACAAAATTCGAATATTCCCTTACTTTTAGATGGGCGCGCTCGCCGTGTCCGAACGCATCGCGGCTGCTACAACGCTACCGCGGCATCGCACGCCTCTTCGCTGTCGTTGGCAGGCACAAAATATTCGGACGTCGTTTAAAGCGCCATCGTCTACGTCTACGTCATCCAATGACACCACTCCAATGGACGAAGAAGAACTCTTCGACGTCGTCGTCATCGGTTCCGGCATAGGGGGTTTATCTGCCGCCGCGTTGCTCGCGAAATACGGCTTAGACGTCTGCTGCGTCGAATCACACGAACACGCGGGGGGTGCCGCTCACGAATGGAAAAGACAAGGGTTCACGTTCGAATCGGGACCGAGTTTATACACTGGTCTGTCTCAATTCCCTACCACTAATCCTCTCGGTCAGGTGTTACACGCGCTCGACGAGCCGTTACGGTGTATTCGATACAACACGTGGAAAGTCCACTTTCCAGAGGCGACGTTTGTCACGGAAGTTGGAAACGATCAGTTTATAGAGTGTTTGGAGAAGTACTACGATGCCGAAGCGGTGGCGGATTGGAGAAAACTGAAGGAGAAGATGGAGCCTTTGGCGCGCGCGAGTTCGGCACTCCCTCCCGCTGCGGTGAGGACGGATGTATATGCAGCGTGGACGTTGGCTAGGTTTATCCCGGGTTTATTGAAATCGATGCCAAGTTTAAATGCGATTTTATCGGATTACGAAACGTTTTTAGATAAGAATGACATCAACTCAAAGTTTATTCGAGACTACATGGATTTACTCTGCTTCTTATTGTCTGGAGGAACGTCGAAAGCGACGATGGGTGCGGAAATCGGGTACATGTTTGCAGACTGGTACGCCCCAGACGCGGCGTTAGAGTTCCCAATTGGTGGATCGGGCGCGCTTGTAGATTGTTTAGTTAGAGGATTTGAAAAGTACGGCGGTGATTTGCGCTTGAGAACGCACTGCGAAGAGATTTTAGTTGAGAAGAAAGAAGGAGAAGAAGAAGCGACTGGGGTCTTGACGAAAACGAGAGACGGAAAGAAGAAAGTTTTGAGAGCGAGGAAAGCGGTGATTTCAAACGCAACGATTTGGGACACCGAGGCGCTTTTGAAAGATTGTGTGGAAGGGAGGCGACGAACCGTGCGGGAAACGTCTACGACAGCTGCAACAACAAAAAGCGGTAAAATAGTCGACGACGACGTCGAGTTTTGCCAATCGTTTATGCATTTACACCTTGGTATAGATGCCGCGAATTTACCGGATGCGGAGAAACTCGAAATGCATCACGTGTGGGTTGGTAATTGGGACAAAGGTGTAGACGCGGAACAAAATCTTGTCTTAATCTCGATACCGTCGATTAAAGATCCGTCTATGGCGCCAGAGGGGAAACACGTCATTCACGCATACACACCCGGGAATGAACCTCTCTCTCTGTGGGAGAACGTAAAGTATAACTCCGACGAATACGATAGATTGAAGAAAGAACGTAGCAAAGTGTTATATCAAGCAGTCGCGAAAGCCTTGAATAACATTACGGTCGAGGATTTGAGAAGCCGCGCGGAGATTGAGATGGTTGGGACGCCTCTGACGCACGCGCGATTTTTACGGAGAGAAAACTCCAAAGGCACGTACGGCGGTACCGGGTGGATAAAGAAACAAGAATCTGGCCAAGACGGCGCGGGTGCGGTTCCCGTGACTTCCGCAAAGAGTAACTTGAAAAATTTATTGTTAGTGGGAGATTCGCGATTTCCAGGCCCAGGTCTCCCGGCAGTTGCTGCCGGGGGTTGGGCAGCCGCACACGAACTCGTAGATTTTAGACAACAGTGTGAGATTCTCGACAAGGTAGTAGCACGTTGATCGTTAAAATAAATAATGAAAGTATATCGCTAAATGATGAATTCCCACGCGTAAATTCGAGACGTCTTAGTATTCTTTTCTTCCTCGTCGTCTCGTTTTCCTCCAACTTTCATATTCCCCAAGCTGAATCCTATACTCTTCACGTTGGTTCTATTCGAGAACTTCTCGGCGACTAATTTTGCGGGCATCCCGCCCGCAGCGACTACGGTGATTCTAATTTGTCTATTAGTAACATCATCCTCGTTGTCATCGTCTGCGCTAACGGTAACATCTTCCGCAAAACCTCCCACGCACAACAAAGGATACATGGAAGCGTGCTCGCCCATCATCTCGCTCGCGTTCAAGAATATCGATCCTCTCTGCACATCGAACGCGTCGAACAATGCTACACCGTTCAAGTTATCTTCCTTCATACGTCCGCAACACGCGACAAACCCGTTCCCAACATCCGCAATCGAGTGCGCTAATGCGAAATCGGTCTGCAAGTTCATCCTTGGTTTGGTTTGTTCGATCCAATTTTTCACGTCCGACATAGCGAGGAGGCCAAAACGATTACACATTAAGACGTTCGGGAACTGTTCATATTCGTTTTCTGCGGCTGGATTTACAAAAATCAGCGACGTGCACGCCATATTCTTCCGTATTCCTTCTCCTCCTTCTCCTGAATCAAAGACGCTCGCGTTCTCCCCGACGATGTAAAACTCCCGCGCTTTGGCATCGAAACAGTACATGCGCATCGTCCCGTTTGAATATCCAACCGACATGATGTGTTTGTCTCCCATTCTATTGTCACTATTATTCGAAGCATACGCGTCCATCGCGAACGCGTACGCAAAGTCAAATTTATTTCTTCCTCTGATGTTCTCGTCGCTCGTTTTCAACGAAAATCTAAGCCACGTGCGAGTTATCTCTTTCAACTCTACCGAAAGCGCGCCATTTTCGCTCGTGCCGGTCACTACTTCTACGCCTATTAATTCTGCATCGGTGGCGATGATTAAATACTCGTCCTTGCAGCCTAAAAATGTCAACCCGTACACTTCATTTTCTTCTTTATCCTCCGCATCATCATCTTTCTCGTCGTCGTTGTTTTCCCTCATCGATCCTTCGCTCTGCGCCGCGTTCGCGTTAAACTTTGCCAGCACTCGTTCGGACGACGCTTCGTTCTTTCTGCGTTTTCCCGAGACCGCCCAAACGAACACCTCGCCATTGGACGACCCCGTCGCGAGCAAAAACTCTTCTTCTTCTTCTTCTTCTTCTTTCTTCTTCTTGTTGTTGTTATTATTATTATTATTATTATTATTATTGTCGTCTTCTTCCTTCCGAAGGCTGCCCGATGATGATGATGTTCTAAACGCCCGACCGCCGAACGCGCACTTCAAGACGGCATCTTGGTGGCCTCTCAGGACACTCGCACCGCTTGGTTTCGGTTCGAGCAAAACACCTCCTCCTCCTCCTCCTCGTGTGTCGTCGTCGCGTACAGCGGGTGTCGTCGTCCTCCACAGTCGGCAGCAATCGTCCTCTCCGCTCGTCGCCAGAAGTCTTTTTCTTCTTCTTCTTCTTCTTCTTCTTGGTCTTCTTCTTCTTCGATCGTCCGCTCTCGACGACAAAACGTCTTCTTCGTCTTCTTCTTCTTCTTCTTCTTCTTCTTCTTCTTCTTCTTCGTCGTCGTCCGTGTCGGAGAACGCAGGAGAAAAGCTCAGGGAGAACACGCGTCCGTAGTGTCCATCGCTCGGCGACGTCGACGAGGCGCGGCGCACATCATGTGTCCCAGTCGTCGTCGTCGTCGTCGTTTTCGTCGTCGTCGTCATGCTCCTAATCCTCCTCCTCCTCCTCCTCGTCGTCGTCTTCGCTCTGTTGTCGTCGTCTGTCCACCACCAACGCGGGATTGGAAAACGCAAAAAAAGCGTCGAAAGAATAATGGCGTCACAAAAAAGGTTGCGCATTACCATCATCATAATAATCGTCGTCGGTTCGGGCCGCACCACGAAGAAAAGCGTGGTGGTGTCGTCGTGGGAGTAGGAGGAGAACGAGGACGCGATGACGACGACGCTGACGACTTTGAAGACGACGTCATCGAAGGCATCATCATCATCATCATCATCATCATCGGGACGTCGTCCCCAAAGTGGATTGCGTCGTCGTCCAACAAAATGCGACTTTGCGTTTGAGTCGTTTACGTCGTCGTCGTTTACGTCGTCGTCAAAGCAGGCGTCACCCGTCGAGGAGGAGGAGGAGGAGGAGGAAAAAGAAGAAGAAGAAGGGCTGACTGGAACGACGCTGGAGAGGCTGAAACGGAACCTGGCGGAAGACTTGACGCACTTGTTCGACGACGTCGGGATAAATCCAGATTTGTACGATGCAGACGTCATCTTTTCGGATCCTCTGTCGACGTACTCGAATTTCGCCGGGTACGCGTTTAACATCCGGATGCTGAAAAGCGTGTTTAAACCGAAATACACGATGCACGCGATCGAGAAGACAAACGAGTACGAAATTACGACGAGATGGACGATGAAAATGTACCTGCCTTCGTTTCCTTTCTCGTGGAATCCAGAGCTTACGTTTACGGGGAAATCCGTCATGGAGATGGATGAAACGTTTCCGCATAAATGCGTGAAGCACGTTGATACCTGGGATAGCATCGAAAATCAAAGGTATTTGAGTCCAGAAGCAGTTGGAGAAGTACTAAAACAAGTGTTTAACTTTGCAAAGACGCCGGAGAATTTGAAGACGCCAAAGTATGCGACGTTGAGGCGATACAGAGATTTTGAAGTGAGAGAGTACGAGAAATTTTTCGTCGCCGAGACGAGCGTGAAGTCAGACACGGGGAGCGCGAAAATGGACGATAGCGAAGCTGGGCAGGCGTTTAATCGATTGGCCGGGTATATTTTCGGGAAGAACGAAAGAAACGAGAAGATGGAGATGACGACGCCGGTGTTTTCGAATAAGAGTCAAAAGATGCAGTTCGTCGTGGAAGAGAGTTCGGGCGACGTCAAACCGGCGGACGAGTCCGTGCAAGTGAGAGACCGCGAACGGTGTTTATTCGCCGTCGCGTCTTTTTCCGGCGTCGCAAACAAAGAAATCACGGACGACGCTGAAAAGAAGTTGAGAGAAGCCATGAAAAGAGAAGCGTCCAAGAGCGAAAGCGTGCGTTTCCTCCCTCGCCGAGGCGACGAATTCGTCGAGTTAGCCCAATACAACGATCCCCTCACCAACCCGGTACAAAGACGGAACGAGCTTCTCATTGCCCTAGACAATAGCAGAGACGAATTCCTCGCCGTGTAATACTCAGTTCTACCGTATACGCGTCCGTAAAGGGAGTACCCAAAAAAGCCGTCCAAAATCGTTGGCGCTGTTTGCGAGACCGTCGTGTGACAAAAACATTTTGGGAAAAACACCTAAAAGAAAGAAAAAGAAAAACGAAGCTCCATTTTGAAACACGTTTTTATTAGAACACTTAACACCATCACACCGCGCGATACTCCTCCTCCTCCTGTAATGGTGTCTGTGACGCGTTCTTCGTCAAAGTCGTCGTCAAAGTCGTCGTCCGTTCATCGTCGTCGGCTTTGAAGACGGGGAGAGAGAGAGAGAGAGAGAGACGAGTCCTTCTTGCGGTGGTGGTGGTGGTCTTCTTCTTCTTCTTCTTCTTCTTCTTCGGGGATTCAAACATTCCGTTATTACGTGTTGAAAGAGGGGGACCATCATCATCGTAAAATCATCATCATCATCATCGATGCGCGCTCTTGGTCAAAACACTCGCGCAGACGAGGAGACCAACAACAACAACAACAACAACAACAACAACAACAGTGATGATGATGATGATACTACTACTACTACTACTACTACTACGAACGGATCATCGGAGCTCGTCCAACTCGCCTTCCAAATCTGGCGCTTTGCGGCGGAAACGACGAAGCGGCGAACGCTTTTGGATATGAAAATGGACCGGACGAGACGGGATGTGGCGGCAATTTTCGCGCGCGAGAAAGCGGCGAAAAAGCGACGCCAATGTTTCGAACTGTGGAGGGCAGAAGCGGTGGAGACGAAAAGACACACGAGGAGACTAAAAACGAAACTGGAAGGGTTACGATTAAAGCACGTGCGAAGCACGTTCGAGACGTGGAAGAGAGAAACGATGAAAACGCGGAAGTTGAAAGAACGGTTAGGATTGGCGACGTCGAGGAGAGCGATGACGGCGCAACGAGACGCGTTCGAGAAATGGCGACGGGAAGCGCGAGAGAGGAAGAAGGAAAAAGAAGAAAAAGAAGAGATGAAGAAAGAAGTTGCAAAATGGAACGAAGAGTTGGACGCGCTGAAAACGCAATTCGAAAAGGAAAAAGAGCAATGGCGAGAGGAAGAGAAGGGGATAGCAAACGAGCACGAGGCGAAGATGGTCGAAGTTGCGAAGGCGAACGAAAACGAGAAATTAAGATTGGCGTCGGAACGCGCGAGTCAAGACGCAGAAACAAAGCAAAAGTTTGAAGCTGAAATTGCGCTTCTAAAGTTGAAAGAGGAACAAGGGAGGAAGATGTACGAGGAGAGGAAAGAGATATTGACGGAACAGGTCGTCCGAGCGATGGAGAAGGAAAAGAAGGAGAAGTTGACGCGCAAATTTTTTACGAGATGGCGGGAACAAACGTTAGAAGCGAAAGGGATGAAGAGGACGCTGAGATTTTTGCTGTTAAAGAAACGAAGAAGCGTGATTGAAAGTGCGTTTAAAGAGTGGAAGAAAGCCACCGAAACGAGTCGAGAGGAACGCGAAAAGGATAGAGCGTTGGAACGCCGCTTGGAAAATCATCTTCGCGTCCAACGGTTTCGGATGCAAAAACGAATCTTTGAAGACGTGTTTGTGAGAGAATACGATGAAGGAAAAAGGAAGAAAAGGAAAGCAGATGTGTTTAGAAGAGCACAGATGCAAGAGAAAGCGTTCGAGCAGTTACGTGCACACGCCAAGCGTTCGAAGATTGTGACCAACTTACAGGCGCGAGCGATATCGCGGTTGTCCTCCAAGAAGGTTGCTAAAGCATTTTACATATGGCGAAATGAAACTGAAAAGCAGAGAAGAGAGTATCCGAAGAAAGCTGAAGTGCATTTCAAAATGAGAGTGAAACCAAAACTTCTGAAACGAAGGTTTTTGCAATGGAAGATTGTATCAGAGGAAGAAAAGCGGTTTCGAATGCTCGAAAACGAAGCGACGCGCAAATACGATTCGAAAATCCTCAAGGATACGCTTCAGTTTTGGCACAAAAAAACAGTCGCGCGGCGTAAAGCATTGAGCCAAGAGCGCAAGTTAGACCGCGCGATAGTATTTCGCGAACGTTCGAAAATGCGCGAGGTTTTCAGAGCGTGGCGAACGTTAGCCGTTTCGGAAAAGAAACGCGACGAAACGTTGATGAGAACGCTAAAGACCAAAAACCATTACGAGCGACATTTTGCGCAGCCATTTGCGCATTGGAAAACAATCACGGAAAAAAGACGGTCGTTCACGATAAAAAGGGAAGAAAAGCATCGCGCTAAAGTGTTACGAGCTGTATTCCTGTCATGGAAACGCGCAGCCGAAGACAGTCGAAATCGGTTGGCGCTGACGGAGAAGTTCATCGCGCAGAAATATCGAAAGCAACAAACGCAATTACGAAAAGACTGTTTATTGGCATGGAACGCGCACGCACAGATGTTAAAACAGACGAGAGTAGAGCAGATGAAACGCGCGGTCGTCGAACGCGCGATTGCGGACGAATCCGAGACGCATTACGGGACGCCTGAAGGCATCGCCATCGTTCAAGCGGCGAAACGTTTTCAGAGGCGAAACTTTCTCGAGCGCGTCGCGAGCCTCGTGTTCCAAAGATGGCGCGAGGAAAGCGCGAAGAGAAATGACGTTTTATTGGCACTTAAATCCGCGTTTATCGAGGAAAATGAGGCGAGACGATTGCGCGCAGCCTTTCGTGTTTGGCGCCAACGCGCCACGGAGATGCGAGCGAAAAGCACATGGCAATCCAGCGGAATGCCAGCTACTGCAGCTTCGATGTCGTCGTCCCCATTGCGAAAGAAAACATTTACAACGACGAAAGAGAAAGATAGTAATCCTAAGTCGACCGCGAGTTCGTGGGATTTCGAAGTCGATTTCGAGCAAAACGCGAGAAATTTGAATTTGATAAATGCGACGACGACCAAGACAAAGTCGCCGAGAAAGATGACTTCGTTTTTTGGTACCGATAACACGAACAATAGGAATATTCACAACGAGAGTAGCAACAGTAGATTTTCTGCCTTAGATCGCTCGTACAGGGAAACCATCGATGCGTGCATCGCTCTCGAGGATAAACTCGAGATGAAACGGAGTTTGGCAAGAACATCTCCGTACGCGACGCCGAGGAAAAGCGCTTCTTCGACGGTACCAACCACGCGAGAGTCCAGAGAGTTTAAGCAAAACGCTTTGAAAGAAAAACTGATGGATATCGAAGCGAGCGCGATGGCGTTGCTCGAAAGCGCGCGAGCGACGAGAGAGCGCAGAGAAAAACAACAACAACAACAGGCGTCAAAGCAGTAATCTATAGATAAAAAAACATGTATACTACGCATTTTACTACCATACCTACCAGCTAACGTATTCATTGTCTTCAAACTCGTCATTGTCGTCGCCCTCATCTTCTTCCTCGATTGTGTCTATGTTATCGTTCATTGAGCGATAATATTCGTCGTCATATATCGCGTTCAATTCTTTTCGCTCATTTCCTTTTTCGTCTTCGTCGTCAATGGTAATAGGATCGGTTCGACCGGCAATTAATCCTTCGAGCGCGCCGCATCGGCGCGACAGTCGCACGCTCGCAATAGCTCGCGTAAGAAAAGAAACGCGGATATCAGCAACGTCCTTGACGACGTTAAATGCAAAGATTTCGCGTCTCTTTTCTTCGTATACCGCTTCGTCGTCGTCGTCGTCGTCGTCGTCGTGTCCTTCATCGTACTCTCTTTCTAACAACATGGTCTTTTTGCGTTCGATGCATTCGCGCAACGTTACTCTCGCGTCTCGCAATGAACGCTCCAATCGAAGATTGGCCGCATCGGCGCGTTTTCTAAACTTCAGTTTGCTTTTCTTCTGCCCATCCACTTTATCATCATCATCATCATCATCATCGTCAGCATCTGAAGACGACGATACGTCCGAGGACGAGGAAGAACCGAACCCACTTGCGAGCCTCGCCGCTCTTCTCTCGGCGTATGCCGCAGCCACTTCGCTATCTTTGATTGCTTTTTGTGCCTCTTCGCACAAAAATTTCACCGCAATAGACGCAGTCTCTGCTGTTTGTGCTCTTTTTTCCAACCTTGCGATCGTGTTTGCATCTCGTTCGCTTCGTTCCAAAAGTTTGGCGACTTCTCGATCTTGTTTTAACTCGTTCGCTTTTAATGTTTCCATAAACTCTTCTTCGCGTCTTCCGTTTTCCTCTCGAAGCATTTCGATTTCTCGATCTCGTTTCGAATCTCTCGTCTTCATCGTTTCCATTAACTCCTCCAACCTTTTTCTGGCCTCCCCAGCTTGTTCTCGCACCTTCTCTTTCTCCTCTTTCAACCTTCTCGCGCCTCGTTTCGATTTCTCGAATTCGCTTTCCATCTCTCGCATTTTTTTCCGAATCTCCGATTCGTCTTCGTTCTTTTCCCCAAGTTTTGATCGCACGTGTTCCATTTCTAAATTGTGTTTCATTTGCATGATTTCAATGTCTCTATTTTTCTCTTCATTCATCCGTCGCATCTTTTCCTCGCACGCTTCTTGAATCTTCAACTCCCTCTCTTTCGCTTCCCTCAATGCATTCACGCACCGCCTCTCGACTACATCTATTTCGTTTACTTTCTTCCTCTCGAAATCTCGTAACGTTCGCTTCAATCGATCCATTTCACTTTGCATTTCTTTTTCTTTCGTCTCGTTCGCTCTCTCTTCCATCTCTCGCGCCTTTTCCGCTTCTCGCATGGCTTCTTTCGCGCGGGAAATGACCTCTCGTTTCTCGCGGTCCATTTTCGACACGTTCGATTCGTACGCTCTTCTCTCTTTCTCCAGGGACGTTTTTGATTCCTCCAAGGTTGTTCGCAGCAGTCGAAGCGTTTCATCCGTCTTTTCTCGTTGGTGATGTTCGTCTTCTTCTTCTTCTTCTTCTTCTTCTCGTCGTCGTCGTCGTCGTCGTCTCGCGTAAAAATCTTCTTCTTCTTCTTCTTCTTCTTCTTCTTCTTCGTTTCGGTCCAAAAAATG
>MDSZ01046809.1_pt1 | contig 11374 bp, 12 predicted proteins | sample 811201 | NCBI WGS metagenome assembly MDSZ01 (sample SAMN05326647, study PRJNA326480) | marine metagenome | isolation source: seawater | place: Indian Ocean: North | collected 2010 | reverse complement strand
CCACTATGTTGTAGTACTCCGCTAGCCTCAATATCTTCATCTTTTGAATTTTTTGGCAATTTATTATCTAAATAATTAAAAGTGAATGACGTTCCCACCCATAATATAGCAAAAAAAACATGACCCCATCTTAATAGAGCTTGTATCCATTTTGAGATATCTGGTAAAAATTCCATTTAATATTTAACCTTGTCTGTTTTTTTATCCCATAGTTCAAAAGCTTTCAAAGCTTCATTTCTCATAATTTGAACCATGGGAATTTTTCTTTCATTAATTTTCTTATGAATTTCTGAATAAATTAGTGAGTCGTCAAAATCAATTTTACGTGCATCATCTCTAGTATTCGCATAGTATATTTTGTCAATCCTCGCCCAATAAATTGCAGACAAACACATAGGACATGGTTCACATGTTGAGTACAATTCACACCCATTAAGAGTAAAATTATTTAATTTTTTACATGCTTCACGTATTGCAACAATTTCTCCATGAGCGGTTGGATCATTTGTTGGAGTAACTTTGTTTGAACCTTCTGCTATAATTTTATTTTTTTTAACAATAACACTGCCAAAAGGTCCTCCCCCTTTATTAACACTTTCGATTGAGAGCTCAATAGCTCTTTTCATAAATTCATTTTTCATATTTTCTTTTTTAAATTTTTAATACTCATTAATATTTTTTCTGGTGTAGCTGGGGCATCAAGTTTAGGGTTTATTTTATAATCAGCTATTGAAGATATTGCATCCTTAATTGCAAAAAAAACTGACATCGCATTCATTAGAGGAGGCTCGCCTGTCGTTTTAGATTTATTTACCACATTTTCAATATTTTTCCCTTTTTTAAAAATTTCAACATTAAATTTATCTGGCATATCACTTACTGCCGGAATTTTATAAGTTGAGGGGGAGTGAGTAGTAATTTGACCATTAGATTTCCAATTTACTTCCTCCATAGTTAACCAGCCAGCGCCTTGTACAAACCCTCCTTCTATCTGTCCAAGCTCAATTGCTGGATTAATTGCTTTACCTGCATCATGTAATACATCTGCGCGTAATATTTTGGTCTCTCCAGTTAATGTATCAATCATTACTTCACTGACAGCTGCTCCATAGCAAAAATATAGAAACGGTCTTCCTTTAAAACTTTTTTTATTAAAAAATATTTTTGGCGTGGCATAAAAACCTGATGAAGATAATGAAACTCTATTTAAATAGGCCTCTTTTATAAGTTTGTTAAATTTGAAAGTTTTATTTTTAAATTTGACTATTCCATCTTTATAAATACCTTCACTTTTAACTTTATATTTTCGTTTTACGTAAGCAGATAAATTCATTTTTATTTTAAATATAGCGTTCAGCGCAGCCGCCCCATTAAGATCTGTTGTGCTTGATGCTGCGCTAGCGCTAGTATTTGGAACTTTGTCAGTGCGAGTGGCAGTAACTTTAATTTTACTTGTTGGTAATCCTAGTGAATGAGCCGCTAGTTGTGAAATTTTTGTATAAGTTCCTTGTCCCATTTCAATAGCTCCAGTATTTATGTGCACACTTCCATCGTTGCAATAAATGTGTACTAAAGCTCCTGCTTGATTAAGATGCCATGTTGTAAAACTTATACCAAATTTTACCGGTGTTATATAAATTCCTTTTTTTAAATATTTATTTTCTAAATTAAATTTCTTTATACTTAACTGTCTACTTTTGTAATTTGAAGATTTTATAAGTTGATCAAAAATTTCGTGAATAATATTATCTTCAATTTTCATATTATAATGAGTAATATTTTTTCTTTTTTTCTGATAAAAATTTCTTCTTCTTATTTCAGCTGGATCTTTATTTAATGATGTCGCAATATGGTCCATTATATTTTCGATGACCATCATTCCTTGATTTCCACCAAATCCACGAAAAGCAGTATTAGAAGCTGTGTTGGTTTTGCAAAGATAATTTTCTACGTCTATGTTTTCCAAGTAGTAAGCATTATCAATGTGTAGAAGAGCTCTATCATTTATTGCTCCTGATAAATCGGGCGAGATACCACATCTTGAAGCTAACTTAAGTTTTAAGCCAGAAATTACACCCAATTCATCAAAACCCACTTCATAATCGGAATAAAAATCATGTCTTTTTCCTGTTATAATCATATCATCATCGCGATCCATTCTAAGTTTTACTGGATGCTTAGTTTTTTTTGCAAGTAAAGTACAAATTGCTGCAAATATAAAAGATTGTGTTTCTTTCCCACCAAATCCTCCTCCTATTCTTCTTGTTTCAACAGTAATTGTATTACTTTTTTGATTTAACATTTTTGCTATAATTTGTTGTGTTTCGCTAGGATGCTGTGTTGATGAAAATACTTTAAAATCATTATCTTCCTGAGGTATTACAAAAGCGCTTTGGCCCTCTAGCGCAAAATGTTCCTGACTTCCGGTCATAAAATTTCCTTTTAATTTATGGACCGAATTTTTTATTGCTTTAAGAGCCTCACCTTTTTTTATTATTTTTTCCTTTAAAACATAAGATTTTTTATTAAGGGCTTCTTTAATTGTGGTAATAGGTTTAAGAGATTTATAACTAATCTTAGCCTTTAGAACCGCCTTTCTTGCTAATTCTGTTGTTTTTGCAGCAACAGCAAACAGTGGTTGTCCATAATATTCAACTTTTTTTGGAAATATAGGATCTCCATCATATACTGGTCCAACGTCATTTCTGCCAACTATATCTACTGAAGTAACCACTGCAATAACACCTTCACTTTTCTCTACTTCACTGAGGTCCATTTTTTTAATTATTGCATGAGCCTTTTTGCTCCATCCTATTGCTCCATATAAAGTCCCGTGTGGTTCAGAAATATCGTCTGTATAATAAGCTTTACCACTTACATGTTTTATACCACTTTCATGTGGTATTTTTTTATCAATATAGTTCTCTTTTTCTATCTTAAGCATACAACTCTATTAATTTTTTTTGTTTTATTTCTACAAAGCATTTTTCAAGTAAATTTTTAGCAACTTCCAATCGATATAATTTGCTAGCACGCATATCACTAATAGGTTTAAAATCTTTTTCTATAGCTTCTTTAGCTTTATTAATAATTTCTTTTGTAAGTAAAGAATTAATTAATATTTTTTCACAAGAAGTAGCTCTCTTTGGTATTTCAGCCATACCACCATAAGCAATCCTTACATTTTTAATTTTATTTCTAACTAGCTCTAAATTGAAAGCTGCGCAAATAGATGAGATATCATCATCAAATCTTTTTGAAACTTTATATGCTTTAAAAGTATTATTTTTTTTTATGGGAATTCTAATTGATTGAATAAATTGTCCTTTTTTTAATTTAGTTTTTCGATAACTAATAAAAAAATTATCAAGAAACATAATTTTAGTTTTATTTAAATCTCTTAAAACTATTTGAGCATTTAAAGACAATAGTAGAGGTAAACAATCACCTATTGGTGAAGCTGTTGCAATATTGCCTGCTATTGTTGCAACATTTCTTATTTGCGGTGATCCATATCGTTTAAGAATCTTTGTAAAATCTGGATAATATTCCTTTATATAATTTTCAAAATCAATTAACGGTGTCGAAGACCCTATTTCAATATATTTTGTTTTGTTTTTTATATAATTAAGCTCTTCAATTGAATTCATATAAACTATAGAATTTATATCTTTTCTATCTTTTGTGACATTTAAAGATAGATCAGTTCCTCCACTTAAAAAATTAACATTTTTATCTTTTTTTATAATTTTTTTTAATTCTTGAATATATCTAGGTGCAAAATATTTTTTATCCATTTTATAAAAATATATGCTTCTATTATTTATTTGCTTTAGTAAATCAATTGTATTTTTTTCATTTTTGTTAAAATGATCAATTTTATTTTTATTTTTTAAACTTTTAGCAGCTTTAATTATGGGATGATAGCCAGTACATCTACAAAGATTGCCAGAAATAGAATCTTTTATTTCACTTTCATTAAACTTAGAAAAATTTTTAAACATTGAAAATAAAGACATAACAAATCCTGGTGTGCAAAACCCACATTGCGAACCATGATAATTTACCATGGCCATTTGTACGGGATGTAATGAACCACTTTCGGAAACTAAATCTTCAACAGTTATAAGTTGCTTGCCTTGCAAGGTGGGTAAAAATGTAATGCACGAGTTAATAGCTTTATAATTAATTTTATTATTTTTTAACTCACCAACCACCACAGTGCATGCTCCACATCCACCTTCGGCACACCCTTCTTTTGTTCCAGTTTTTTTTAATTTTGTTCTTATATAATTTAATAACGTATCATTTGGATCAAAATTTTTGACATCAATAATTTTATCTTTATGAACAAAACTAATAATTTTGGAAGTCATTTAACTTCCTCGATAGGTAGAATAGCTCCATGGGGAAACTAATAAGGGTACGTGATATTTTTCCTGAACATTTGATATGCCAAATTTAACAGATACTTCATCTAAAAATTTTGGGTTTTGTAATTCGATTTTATTTTTAAAATAATCTCCTACGTGAAAAATTAATTCATAATTGCCAACTTCAATTTGATCGACCAATGCGTCTTCTGAACGTCCATCTTTATTTAAAACAACAGATTTAATTTTTTCTTTTTTGCTGCTTATAAAATACACATCAACTTTCATGCCTTTTGCAGGCTTTCCAGAATAAGTATCCAAAGCATGTGTTGTCAATTTTGTCATAAAATATTATGAGTATAATATACATATTAATTAAATAAATGATCAACAAAATAAACAACCTCTCTAAAAACAACTTTGTTCAAGTTTTTGGTAATGTTTTTGAAAATGCTGTCTGGATTGCTGAAAATTTATACCTTCAGAAGCCTTTTAAAAATTTTCTGGAGCTAAAAGAGAAAATGCTTCATATTTTTGAGAATACTAATAATGAAAATAAATTAAAAATTCTAAAGTCACATCCGGACTTAGCCGATAAAACAAAAATAGGAATGTTAACTTTAGATTCAAATATTGAACAAAAAAGCGCAGGCTTAGACCAATGTTCCGAAAAAGAATTTAATGAATTTAAAAATTTGAATAAAATGTACAAAAAAAAATTTGGTTTTCCTTTTATTTTAGCAGTTAAAGGTAAATCAAAAAATGAAATTTTAAATAATTTTAAAGAAAGAGTTTCATATGATATAAATATTGAGTTAATTGAAGCAACTAAACAAGTAAAAAAAATTGCTAGTTTGCGTTTAGATGAGATTTATAAAAAATGACAAAAATTCTTTTTAAAAATGAAATGATTGACCTTGCCCAATCAAGATTGGGTACAAAAATTGTATTTAAAACTGATGAATTTTTTGCGCCAGCGAAGAGAATTATAAATCCATGGCCACCTGTATTTAAAGAGGGTGTTTTTGACAAACACGGAAAATGGATGGATGGATGGGAAACAAGAAGAAAAAGAGATAAAGGTCATGATTATTTAATTCTTAAATTAGGAAAACCAGGTAGAATATATAAAGTTGATATAGACACATCTTATTTTTCAGGAAATCAACCGAATAAAGTTTCGCTCGACGCATGTTTTAGTAAAAAAAATATTCCAAATAATAATTATAAATGGATAAAAATTTTAAATAAAAAAAAAACTAAACCTAACAGCCATCATTTTTTTAATATAAAAAACAAATCTATTTTTACTCATGTTAAATTAAATATTTATCCAGACGGTGGTGTCGCTAGGATAAGAATTTATGGATCTATGCAAATTAATAAGAAATTTGGTAATAAAATAATAAACCTTACCTCAGTATTAAATGGTGCCACCCCCATCGCTTGCAACAATGAACATTTTGGAAGAGCAGAAAATATTCTTGCTCCTGGGATGGGAAAAAATATGGGTGACGGATGGGAAACGCGGAGAAGCCGCGGGAAAAATTTTGATTGGCTTATACTTAAATGTGCAAAGCCAGGAAAAATTAGCAAGATCCAAATTGATACTCATCATTTTAAAGGAAACTATCCTGATAAATGTTCACTACAAGCTGCCTATATAAATAAAAAAATTTCTAGCAAATCCATAGTAAACAAATCAAAAAAATGGAAATTATTATTAAATAAAGTAAAACTTAATGCACATAAAAAACACAATTTTAAAAATACACTAATGAAAAATAATAAAGTAAACTATATCAGAATTAATATTTTTCCTGACGGGGGTATTTCGCGAATTAGAGCATTTGGAAAGGTCGAATAATGGAAACAACTATTACTCCAATAAAAATAAGTAGAGAAAATTTTGCTGATTTTGGAGATTTAATTTCTTCTGAAAATATTAGCCCTATTGACATAAATGCTGGCTATGCAAAACGTTTTGATAATTTAGCAAGCATTAATACTTCTAAAGATTCGGGCAAAACCATAGTTAGTATTTTTTCTGCTAAAAAAAGAAATTTTCCCATGAAAATAGACATGATGGAAAAACATCCTCTTGGTAGTCAAGCATTTATACCAATGCAAGAAACAACTTTTTTATCTTTTGTAGCGCCTCCAGGTGAAATTCCAGAAGTAAACAGAATCAAAGCTTTTATTATTCCTCCAAAAACAGGCATTAATTATAAACCCGCTATATGGCATTTTCCTTTAATCTCTACAGAAGATACAGATTTTCTTGTAATTGATAGAAAAGGAAGTGGTGAAAATCTTATTATACATAGATTCAAAAAAGGAGAAGTAGTTCTTAAGTATTAAAAAAAAAACCCGCCGTCTAAAACGGCGGGTTTTTTCAAGTTAAAATTTACTTTTTATCTTTTTTGCGAAATTGCTAAATGTATAATAGCACCTAAAGCCGCACCAATAATCCATGCAAATCCTCCACCTGCGTTAGCGAAGAAATCTTTTAATGCATCAAAAATTAGTAGATTTGGCCAAACTGTTCCCATTGCAACATAACCAGAAATAATCCAAGCGTAAATTGCTTTAGAATTAAATCCTCCGTTGTAATAGTATTTCCCACCTTTGGCATCAAATAAATCATTTACATCTAATCTTTCTTTTTTAATTAGATAGTAATCGCATATCATTATACCAAAAACTGGTGCTAGAATTGCTCCAAGTGTATTTACAAACGGAAACATTCCCATTTGCGTTATCACTGCAACCCATAAACCTCCTATAACAAAACCAAAACCAGCTGTAATTAATCCACCTATTCTGAAATTAATTTTGCCTGGCATTAAGTTTGCTAAATCGTATGCTGGAGGAATGAAATTGGCTACCATGTTAATTCCAACTGTAGCCGAAAAGAATGCAAATGCTGCTACAATTGTTAAAAACATATTGTCAACTCTTGCTACCATGTCTGTAGGTTGTGCAACATATTCTCCGAATACTGCTATAGTTCCGCCAGTAATCATTAGTGTAATAAAAGAAAAAAGAACAATATTACCAACTAAACCATAAAGATTTCCTTTTTTCATTTCATCTTCGTTCTTAACAAATCTTGAAAAATCTCCAAAATTTATTACCACTGCTGCAAAATAACCTACCATTATTCCAAAGACAGCTAGAAAAGCTCCAAATGAACCTAAGCCTTCAAAACCACCTGATCTTTCACCTCCAGAAAATATTTCTCCTACTTCTGATAAAAGACCGCCACCTGCTTGCGCCCAAATAGCTAACATTAAAACAATCATAACTATATAAACAGCTGGTCCTGCAAAGTTTAAAAACTTTCTAATTAAATCTATTCCTTGCCAAAATAAATAAATTTGGAATGCTGAAACAAATATAAATGATATCCACATTATGTTTGTCATTCCTAAAAAGTCTCCACTTCCACTTGATCCAGTTATTCCTGAAATAAGAAGTGCAACAGCTGTTGATGCAGCATATGTTTGTGCGCCATACCAAAACATTGCGACTAGACCTCTTGCCATAGCCGGAAAGTTGGCTCCAAAAACCCCCATGCTTGATCTAACAAATACTGGAAAAGGAATTCCATGTTTCACACTCGGTTTTCCTGAAAGATTTACAAGCCACATTATAAAAAATCCTGCTAATATTAGCGCAAGAAACACGGCCCAACCATTTAATCCAGATGCTAAAAATAATGATGCTGCCAAAGTATAACCAAATAAACTTTGAACATCATTTGCCCAAACGTTAAATATTTCAAACCAACCCCATTTTTTTTCACTTGGTGATGCGGGTGCTAAGTCAGAATTATAAAGACGTTTGTCTCTATTACTTACTGTACTCATAATTAACCTCTCCCTTGAATTAATTTTTTGTGCTATTATGCAAATTTATATACGTCTTGAAACATATAAAAAGAATAAGTAGGCTTAAAAAGAGTTAAATTATTGTTTTTTGCCTATTTATCTAACTAATTTATGAAAAAAAACCACAACAGAAACATGATAGGTTACGGAAAAAATCTACCTAGGGTTGAATGGCCAAATAAAGCCAAATTAGCTCTTCAAATCGTTTTGAACTATGAAGAAGGTTCTGAAAATTGCGTACTTCATGGAGATAAATATTCAGAAACTTTTTTATCAGAGATAATTGGAGCTCAGCCAATTAAAGGACGGCACATGAATATGGAGTCCTTTTACGAATATGGTTCAAGAAGAGGATTTTGGAGAATTAATGATTTGTTTAAAGAAAAAGGAATCCCGTTAACTATTTTTGGAGTAGCAATGGCACTAGAGAAAAATAAGGATATCTGCGAAGAAATAAAAAAATCAGATTATGAAGTTGCTTGTCATGGATGGAGATGGATTGATTATCAAAACATTCCAAAATCGACAGAAAAAAAACATATGTCATTAGCAATAAAATCAATAAAAAAATTATTTGGAAAAAGACCATTGGGTTGGTACACGGGAAGATGTAGTCCAAATACTTTAGATTTGGTTATGGAAGATGGTGGATTTCTTTACAGCAGCGATTCTTATAGTGACGATTTACCCTACTGGGAAATAAAAGGTAAAAAAAAGCAATTAATTGTTCCATATACCTTAGATAATAATGATATGAGATTTGCTACAAATCAAGGTTTTAACTCAGGCGATCAATTTTATACATACCTTAAAGATAGCTTTGATGCTCTTTATAATGAAGGAAAAAATTACCCAAAAATGATGTCTGTTGGATTACATTGTAGATTGATTGGTCGTCCAGGAAGAATCCAGTCTTTAAGAAAATTTTTAGATTACGTTTTAAAACATGATGATGTTTGGATTTGTAAAAGAATAGATATTGCTAATCATTGGATTAAAAATTATTCAATTTAATAATCTACATCTACTGGATCAATTGACCGCCACATATACCATGTAAAAACTGTTCTATATCCGCTATGGAGCTTAGATATTTTACTTAAAAATCTTTTACTCGGAGGATAAGAAGTTTTATAATTTTTAGAAATTGCTCTAAGCAAACCAATATCTTGAATTGGAAATATGTCTGGTCGATTCATGTTAAACATCAAAAACATTTCAGCGCTCCAAACGCCCAGGCCTTTTAATTGGGTCACATAATTAATTGCATCTATATCATTCATTTTCTTAATTTTTCTAATGTTAAAAGTTTTGTTATTAAAACTTTTGGCTGTGTTTTTAATGTAACTAACTTTTTGGCGAGATAAACCTACACTTCTTAAAGTCCGTACGGATAATTTTAATACTGTTTTAGGATTAATACTTTTCTTACATATTTTTTCAAACTTAAACCAAATTGAGTCGGCTGCTTTAGTTGAAATTTGCTGCCCTACAATAGTACGACATATTGAAAAAAATGGTTTATTTCTTGTTGATAAAAAACCCTTTTTATACTTTTTAATAATTTTCCTTAAAACTGGATCTTTCTTAGATAGTATTTTTTTTGCTCTATTCCAATAAACCGGTGAACGCTTCATTGTTGTCTAGGTAAAGTAATAGGTTTTTTTAACTGGTGTTCTCTAACAAATATTATAGCGGAAGAAATAACAATTAATCCTGCGCCAGACAATGTATAGATAGTAGGAATTTCATTAAAGAGATAAAAGCCAAAAATTATTGCAAAAACTAGTGACAAATATTTTAGTGGAGTTGTTAAAGAAACCTCGGCAAGCTGATATGATTTTGTTAGTAATAAATTTGCAATACTTCCAAAAATACCTATTAAAATTAACAAACATAAATCATAACTCGAAGGCATTACCCAGCCGCCAAACGGTAAAGTAAAAAGACCGAAAATTGCTGAACAAATAGAAAAATAAAAAGCAATTAAATACACAGGCTCACCAGCAAGAGTTAACTTACGTATAAATATTGATACTCCGGCAAAACCAAGAGTAAATATTATTGGATAAATATAATAAAAATTTAAATTATCAAATCCTGGTTTTGAAATTATTAATACTCCTATAAACCCTAAACCTACCGCTATCCAACGCTTTGCTCTAATTTTTTCACCTAAAAATAATATTGAAAATATTACAACCCAGATAGGTCCAGAAAAAGCGAGGCTCGTAACCTCCGATAATTGTAACGTGCGAAGACCAACAAATATAGCATACATTGCTATAGCTCCAACAAAAGACCTATAAAAGTGCAACCCTGGATATTTTGTTTTATAAAAGTTTTTAAATCTTTTTTTTGGTATTAAAAAAAATATTGGAATAAGACCAAACAAGGCTCTAGAAAACATAACTTGCCCAACATCATATTCATCGGTTATTTTTATTAAAACATCCATTAATGAAAAAAATAGAACGCTTAAGAACATGCATATCCCACCTAAAGTATTTTGATTTTTGATCATTTTGGTATTTTCATTTATATTTATCATTAAATTAAAATATTATGCAAAAATTTATTGGGGGAATTGGCTGCTTTTGGGATGAAACCGAATATCATGGTGTCCCAGGTATTATTTCAACAGAATGTGGGTACTGCGGCGGAAAAGATCCAAGAGTAACTTATGAAGAAGTTTGTGGTGGGAACACAGAACATATAGAAGTTGTTAAAGTTATGTTTGATCCTAAAATAATTTCTTATGAAGATATAACTAGATTGTTTTTCAAAATCCATGATCCTACAACACTTAATCGTCAAGGTCCCAATGTAGGTTATCAATATCGATCAGAAATTTTTTATTCTACTGAAGAAGAAAGAATATCTGCTCAAAAAATATTAGATGAAGTTAATAAAAAACTTAATGGTAAAGTAGTAACGGTTATCAGAAAAGAAAAAAACTATTGCAAAGCAGAAGAATATCACCAAAAATATTTTGAAAAACGAAACAAAAAATGACTTTAGTTTCAACGGACTGGCTCAGCAAAAACATAAATAAAGTTAAAATTATTGATGCGTCCTGGCATTTAGTTAAAAATCGAAATGCACTTG
>MDSZ01101947.1_pt1 | contig 11376 bp, 6 predicted proteins | sample 811201 | NCBI WGS metagenome assembly MDSZ01 (sample SAMN05326647, study PRJNA326480) | marine metagenome | isolation source: seawater | place: Indian Ocean: North | collected 2010 | reverse complement strand
TATTAGGTGATGATATTTTGAAGATTATACCTTCTCGGTAGCTCATTATTTCTTTTAAGTTATGACGAGAAAAAAATATTTTTGTAAAGTTCGTAATTTTATGCGTTCTATCAAAAGTTTGCTACGAAAGACAGACTCCTAATCAATCAATCACACCATCACACCACACCGCCGATTGGAAACCTAATCAATCCATTTTCAAACCATCATACCAAAATCACACGAAAATCACACAATCTTAGAAACATATGTATATATATAAATATATATATAATATATATATATCCTCACACGTGGACGCTCGCGTCGTCGTCGTCGAAACGTCGCTCCGACGACGTTTGAGAATGGCCCCCAAAAAGGCAGCAGCCCAACAAAAGGGTCTTTTTCCCGCGGCGGACACCGCGGAGGAGGAGGAGGAGGAGGAGGAGGACGACGACGACGACTTTGACGACGACGACGACGACGAGGAGCTCATCGTGTCTGCCGTCAAGCAGTGGAAAACCGCGATGAAACCGGTGGTGTACCTCAACGCCGCGCTCTCCGCGATCGCCATCGCGTTTCTCGCGCAAGAAACCGCGTTCTTATCCGTGCCAATAGGCATCCTCGGACTTCTCGCGTGCGCGACGTGGGCGTGGAGCTTGAACCCATCGTCGTCGTCGTCGTCGTCGTCCAAAAGCGGCGGTATTAAAGTCTTTAAAAGAGGCGGAGGACTCGGCGCGACGACTGCCGCGACGAAGAAACTCGCGCTCACGTGCGTCGTCCTCGATGGGACGGTGGCAACGACGAGCCTAGCAATCGGGACCTTCTTCGCGAACGGGACAATGGTGACACGCGCGGTGACGATGGCAACGCTCTTCGGCGCACACGGCGTCGGGTACTGGGAGATGTATGCAAGGGCAAAGGCTATAGGGAAAGTACTCAACTAAATCAAATAGTATATAATCGCCGCCTACGCGCGTGTGATGCCACGCATCTATCCGTACACTCTGCACTCTGCGTCTCTTACTTACTTACTTACTTACTTACTTTCTTTCTTTCTTTGTCTCTCTCTCTCTCTCTCTTTCACCACTGGTATATTAATCGAGCGCGGACTTCGACCATCTCTTGGCCGCGCGCAGCGCGTCGGTCGTTTGTTTCATCCGCAAATAAAAGAAGAGTACGGCGAAACCGATCCACGAAAGCGTTCGAAAGAGACGACCGCTCGCGTAGGAAGAAGCAGTTCCCTTCGAAGGAGAAGACAGTAACAGGTATTGTTTCCTCTTTTCGCGCGCGTGCACGTGGTCGCTCAGAACCATGGCATAGGTGTGAAATTTGTCCACCTCTTTCTTCGCCTTGGAGACTTTCGCGGACGCGTCGTCCGCGCGCACGGAAACGGAAGATAACAACGTCTGCGCTTCTTTCAAATACCGAAACGCAGCTTTCTTCGAGGTTCGAAGTTCAACGGATAAGCGCTTGCCTTCGCCGCTTTTGACGGCTTCGTAGATGCCGTCTGATTTCGCGTCGATGCGTTCGAGCATGGAAACGGCGCGATTGTACGTCGATAAAACACGGTCGATCTGCGCAACGACGATGTTTCTGCGCGCAATGTCTCGGTGTATGGACCCGAATCGAGACCCGGGCGTCGTGAAACTTAACGGGTTATCTCCAACCGACCAAGCATAGCCATTTATGGCTTCGACGACATTCGATCCAGTTTCTTCCGAATCCTTGTCGTTTTGACTGCTCATAAACGACGCTGTTTCGTGCGGCGCGATGAGTCCGGAAACGAACTGCGCAACTGCCGACGCCACTTCTCTCGCCGGGTCCGCGAAATCTGACTCGAGCGTTTTGATTTCGCAAAACGATCTCGACGCCGAAAAAGGCATTCTTCCGTACGTCGACGAGATGAGCTCTTCTTTGATCGGGTTCGAACGAGTGACGAAGATAGCGTCGCGAACGATCTCCACCGGTTTTGCATTGGTGAAGAGTAACGGTGAGTCTTTGTGTTCGCCGTCGAAGCGTTGGTCAAAGACGAAAATAGGAATTTCCAAGTGGTCATCATCGTCGTCATCGTCGTCGTCTTCGTGTATGTACTTTTCATCATCTACGAGCAAATGTCGCGCGAGCGCGTCGATGTCCAACCATCGCGCTCTCGCGTGATCGGTTCGTTTCCCATCTACGCCAAACCCGGAAACTTTACCAGCTCTTAAAGCTGACGCGAATGCAGATGCCATGGCCGGTTCTTCCGACGCCGTGACGATTCGCGCCGTCGCTGAAACTTTCGTCGATTTCAACGAACACGCATCTAACGCGTCCAAGATTTCCAGTCGCAAAGCGTCCGGGTACGCGTACTGATATTCGTTCTTTTTATCATTGATATTCTTCGTCTTCTTGTCTTCTTCGTCTTCAAAAACACCGAGTTCGAGGACATACAAATACGCGTGAATTGTCTTGTAAGGTTTCGCGCGTTTCAAAAACGACATTCTCGTCGCCGGTGGCGCTATGACAGAAGAAGCATACGCGCCAATCATAGCCGTCGCTTCGGCGAGAAACGCGTCGTTGGCAAACTGTCCAGGTGTTTGGAAGAATGCCTCGGTATCTCCGGAATCATCTCCACTCAAGCGTACCGATTCTCCAAACGTCGCCACGTCGAAATCGGCATCCCCACCATGCTCCAACGCAATTTTCGTCTTCATCGCGTCCTCGCATGCTTTTGCCGCACCTTCGTTCGCTTCGTGTAAACAGTGCTCGTTGAAAAAACGTTCTAACAAGTCAATCTCTACCGCGGCTAAGTTTTTCGACTTCGAATCGTCTCGGTTTAGGTGTGATTTTTCCAAACGCCTTCCTCTCGCCTCGTCGAGTTGTTGCGACAGGCGTTTTCTTTTCGCCGCAAACTCTTGGCTGGTCATTTTGCGTCCACTTCCAAACCGCATGTTCGTGCTCGGGAAATCGTGCGCGCCGTGTCCTATTATTTTCTTCGCGTGCGCGTGCTCTAAACTACCCCACGTGAATGGACCGGCGGATAAATCTAAGAAGACCGTTTTTGTTCTCGAAGAGAGGATCGCTTCGGTGGGACACCCTTCGTGACCTTGTTCGATTTTCGCGATTTGTCTCGCGATCCGCGTGGCTGCGATAATATCGTCGCCGTTGAGTTTCTGCAAGGCGAATTGCTTCAGCGAAGTATCGTCGACTACCTTTATTATCGAAGAAGACGAATGTTTACTCCCCCCCTTACCTCCTCCATTGTTCACCGTGAAATCCTGCCTCGCCGCCCAAAGATCGCCAAACGTCTTCAAGTCGTGCATTGATAGCATTTTCTTCACGCGTTGTTCGCTTCGATTTCCGTTTCTAAGATCACGCTCTTTGTTCAAACGCAAAAATTCCGCGTCGTCTTCAATTTCGTCCAAGACGTCGTGCGCGCCTTCGTAAAATCCGTCTCTCGAGAGGAGCGTTTTCAACTGTTCGGTAATCTTTGACATCTTCTTTTTTTTCGCTTTTTTACTATATCTACTACTGCTCCCACCGAAAACTCTATCGTCGTGGTCGTGCGTCAACTCGCCGCTTCGTAACTCTTCGCTTCTCCATTCGATGGCATTTTTTGTGAGCACTTCTGCTCTTTTGGAAACCTCGAAATCTTGTCGCAAGGCGACGACTTCTTTATCCGTTAACCCGTACCGAAAGCCATACTTGGGGACTTTATCGCCGCTGTCTCCTTCTACCGTTTTCGCGTTCACGACAATCATAAAATGTTCCTCTTCTAACCCTAAAAACTCTGCTAAATCATCCACTAATTTTTCAATCGCGTACGCGTCCACGATTCTACTGTCGATGCGATTCACCTGTCCGTGTAATCGATGGACGTCTCGCGAGTGTTTCTCGATGGCTTCCTCGAACACTCTCAAAACGTTCGATCCTAGCTGCAACACTCGCGAGTACACGTTGTACGAAATCTTACTGTTCTTTCCCTCCGTTTCATCTCCGCCGTCATCGTCTCTCTCGCCGACGTATTCGTGTCTCAACTTTACGTTCAGACGGTCCAGCCACCTCGCCATCTCTTCCGGTCGGATGGAAACGTCGTACCGTCCGTCGTTTTCGAATCCAATAAAAGCCACGTTCAGAGGCACGTTTATCCGATACTCCTCGATCTTTTCCGCGTTATTCGCCACGCACTTTGCAAACGTGGTGGTCTTTTTCCCGCCGAACCTCGACACCACAGACGACGACGACGACGTTGTTGTTGTTTCCGAGGAGGTGATTGTGGGGGCACATTTGCGCTCGAAATCGCTCTTGTTCGCAAACGTCGCCGCTTTCGTTCTCCTCGCATCCATCATCGCGTCTCTCAGAGCGTTGTCAAATCCGCCGCCGGCTTCCCCGAAGAAGACAAAAGGATTGTTGTTGTTGTTCTCGTGCACGTCCCTTCCGTCGAGAAGGTTCTCCCCGTGGTCGTCGGCCGAGACGACGCCGACGACCGCGAGACACCACCACGCCATCATCGTTCCGAGAGAAAAAAGGAGGAGGACATCCGTTCGTAAGAGGTCTCTCGCACACCTTCGACGACGCACACGACGACGACGACGACACCCCCCCATAGTCTTAGCACTCTCGGCTTTTGCGCATTCTATTCGAGAGGAGGGACTTTTGTGTTGTGGTAAATACAAAAACGTCTCGATGATATGAGTAGGTAGTTTTGAGAGGCTTCTTTTTTCCTCCAAAAAAAAAACAGTTAAAATTAAAATGGTAAGACCAGTTCTTACATTCCCTAAATATGATACCCTAAACTACACAACACCCCTATAAAACTTCGTAGAGGGTTTCATATATATTTAGGTGATTAAAAAGAACTGGTGCTGTGTGTGTATCAAACCACCCGAGCACAACGCGGAAGAAGGACCTTTCCAAAACACCCAAAACCAGCAGCACCACTACTCGAGAAGACGAGCGCTCTCCCGCGCGACCTGATACTAAAGTGGTTTTTTTTTTTATCGTCATCATCATCATCGCGAAGAAGAAAGACGACTTTGACAAAGGATGATGATGAAAAAAAACGAAAGAAAAGAGAAAGTCGTCCCGGTCGAATCCCACCCCGTGTGTTTTCAGAACTTACCTCCGGTCCCTCCGAAGAGTTCTCACAAAGCGTCGCAGGTGCTTTTTTACCAATACGCGGAACCGGAGTGGTCGAAAACGTACGCGAAGACGGTGTTGTCGCACGTGATTCGAGTTGGAACGGAGTTAAACGTCACCGGGAGAGGACGGTTGAGCCAAGAAGGGGTGAATTGCACGTTGACCGCGCCGACGCCGGAAGCGGCGAGAATGTTTTGCGAGCGATTGAGACGGTTCGACGACATCTTTCTGGAGACGGATTTTAAGATTACAGATTACGTGGAGCACGAACACAGGTTCAAGAGCCTGACGATCGTGCCGAAAGAGGAACTGGTCGCGTATGGACTGGCGAAAGAAAAAGCACCATCGCTGAAACAAAACAAAAGCAAACACGTGAACGCGATGGAGTATCACGAGATGTTGAAAGATAAAGACGCCGTCGTGATTGACGTGAGGAACCACTACGAGGTGGATATCGGGAGGATTCAACCGCCGGAAGGCGGAGCGACGTTTATAAATCCAGAGATGAGGAATAGTCACGAGTTTCCAAAATGGCTGAACTTACCGGAGACGAAGAAACAATTGGAAGGGAAGAGAGTGATGATGTATTGCACGGGAGGAATTCGGTGCGAGCGCGCTTCGGCGCTGATTTCGCAAATGGAACGCGTCGGGGATTTGAAAAAGACGAAAGGGATTGCGATGGTCAGAGGCGGCGTGGATAGGTATTTGAAGACGTTTCCTGAGAGCGGCGGGTTTTGGAAAGGGAAGAATTACTTGTTCGATTTGAGAGAAGCTCAAATGGCAGAGAAAGAAGGCGAGTTGGGAACGTCTAAGTGTTGCGCGTGCGATCGACCGTGGTCGAAGTACGAGGGGAAGTTTGTGTGCGGCGATCAAAAGTGTAAGGTGCCGGTGTTAGTCTGCGATGGGTGCAAGAACAAGATCGAAGCGAATACCAAAAAGAAGAGTTTAAAAAGGAAAGGGAGTCAAGGTAACAACTGGAACGTGAATAAAAATGCCAACGACGACGACGACGACGACGACGATGACAATCCATCGCGCGACGCGAAAAATCTGCGATGCCCTTTGTGTAAAGCCGGTAAAAATTTACGCTCGGTCGAACCGGTCGACTCGGCGGCTCAAAAGCGATTATTAACCTTGGAAGGAAGCAACGCGAAAATCAACTCGAGCAACAAACGACGCAGGAAAGAATCCAAAACATTATTCATCGGTAAATTGCCACTTTCAGTCACCGCGACCGAAATAAAAGACGCGTTAAAATTGAACGAGCCGTTTTCTCGAGCCGGCGTCCTCGTCTCCCAAGCAGCAGCGCGCGAAGACAAAAAAAGCCACCGCGGCGCAGAAATCGAGTGGATGATGGACTCAAAAACTGGTTTCTTTTACGGCAGCGCGATCGTAAAACTCTCGAGCAAAGACCACTGCCGCGCGCTGTTAGAAGACTACAAAACGAATCCGCCTCGAATCCGGAACAAGTTCATCGCCGTCGGGTACTTCGACGAAAATCGGAAGAAGAAAAAAAAACATACTAAAGACGACGACGTGCGGGGCAAACGTGGTGCGGGGCGCTACAAGAGACTCTTCAAGAAAGGCGAGAGGCCTCCCGTCGTGTGTATGTAAGCCATCGCGTTTTGGCAACACTGGCGGTTCAAAACGGGGTGTTCGTAAAACGAATTCAAAAATCGTCAAAAAAAAGTCTTTTCCAAAAATCCGTCGTGTCACCACAAAACACCGCGCTCTTTAACCCGCTTTCCACCACCGCTTTCCAACAAAACCACATCATGCTCGAAGAGACCACCAACTCGACGAAGAACGTGGTGGTCAACGCGTACGAGGCCGCGCGCGATTTGCGCGTGCGCCAAAACATCGAGCGAATGAAATCGATTGGCATCGAAGCTGCAAAGACAAAGGTGGATGCAATCGTCGCAAATGTTGCGAAGAAGACAAAGAGCGCCTCGTCGTCGGCGTCGCATTTATCCAAGAAGAGAGTCAAAAAACGCTCGGAAATCTCGCCGTCCAAACGACGGACGTCGTCGCGCGTGCGCGGTGAAAAAGCACCGGACATTCACGCCATCAGAAACGATGTTGATTCCATAAAAAATAATCTCTGGGAACCGGTGTATAACGAAGAGATCTACACCCAAGAGCACGTGGCGAAACTCGGCGATCGACACTCGGAATGGGAACTGTTCGTGTCCGGCTACGACAGCCAAGGCCGGCGATTGTATGACGCCACCAAAGGGGTGTGTTGCCACCAGTGTCGACAGAAAACGCTGGGCACGCACACGACGTGTAACAAGTGTAAGTTGATGCGCGGGAAGTTTTGCGGCGATTGCATATACATGCGGTACGGGGAAAACGTGTTGGAGATTAACGAGAATCCGGAGTGGGAGTGTCCGGTGTGCAGAGACATTTGCAACTGTTCGTTTTGTCGCACGAAGAAAGGGTGGATGCCGACTGGGAACATGTATCGCGCGGCGATCGCGAGTGGCTATAAATCCGTCGCGCACTATTTAGTCCTCTCTCGGCAGGACGACGAGGAGAAGGCCAAGAAGTGCGAGGAGGAAGCCGAAATCATCGCGGAACGGTTGGCCAAGGAAGAGGCGAAACGATTGAAAGAAAATCCAGAGTTGTGCGCGAAAGAACAGGAGAGACGAAAGCCGCACTGGTTGAACGCCACGCGGAAGTAATCACCTCGGGTGAGCTTCCATACACGGCGGTCTTCCGTCCCCCAAGTCCGTCGCGCGTGTACCATCAGTATTATTAACAATGTAGAGTTGAGAAGACGTTTCGAAATGCATCACAAAAAAGAACACACACACACGCCTAGTAGTACTCCATCTCAAGTACAAAAAGGGCGGGACGTCGTCTCGCGTCCTCTCGTCATGTCTCCTTCGCGTTCCGCGTCTTCTTTTCGCGAGGCCTTCTCGGCTTTTTCGTGGTTCCTCCCCGACAATGTCATCGACGACGAGACGTTGTCGTATCTGTTCGACGCGTTGGAAAGCGGCTTAGGGGAAGACGACAGGGAAGAGTTCAAGGACTTTGTCGCGCCGCTCTTGCTCGAGCTGTTCGACGACGACGAGGCGGCGGCGAGGACAGCGTGCGAAAATGTACACGACGCGATTTTCGCGAGAGAAAAAGACGACGACGACCACGACGACGACGCGGAGGAGGAGGAGAAGGAAAAGAGAAAAGAGATACGCGTGAAATTGGGAGGTGAATGGGAGGATGAAAAGAGCGAATTCGAAAAGGAAATAGAGAGAAGATTATCGGAGAAGAAGCGAGATCAGCTCCCAGATTTTAGCAACAACGACGCAAAAAACGCCGCCGCGAATAACGACGGTAAAGGGCACGAAAAAGAGAAACGCAAAATGAAGAAGAAATTAGAAGAGAACGAGGAGGAAGTGAGGAAGCTCTTCCGGGAACTCGACCACGCTCGAGAAACGGCGGCGAAGAAGCGCATCGAAGGGAACGCGAGCGCGAGTAGTGCGATTGGAACGATTGAAGTTGGACCTTTTAACGTCCCTAATCCAGGTGGTGGACAAGATTTGATCAACGACTGTTCTGTGACGTTCGTGCCTGGGAGAAGGTACGCTTTGATTGGAAGAAATGGGACGGGGAAAAGCACCTTGCTTAAATATCTTGCGTCGAGACGGGTGAACGATAAAGTTGGTTTTTCCGAGGATGTTTTCGTGCATTACGTGAATCAAGAGGTCACGCTGAACGAGGAACAAGAGGAATGGTTACCGGTTGATGTCGTTTTACACGCGGACGTGCAAAGACGACTTTTGTTGGAAGAATTGAAAGAGTTAGAATCAAACGAGAGTGGGGACGTGCAAAGGATTTCAATAGTTCACGAACACTTAGATTCCATCGATTCCTCGTCCGCTCACGCGAGAGCGTCCCAATTGCTTCGTAACCTTGGTTTCACCGAAGAATTAGCCAATCGCAAAATGAAACAATTATCGGGTGGTTGGAGAGTCCGAACGAGTTTAGCCGCCGCGTTGTTCGCGACGCCTGATGTGTTGCTCTTAGACGAACCGACGAATCACTTGTCGATTCAAGCGGTGATGTTTTTAGCTAAAGAACTGGTTGAAAATCCAGTCTGGAAGTCTCGGATTATCGTGTGTGTTTCACACGATCGTCATTTCTTGGACGAAACCACGACAGATTCGTTACACATTTCAGGCGTCGCCAAACGAGTCACTTCGCATCGAATGAACTATTCCAGTTGGGCCAAGAAAAGAAGAGAACAACAAGTTGCCTTGAAAAGACGCACCGAATTGAGACAGGCGAAGATAGACACGTTGAAAGAATTCGCCGGGCACGGATTTAGATACGGCGGTTCCTCCTCGCAAATCAACATGATGCAAAAGAAAGCCTTCGAAGCGAAGAAATTAGAGTTGGAAGCCGAGGAAGAACAAAACGAACTCGCAGATTTAGAAGAGGATGGAGAGAATAATTTAAGTTTATGCGCGGGAGGCGAGTTGCAATCGCAATCGATCGCCATGCTTGAAGGTTGTTCGTTTCGGTACCCAAACACGGATAAAGATATATTCAAGGATGTCGATTTGAGCGTCGATTCAAAATCTCGACTCGTTTTACTCGGCGAGAATGGGCAAGGGAAAACGACTTTAGTTAAAGTCATCGCGAACGCTTTGAAAAACACAGGCGGATCGGTGAAGCGTGACCACGGCGCTCGAATTTCCGTGGTGAATCAACACCACGCCGAACAGTTGAAGTACGACATGACTCCGTTGCAATTTATGCTCGATATGTATAAAGGGGACGGAAGTTACAACCATGAACAAGGACTTCGTCGACATTTATCCACCTGCGGCGTGCCGACAGCGTTACAAAGCATTCCATCTGGAAGTCTTTCCGGTGGCCAACGCTCGAGAGTCGCGATGGCCGCGGTGTCCTATTACAAACCACACTTGATCATTTTGGACGAGCCGACGAATAACTTAGACTTAGAATCATGCGAATCGCTCGCCAAAGCCATCTCGGATTTCAAAGGCGGTGTAATTTTGGTCTCGCACGATCAATTTTTCGTCGAACAAGTTGGCAAAGAGTTCATCGCGATTGAAAACGGTCGAGCCGTGCGATTCGAGAACTTTAAGAAATACAGAGCGAGCATAGCGGCAAAGATGCCAAAATAGAAATGTATACGATAGCATGTACCGTACCAGTGGTGGTACCATGGTACCCGTGGGTACCTGGTATAATATTACGTTCGTATTATTAATAGTGTAAATTACAAATACCAATGCGCTCTCATTCCAAACGCCGTGTCGAATTTTCCGCGTTCGTCTCGATTAACGACGATACCGGGAAACACGCTCATGGACGGTTTCTGAAACCCGTCGCCGTATATTCGCGCGAATAGTTCCATGTGTTCTCCACCAACGGCGCTGGAATGTCCAAAAACGCATCCCCATCCGAGATTTTTCGGCGATAAGATGTCTTTCAAAGTTGCCGTGGCTGGTTTCAGTTTCGCGCTCGGCGGTTTCGTAGCGACGACGCCCCACTCGAAGACGTCTTCGCTTCCTCCTCCTCCACCGCGTCCTCGTTTACTTTTAGATTTAGAAAATGATTTTCCGCCACCACCACTTAACACATCTTTTTGCATCCACGCGCTAACAACGACGTCTTCTATCGCCGCCGCCACGCTGACGCTGGCAATCTTGTCCCCGTTCGCGTCCACCGATCCTCCTAGAGCGCCGGCGTAGTTGACATTCTTCTTTTTTTTCTTCCCGTCGTTTTCAGCGTTTTCGTTTCTCTTACTCCTCCAACTTCCTTGACCAATCACTCTGGCCGTTGGTTCGTCCACTCTCGTGTTATTCCCGGCACACATGGCCAAATTCACGGTCGCGTCTCGACTCACTTCGCACCCGACGCTCACCGCAGAATCTCCATCGCCCAACGCGCAATAACTCGCGCCTGTACTTCCAAAGCCGGTTAAAGACGCGTTCTCTTGAATCGGCGAGAGGGACGCAAACTGATCGCGGCCTTCAAACCCTAACGGAGTTATGCGTAGAGTCACGCCGTCTGGGATGAGCGAAGGTACCGCGTTGGATATTTTGTAGGACACCTTTCGCACGGTGACGGCGTGCAACTCTTGCCCGTCTTGCGTAAACTGCGCATCATCGGAGAGAAAACGAGACGCACGGAGGTCAGATACCGTCGATACAAGATAGAAAAACGAGAGCGTCCACGAGAAGAGAGAGAGAGAGAGAGAGAGAGAGAGAGAGAGAGAGAGAGAGAGAGAGAGAGAGAGAG
>MDSZ01068006.1_pt1 | contig 11377 bp, 10 predicted proteins | sample 811201 | NCBI WGS metagenome assembly MDSZ01 (sample SAMN05326647, study PRJNA326480) | marine metagenome | isolation source: seawater | place: Indian Ocean: North | collected 2010 | reverse complement strand
TGCTGCATTAAAGAAACAATCTAAAGCAGGCTCTCTTACAGAGAGGTTGATGAAAAAAGTTGAGAAACTCAACGAAAAAGGTGGTAGGAATGTCGATGAACGTCTTTGGAAACCATCGGTAGATAAAGCAGGTAACGGATACGCTGTTATTCGATTTCTTCCTGCACATGCTAATTGTGAATTGCCATGGACTCAAGTATGGAGTCATGCTTTCCAAGGGCCAGGTGGATGGTATATTGAAAACTCTTTGACCACGCTCGGTAAAGATGATCCTGTTGGAGAATTGAACCGTAGTCTATGGAATAGTGGTAGAGAGTCTGATAAGGACATTGCTCGTAAACAGAAGCGTAAACTTTCCTATTATGCAAATGTTTATGTTGTGAAGGATTCAAGTAATCCTGAAAATGAAGGACAAGTCAAACTCTATAAGTTTGGTAAGAAGATCTTTGATAAGATCACTGCTTCCATGCAACCTGAGTTTGAAGATGAAGATCCAATCAATCCTTTTGATTTCTGGAAAGGTGCTAACTTCAAGTTGAAGATCAAACAGGTTGCAGGATTCTGGAACTATGATAGTTCAGAGTTCGGTAAGGTTGAGGCACTTTTAGATGATGATGATAAATTGGAAGAGATCTATAACAAGATCTATGATCTCAGTGAGTTTACTGCTGATGATCAGTTCAAGTCATATGATGCTTTGAAAGCACGTTTGGACACAGTTCTTGGTACTAAATTGCCAACTGGTTCATTACGTTATCAGGATCCAGAGGTTGCTGATGAGGACAACCATCGTGAAGTCCAGGCACCAGTAGATGATGAGTTAAGTAAACTCACTGCTGCAGCCAAAAGTGAGGAAACCACGGAAGAGGAAGATGATGCATTGACTTATTTCCAGCAACTCGCAGAGTCTTAGGCCCTGTGTACTGGTAAGTCCTAAAAGAAAAGGGGTCGTAAGACCCCTTTTTTTATTGCCCACTTAGTCTTGGGTTAAATGTCATCTTGACTCGTTTACTCATAAAGTCAGAAGATTTCTTATACTTCATGATCTTAACCATATCACTTATAACAATATCTAAGAAGTCTGGTTTTAATATTTTTATTCTTCTCTTGGCATCATTGAGGTTTTCTTCATACTCATAGTGAGTCACTGGGAATACCTTTGGATTCTTAATAATATTGCCATTAGAATCTCTAACTGTTCCTACATTATCCACTGTAGATAGTGTATTCAGTTGAGTTGTTCCACTATATGTGACTTCTGTTTGTCTGATCTTGTTTCTTTCTAGGTAACTGCAATTGAAATCGGAGTCTACTATTAATCCTTCTGGAAGTACTGTTCTATTCTTGTCATCTCGGAATACATTTGTTAGGTAGTGGTGGGTCTCTTGTAATTTTTCTTCACTACCATATTTTGCTAAGATAAATTTTCTAAATTCAACGTCAGTCAAAGGCCATTCGTCTTGTACCTTAGTAATATTATTTGCAGTCAGAACAATCCAATCAAGTCTTGGATCTCCGTAGAGTCTGTATGCGACTTGTTCTGGCCTATCATTTCCTAGAACTACATAATCTTCAAAGGCAGTTGTAACACTTAGGATATCTTCACGAAGTTTTGGTCTTCTGAAGATATTTTTTACACGAATAAATTCATCGTTAGATGACCTGTCGGACATCCGAGATGGCGTATATAAGTCTGGGAAGTATGAAAAATATCCTGACATTTTAGTAACCTACGTCTGATGATCTTTCATCATATTGTTTAATAATGCTTATTGGCATTAGATCTCCAAGGTCATTATCACTTGCTGGATTGTGTTGTCTTCCAGCTGCAACTCTTGGACTATAATCTGTATTGTAGACGGGTTCCAATTCATTGAATCGTAATGTCATACTAACAGAAACAGGCATACCTCCTTCATATGCCATCCATTGTCCTTCTGGCGTATAGTTAATGTCGCATTGTGTTAATGCACATGGTTTAAATTTATTTACACCTAGGATATCTTTATTATTATCAGTTACATATCTTAGTCTGAATATGTTTGGTGTTCCTAGGAAGTATGAAGGACCACCTGCTTGACCTACTCCTGCTGCTTCTCCAGTTTGGTTATTATTGATGCCCCCTCCTTCTCCAGAACCAATTTTTTTCAATTTTCTAGGAGCAGACCATTGTTTAAATGCACGAAGAATCATTCTTACGTTATGTGCTTCTAAACGATTTCTTGGACTCATTAACCATTGGAATTCAAATGCTCTGAGTGATACACCAGAGAATAAAAGTTCTGTGTTTGCGTTTGCTATAACACCTACACTTCTTTGCATGATTGCTTCTGGTGGTACATCATATCCCATATCAGCAGCTAATTGACTGATTTGGTTTGTTATGATGCTAGCCCTACCAGTTGTTTGTGATAACCTCTCCATTTGTTGAGAGGTTTTTCTCATGAAATTACCAATTCCAAATACATCAAAGAAACTGCTTACAACTTTTTTACTTGATGATTGAACAGCACCCATCGCCGCCGTGTTCATATCACCTTCAGTCCATTTCCTAGCATTGGAATCGGACATATTATTAGGCATGGGTAGTTTAATACCTGCACCTAATTTTTTCTTGTATGGTGACATTCTTGATGCACCGAATGCCAGACCAGAACTTCTTTCCGCTCCATCTGACCATAATCCCTCACCATAACTTCCACGCATGGTTGCTGCATATGGAGCTTGATATGTATAACATTGGAAGTACATATGATCCATAGTATTGGACATATCCATAGGATACTTCACAATTTTTTTGAACATTATGTCTTCTTCATTCTCCATGAACGCAGCTTGTTCTTCTAGTGCGCTTTGTCCACCTGATGTTCTTGCCGCTAGTTCAGCTTGATATGCTGCTTGAACATCATTAGCACTTAAACCTTGAGCGGTATCACTTTGATTAGAAGCTTCTGTATCAGAATACATGCTACTTTCAGCTTCATTGGGGTTTTCACTAATACTATTTGTTTGTACATCTTGGTCATATGCCGAAGATGATGGAATATCATCAGTAAAACCGTCTTGGGATACCCATGATGGTTCAATTCCACCTGTTGCTGATACGTGTTTCTTTACTCCTTTCTGTACAGAGGAATGAATTCTTTCTTGTTCTTTGGGAGATAACCAACTTGGATTATTTGCACCTCCAATATTGGAACCACTTATTTGGGAAGTATCCCATTTTCCATCAGTGTATATTGGTGATCTATTTAAAAGAAGGTTTCCCAGACTATCAACTGGTCTTATAGTTGTTTTGCCATTATCTTCATAGAATATCTTATATCTCTCTATTGCACCACCAGCTACACCCTGTTCGATTATCTCTCCAGCGTTTACTTCTTCCCCATAACCTGAGTTAGATATAATGTTAATTGTTGCTACCACTATTTTCTCCAGTTGAAGGCTTTATGTTTGGGATATTTTCTGCCCTTGTTATCCATAAATTTTTCTGTAGGTAGTAGAGATATACTTCCCCAGTCTTCATCATCAGGGACTCTATAGAGGTTGCCTATACCTTCATATAGGTATTTGTGTAGGCTATTTTTTGGCACAACGGTGCCACCACCGCTATTTAGTAAACCTTTTGCAACCGAATCTCGATAATCAGGATTTATATAATGTAAGTTACATCCAAGGAACCCATCTTTATAGAATCTGAGAACACAAGATAGTGGTTGTAGATCCCAAAATTCATATTTTTCTGGATATTTTGCACCATATGAAAAGAAGAAAAGACTGCCAACACTGAATCCAGATGTGTCAGATTCACTAATGTCTGGATCTTGTACAGACGATAAGGCATTTTCCAGTTCGGAGATATACCAATCTCCACTTCTGAATTTCTTACCAGCTTTTCTTTGAATTTCTTCTCCAATCATGCGATTCCTAGTTCTTTTTCTGTCATAATTTTAAATTCATACTTTCTATCAGCACAGTAAGACTCTGCTGCTTTCCATTTTGCTTGATTAACAACGTATGTTTGTACTTCATATGCCCATGATTTAGTTCTCTTTTTAGGATTCTTCTTGGGCATCTTTAGTTGTTTTGCTGGTTTAACTTCAATAACAACATTTCTTGTTTTACCACGAGCGTCTCTATATTTAATAAAGAAGTCTGGGAAGTACCTATGTATTTTATTATCTAGTGGACTTTTATATGGAATCCAGAATTCTTCAGACTGCCATTGACTTATACTTTCATTTAGATCACAATATTCCATGAATTTTCTTTCCCAAAGTGATCTATAAATGATCTGTGTGGGGTCACCTTTGTATTTTTTAGGTCGCTTTGGTCGAAACTTGCCTTTATAAGCCATAAAAAGTCATATACATAGTATGATAAGTCATAATCTTATTTAGATGGCAGCACGTAGCGGAACCATACCTACTCATAGAAAATTAGTAGCTAGAACCACAAGATCTGACGTTCAGAAGCAAAGACTAATTGATCCTAATCCTTATGATAAGGATGGTACAAAGTCACCTTTTTCTTCTTATTTTTATAATCCCAATGCATATCAAGAACTGGAAAGTTTTCAAGATGCATTAGGTGCTCCTTCATTATCTAATTTCTTTAAGGTATCTATGGATTTAGCATCAGAGAATGCTGAACCTATAAGACAGTTCCCAGGCGATAGTGCAGGACAGAGTATTCCAGTTAGAGAAGCCAAAGGTTTGAATCAATGGCTTACTTCTTGTGGAGTTCTTAGTATGCAGGATAAGTCTAATTATGAGTTGTTAGCGAATGAGGCTATCTTGCCTGGAACTTCTATGGCAGTTACTCAGGAGATAGGTAGTAGACAGGGAATAAAAGAGAGATTTGCAACACAAAGGAATTATACAGATATTGCAATAAGTTTTTATGTTTCTGCTGACTATAAGATCTTGAGGTTATTTCAGGAGTGGATGAATTTCATTAATCCTATATACCATTCTCAACAAGGAATACCATATCGTACAGGATCCCCTGTAGGTTATCCAGATAATGATGATGCATTTGCATATCATAGATTCAGATATCCATCAGAGTATAAGAAGAATATATCAATTACTAAGTTTGAGAGAAATATGGGAACAGGTGGTAAAAAGGGTGGCAGAAAGAATATGTCAACCAATGGAGAGACGCCAGGAAGAGATTATACTCCTGACGCTATACAGTATAATTTTGTTAATGCTTTCCCAACATCTATACAGGATATACCTTTAAATTATCAAGCAGCACAACTTGTTCAGGTTACAGTTGAATTTACCTATGACAGATATTATATTACTAATACTGCAGCTCATCAAGACAAATTAGAAAGTTCACAAACAGATCCTTGGAATAGATTATCTGTAGGTAATAATAAAAATCTTGGAGCTAATGATCTATTTGGCACCAGTGCTGGAGTAGGTTAGAAAACCCCTCTAAATATTAACGACTAATTACTTATTATGCCTTTACCAAAAATTACGACGGCTGAGTATGAATTGCAACTACCTTCAAATGGAAAAACTATAAAATATAGGCCATTTTTAGTAAAAGAAGAGAAGATTCTTATACTTTCGCTTGAATCGCAAGATCAAAAACAAATAACCAATGCTGTTAAACAGGTCTTAAAGAACTGTGTGATAACAAAGGGAGTCAAGATTGAAAATTTACCAAGTTTTGATATTGAATATCTATTTTTAAATATTCGAGGAAAATCTGTAGGTGAATCAATCGAACTCTTAGTGACATGTGGTGATGATGGCAAGACAGAAGTTCCTGTCACAGTTGGTATAGATGCGATTCAGGTTGAGAAATCTAAAGATCATTCTACAGAGATTGAATTGTCCGATGGATATAGTGTGAAGATGAAATATCCTTCTATGAGTCAATTTATAGACACCAATTTCAATCAGAATGATGAAGATGCAGTAGAGAAATCTTTTGAGATCATTGCTTCATGTATTGATAGTGTTTACAATGAAGAAGAAATGTGGGCAGCTGCCGATTGTACTAAAAAAGAATTGAAGGATTGGGTAGAGTCTCTTACATCTGCACAATTCCAACAGATCGAACAGTTCTTTGATACTATGCCTAAGTTGACCTATACACTTGAAGTTGTTAATCCTAATACTAAGAAGAAAAATACTATTGTATTGGAGGGGCTAACGGATTTTTTCGGTTAAGTATGTCTCATATTGATCTTGAGACATACTTCAGAATCAATTTTGCTCTCATGCAGTACCATAAATATTCATTATGGGAAATAGAGAATATGCCTCCTTGGGAAAGAGACATCTATGTTGGACTTCTTAGACTTCATATAGAAGAAGAGAACTTAAAACAAAAACAAAGGGAAGCAAACATCAAGAATGGCTAAACTTGGATCTACACTTAAAACACTAGGCACAAAAGCTGGGAAAGGTGTGTCTAGGGTTAAGAGAAAGAGCGCTATTCTAGGTAAGAAGGCAATTAAAGGGACTAGAAAGAGTATATATGGTGGAGTTGCGAAAGGTAGGAATTTATTAAAAGGTACTGGTAAGAAGATTGGGCCTATTAGACCAGATCTCAAGGAAGGTGGTGTAAGAAAGATTAATAGACTCGTAGAAACTAGAGTACAGAACCTTGTTCCAAAATTATCGGAGAAGATAGAACAGAAGGTAGATTCATTTGATCCTAATAAGTTCTTAGGAAAGATATTTGATGGTGGATTGAATTCCTTAAATCAGTTTGGATCCAGTCTTGATGGAATGAAGGGATCGGTTCAGGATACTGTAGGTTTTCTTCAGAAAGCAACTAATTTGGCATCTAAGTTTGTTAATAAGTTAGCGAGTGCTAAAGGTGGTGGTATTGGCGGACTCTTTAAAACAATAATCAAAGCTATTGCTCTTGGTGGAGTTGCTGCAATGGCAACACCTCTTATAGCTAATGTAGCCTTGGCTGGTGCTTTACACGTTGGTGGAAAGGCATTATGGAAGAAGGGTACTGAGTTTATTGGTGGTCTCTTTAGGAAGAAGAAAAAGAAAAAGAAAGAAGAACAAGAGACCAAAGTTAAAAAGGAAAAATCAAATCTCTTTGAGAGTATATTAGGTAAGTTTGAAAAGACTCTTAACTTCTTGAATAAAGGTAGTAAGAAGAAAAAGATAGTAGGAAAGCCAGGAGGACAGGAACCTCCTTCTGAGGTAGAATCTAAGACAGAACCTACTGGTTTAAAGGCTTCTGCTGCAACTATTCAAGAGGTTGCTGGTGGTGAAATGATTATACGAACTGCCCCTACAAGTAATTGGCGTGAGGGAACTGTTGACGATCCAGGCCCTAGAGTAAGTGATGATATGCAGTCTCTATTGAATGAAAAGACCAAGGCGATGGAGACACTCACAGACTATACACCTGACGAAAGAGGAAATCAAGATCCTGAGTATCTGAAGTTACATGCTCGAGTAGATGAACTCGATCAACTGATTAAAGCACAAGAGGCAAGAGAACAAGGACATGTAGCTGGTGCTGAGGTGAAGGGTGCTGAAGTTATTCCTCAGAAAGCACAACCAGAAAAGGGAGATCAGGGTGTAGAAGGAAAGAAAGGTGGTCTAGGTGGTTTCTTACAACAGTCATTTAATACAGTTAAGAACGTTGCTGGTTCTGTTATTAATGCACATCCAGCAGTAATGACAGGTAAAATGATTGGAAATGCCTTGACTGGTGGTGCAGCAAAACCTAAGAAGGTAGAAGCAAAAGAAGCAGAGGGTAAGAAAGGATTCTGGGGAACATTGGGTTCAGTTGCTGAAGGTGTGGGTAGAGTTGCAGGACTTGGCCCTATTATTGATGTTGCTAAATCATTGAGAAGTGAGAGTGCAGACGCAATATCTCAACCGCCAAAAGGTGGTGCTCCTGATAGTGGAGTCGTACCAATTAAGATGCCAACTGGTGGTGGTGCAGCTGGTACTCCTCCTCCAAATCAACCTAAATCTACCAATGTAACTGTAGAGGAAGAGATGAAGAATAGACCTCCTTCATTGATTGCAATGGATAGGAGGAATTTGCATACTGCATATTCTAAGTCTACCTTTAATATAGTGGATGCGATGTAATGAAGACATCAATATCTACATTAAAAGTTAATCAGAAGGCCCAAAAAGCTGTTGATAACGCTGAATTTAGTATTAAGAGATTTGCTAAGTTCATGAATCGACAGAGATCGGAGATTGGTGGGGATATACCACCAGAGTCTCAGATCCAAAAGGCAGCAAATTTTATAAAAAACTTTAAAGGTGGTGGCGGTAGTAAGAGAGAGGGCCCTCTAGGTGGTGGGTTATTTGCAGGAGCAGGTGCTTTATTATTACTTCCTCTTTTACTTGCAAAAGGAGCTCAGGCAACTCCAGCTGATCAGTTTAAGATGATACACCAATCATATGGTGGAGATCCAAAAGCAGTTCAACAGGATATAAGCAAGGCACAACAGACAAAGGATAAAGGACAAGAATCTCTTAAAAAGGCTACCGATGACGGTAAGGCAATGAATAAGTCAGATATTGATAATATTAAAAATATAGAAAAGGATAAGAACGCAGATAAGAGTGTAAAACCTCCCGAAGAAGAAGATCCAAATGCACAGGATCCAATATCGGATGATGTTGAAAAGGAAGCTCTTACAGGAACTAGTGATACTGGGGTTCTTCCTGTTAAAAAGTCAGATCTTAATAGGTTTGGAGAGTTAACAACAAGATTTGAAAAGTTGGCAAAGAATGGTTCCTTTATGGAAGGTAAACCAGAGACAGTAGGTGGCACCATTGGAAAGGGTGTCAAAAGAGTTGCTGCGGGAGTTTTAGATGCACTTACATTTAATCTTTTTGACTTTGATAAGAAGAATAAGAAGAAAGAGGAGTCAGGTATAAAAACTGTTGAAGTTAGGTGGGTAGAGGATAAAGCTTCGGCTGAACCTCAGACTGATTTTATGGGTAAAAAGAAATCTGAAGTGAAAGGATCTATGGATACGGAGAGTGAGGATTTCCATAAGTTGACTGCAATTTCTGCTTTAGAAGGAGGAGATGATCAGGCAAGAGCAGATGTAGCACAATCAGTATATAATAGAGTTGCTGATGGTACTTATGGTGGTAATATTAGTGAGGTACTCATGGCTGATGGTCAGTATCAACCAGCATATCAAGATCCAAATGTTTCTAGTGGGCCAGGAACAAAGACTGCTTCAGAATTTAAAAAGATTAAGGATAAGAAGAGTGCTGTAACTGCAATGGTTTCATACTATGAAAAGAGAGGTCAGGAAGTAACTAGAAAACAAATGGAAGCTTTATATGATAAGACTGCAGAGGCATTACAGAATCCCGAATTACAAAAATCTGCTGCAGAACATGTTGGTGGTAGGACAGAGTTTCTTGGTGGTAAGGTAGAAGGTTCTGATGTTGTAGATAGAGGTGGGATGGAAGATAATGCTTTCTTTGCGGAGTATGGATCGGGGGAACAATTAGAAAGGGGTCCTGCTTCTAATCCATTGAGAACTGATTTATCTTCAGTTCAGACTCAAGAAAGAGGTGAAGGAACTATGCCTCCTGCTCAATATGCATCATATAATGATCCAACCTCGGAACAAGAACAAATGCCACAGATCCTTATGGCTGGAGCATTACCACAGAGTAAACCAGCTTTCAATGTTAATCATCCTCAAGTGAAAGAAAATCCACCACAATTTATTCCTATAGGGGATGATGCTCATGCTGTCTTAGCATTGATGCAAATTACAAGTTTGGGGGCTTCATAATGTCTAGTCTTAATAAAGTACTTTTTAAAACATGTAATATAACTCCCGAACAGGAAGTTAAGTATACTAAAGGACAGGCTGGTGATAGTAACCAGTCACAATTGAATGCTGAGAGTATAGTTGATAAAATAACAGAGATTAATTATTTTGAGGATATACTTTCTCCTGCTGTTACTTGTTATTTGAGAGTATCTGATACTACGAATGTTATTAGTAGACTTCCATTGAGAGGATATGAGAGGGTTGATCTTGCTGTTCAGACTGACAATGGTTGGTTTGAATTTACTAGTGGAGAAGGTAGAGGAGGTGGAGAGAAAAATAATCCTCTATATGTAACTGGTATTGAAGATGTAAGTAAGAATGAAAGTCAGGAAGTATTTGAAATATGCTTAAGTTCTTTGCAGAACCTAATGAATGAGACAGTTAGATGTCAACAGAGATTTAAGAGTGCGGAGATCAGTACACATGTAGAAACGATTCTTAAAGAGGTGTTAATGGTTCCAGAGGATAGAATTTCTGTGGAAAGAAGTATTACTAAGTATGAGTTTATTGGTAATACTAGAAAACCATTTTATCTCTGTACTTGGTTATGTCCTAAGGCTGCACCAGCAACTACTGGACAAGTGGGAGGAACATCTGGATTCTTATTTTATGAAGATGTAGATGGATATAAGTTTAGATCTATAGATAATATGATAGGATCCACAGAGGATGTAGATCCAAAATTCTTAATAGCTCAGGATGGTGACCCACCAAAAATAGAAACATACACCTTTACTACAATGATTAGTAGAGGAGAGGCATCTAATCATCAGATACTTCACTATTATATTGATAAGACAACAAATATATTAAAAAACTTGAGGGTTGGATTATACTCTAACTTGACATATTTTTTCAATCCTTTAAACTGGAAGACCAATGTAATTCATCATAAATTAAAAGATGAATTAGATAGGGATGGAATGAAGACCGCAGGAGACGATATTCCCATACCTAAAGGGGATATAAGTTCTTATGCTTCTCGACTCTTAGTAAGAGTTGGTGATAAAGGAATGTTAGGTCCATCTCTACCAGAGACAGCAAATGAGGAGGAGGTAGAAGATTCTGGTAGAAGTGATGCTGACATGGCTAGAGCTTTTTCTAGATATACCTTGCTTTTCCAACAGTCCCTAAATATAACAGTACCATGTAATATTAGATTACGAGCTGGTGGTGTTATTAAAATAGTTGTGCCAGAGTCTGGCCCATCTGATTCTTCTAATGCCTCTGGTCAAGCAGACAACAAAGGAGTTGATCAACAACTCAGTGGTTTTTATCTAATTCGTAGTTTAAGACATCATTTTGAATTATCTGAAGGTAAAAACGTTACTGCTTTGAACCTCATAAGAGATTCATTTGGTCTTAATTGAAAAAAACATTTGGAGAAAACTTTATGGAATCTATAGAAGCACACATCGAAAAAGACAAACAGATCTTAGATGATCCACAAACAAATCCTCAAACTAGACGACATATTGAGGAAGAGCTACACGATTTAATTGAATACGAAGAGCATCATCATGACGAGATTGTTGCAGGAGATCATCACGATCC
>MDSZ01075428.1_pt1 | contig 11379 bp, 10 predicted proteins | sample 811201 | NCBI WGS metagenome assembly MDSZ01 (sample SAMN05326647, study PRJNA326480) | marine metagenome | isolation source: seawater | place: Indian Ocean: North | collected 2010 | reverse complement strand
TTTTATGACAGAGCAGGTTTTGGTTTGTATCAAAATTTAGATGTCGACGCTGGAATTCCAGAAACTCATCCACTTTATGATATTCCGATTACTTATCAAATGCTGCAAAGAATTGTTGCAGAAAATTTTGCTGCAACCACTCGAAACAGACTTACTTATTTTCACTTTTTTAATTCTCTGATGTCGAGGGTTGTGAGACCTTACTTTCTTGAAGGTGATCCTGCGCTGCAAGCGGGTCAAGCGACAACGAAGGGTGTAGTTAGAACGTATCAAAAGTCTATACCCAGAGGGTCAAGTGTTGAGGGAAAAAGTGTTGAAGGTTTAAAACGAGTATTTAATCCAACAAGTTTGCCCATAGAAAAATTAAAGCAAGTTCACATTACCTATTGTGGTCCTGCTGCCTCTACCTCTCCCTCAAGCATTGACATTTATAGGATTGGATCGGCTGGCAGCGTTATAAAAAGCGTTCAGTTTTCTCAAGCGAATACTGGTATCGAAAAAGCGCGTGCTACAGACAATGCAGCAGCAACATACAGGAACGGTAAATCTGAGTTGATACCCCAACTTTACAATGTTCAAATGGAAATAGTTGGCAATCTAAGTTTTTATCCAGGATACATTTTTGATTTGAGACCTGCGATGATAGGAGTTGATCAACAGTCTCAAGCAATTATTTTTCGGACATTGGGACTTCTGGGAAAGTATTTCACCACTCATGTTCAGCACAAGATAGGAATGGAAGGATTTTCAACGAAGATACTTAAGGCATATAATTTTGGAGCGCAAGATCCGCAATGAAGAGACTTTTTGACCAAAGAGAGGAATACAAGAGTAGGACGTTTCAGGAAAGAATGAACACCTTTAATAACTGGGATTCAGATCAATTTCTCTACGGCAAGGTAAGCAAAAGAGATAGAACCGTCGCACCTCTTGATAGAACCAGCATTAAGCAGATAGCAGATAGTGACGTGTTTGTCTTAAACTTTGTTGCAGATGCATTTGAAGACATGAGAGACTATTATGTAAAAAACCTAAATTCAGCAACAAACTTCCAAGTTCCAGCATTAATTGGCATGGAGACAATCACTGCTAAAAGAGGTTACATAAAGCCAATTGGAATATACAGGCAAAACATGGACAAAGCAAGGGACATTTTTGTAAATGAATATTTGTTTGGGCAAGATATACAAAGTTTCGAACAGGTTCTCGACAAGTTCATGATGTTCGTCAGAGATTATGCAGACAAAGTTCCGATGCTCTATTCTGTATTTATGGCATCCTCTTCTTGTCCTATACACGCCAGTGGACTGGTGCTTGAGATCACCTTGGACCAACATAATAATGTGGATCCAAAAAATGATTTTATAAACGATCCCCTTTTTAATTTTTACCTGGATATGCTTTCTAAATTTGGGTTTGTTGCGTCTAAGAATGCACCGTGGTGCTTAGTTGCCAACCTACATTCGCCAATAATGTATGAATACGCAAAGTTTTATGATGTAAGAAGGCAAGTAGACATAGTTGATGAGTACTACTACGAATGTAAGGATTTCGATATCGACCTAATAAGAGAATTTGTATACGAATCTTTCTCGCAATTAGAAAGAGAGGACTATGTTGAAACAACTCACAGAATTTGCGACAACAAAACAGTAACAAAAAATGTTTTGAGGGAACCTAAAGACATAAGACAGGAAATTGAAAACTTTGACAATGAAAGGTGGGTGGAAATATATTTAAGAATCTTGGTTCTACAAAATGCTGTGGACATCCCAGAAGAAAGGTTAGAAATACTGTTAAGCGAATTGATGGTCGTGTACAGACAGACAGACTTTGAGAGATTGTACAATTTTGCAATAAATGAAATTAATAAGTTACCAAAATCTCTTGACAAGCAGTCTAAAATATTGTATGGTAGTCCTAGTGAACCACAAATAGTATTATCTAGCGGAGCAATGGGTGGACTTTCAGGTTATTGACAGCAACGGACTTTGTAAGAAAGTTTTCATTAACAATGACATAATTGATTTTTCAGAGAGACTTAATTTAACAAAAACTTGGAAGCACTCTGTACACTTGTCACACACCGAAAATGTTGATTATGCTATTTTATATGGTGATGGAACTTATGATTCGCTTTGTCCGTCTTATTTGAGAGAATCATGGAATTTGTCTTACTCCAGGGTCGCTTCAATAATGAAGTCTGTAATTAATGCTCAGTGCGACCTCGAAAACACATGTGTTTATGATTATGTACCACATAAATTTTTAATGAAATTTTTAAATGCCAAGGGTGCAATAATAAGTCACGTTTTCGAGAGTGTAAAAAAACCAAGTCATTACGATATTCTTAGAAAGGCACACATTCTTACAGAGGAGATGAATGCTAACCTAAACACTTTTGGAGATGAAAAGGGCACGACCAACTATAGTATTTTTGGAACAAAGACAGGAAGATTATCAAACAAGAAGTCTGCAATACCTATCTTGACCATGAAAAGGGAAGATAGGTCCATGCTGAAACCAAGCAATGATTTGTTTGTAGAATTTGATTTTAATGCAGCGGAGTTGAGAACACTTCTGGCTTTGTCTGAAAAAGAGCAACCACAGATTGACATTCACAAATGGAATGTTACACAGTTCGACACCACCCTAACCAGAGACGAAATAAAGAAGCGTGTTTTTGCGTGGTTATATAACCCTGAAGCGCGAGATTCGGTCTTGGAGGGACTTTACAACAGGGATTGGGTAAAGAGTAACTATTGGAACGGAAAGACCGTTAAAACCCCCTTTTTTCGTGAAATTGAAACAGATGATAGAAGGGCACTGAATTATATTGTGCAAAGCACAAGTAGTGATGTCTGTATTGAACAAGCATTTAAATTAAGAAAACTTTTTCAAAATAAAAGAACAAAAATTTGTTATTTACTCCACGATTCTGTTATACTAGATTTTGCCAAAGAAGATAGACACCTTTTTCTTGAAGCGAAAAGTATGTTTTCAGACACTAGGTTTGGAAAATATGTTGTCAACTCTGCTATTGGCAAAAACTTTGGAGATATGAGGGTAGTTTAATGTACACGGTTGTTGGTCTTGGGGGAGTGGGTTGCAAGGTTGCAAAGCGCTTTGATAGTTACCCGCAGTATAATATTATTTGCATTGATGATGAGAAGACTGGGTGGACAGACCAGTTGGTTGTTAAGAAACAACAAACTCCCGAAGGATATGAAGAAAGTTTCAAGACAATACCTAAAAGAATAAAGGATAAAATTAAAGATGATGTGATTTTGGTTCTGAGTGGATCTAGTATGGTATCATCAATTGCGCTAAGACTCTTACATCAGGTGAGAGACAGGCAGGTATCTATTCTGTACGTAAGACCAGAACTAGACTTGTTGGATGAAAAACAAACAATGCAAGAAAAGGTCATCTTTTCTGTACTTCAGGAGTATACCCGCTCGGGACTTTTTAAGAACATTTTCTTGACAAGCAATGCAGAGATGGATAAACTAGTAGAAAATGCAAGTATTAAAGAGTACTATCCTACAATGAATAATTTGATTGCTTCCGTTTTCCACATGGTAATGGTATTTGAGCACCAAGATCCAGAAGTCAGCAACTTTTCTGACATCAATGAAACAAGAAGAGTTTGCACTCTTGGGATTCTGGACATGCAGAATGATACCGAAAGTTTACTCTTCCCCATGACGGATGTTATGGATACAAGACTCTACTATGGTATATCAAAGGCGAGTCTTGCTGAAGATCAAAATTTGCAAAGAAATATTATTAAACTGATAAAAAACAAAAATCAAGAACTGTGTAAATACAGTTATGGAGTCTACGAAACTCAGTATGAAACGGACTTCTGTTACATAAAGACCTACTCTTCAAAAGTACAAGATTTTTAAAGGAATAAATTGAGAAACCCAGATTTGATTATGTTCGTTGGTCCAATGTTTGGATCAAAGACAACAAGACTTATTGCAGCATTAGAGAGATACAAGTATCAGGGCAAAACTATCTCTGCTTTTAAACCTATGATAGATAACAGGTATTCTAGCGGTGAGATTGTCACACACAATGGCGGTAGAATTAGGGCAAGATGTGTGACGTCTGGTCAAGATATTGTTGAACTGTTGAAAGATAATCCTGCAGAGGTCGTGGCAATAGACGAAGCATTTATGATTGAGGGTGTGGCAGATGTGGTAATAGATCTTTACAAGTCTGGAACATCCGTTTTGATATCAAGTTTGGACCTGTCTTCTAAGGCAGAACCGTTTCACGAGGTGTCTAAGATGATGCCCTGGGCAACAAGGATTGAGAAATGCCCCTCAGTATGTGCTCAGTGTCAAGAGGACGCTTACTTCACATACAGGAAGTTTGATGATGACAGAGAGTTATTGGTCGGAGGTTCAGAAATGTACGAACCAAGATGTTTCAAACATTACAAAAAACAGTTGACAAGCAATTAAACATTTAGTATAGTATTGATAGTTGGTCGGGAGATTTGCCGACCTGCTATAGCCAAAGGGTGCAAAAAAACAACATACCATAGGAGGTAATAAAAATGGCACTGAATTTAGATCTTATGAAGCAAAAGATGGCTTCGTTAACAGGAAAGGGTGACGGCAAAAAGAATAATTTTTGGCGACCACAGGATGGTGAGAATAATATTCGCATCGTCCCAACAGCGGATGGAGATCCGTTTAAGGAAAAGTTTTTCCACTATGGTGTAGGAGAGCAGTCCTTCTTATGCCCAAAGAGAAACTTTGGAGATAACTGCCCAGTCTGTGATTTTGCAAATCAACTCTGGAATGAGGGCACTGAAGAGAGCAAGCAACTTGCAAAGGGTATGTTTGCGAAGCAGAGATTCTTCTCGCCTGTTTTGGTAAGAGGTGAGGAGTCAGAGGGTATCAAGGTGTGGGGTTATGGCAAGTTAGCATACCAGAAACTTCTAGGCATTGTCCTTGATCCTGACTACGGTGATATTACTGACCCAGAGGACGGTAATGATCTTAAGTTGATGTATGGCAAGCAACCAGGAGCATCTTACCCAACAACTGATATCCGACCTCGTCCTCGCAAGTCTGTTCTTTGTGACGACGCTATTGGTGGAGAAGAGAAGTGTGCAGAGTTGTTGGAAAAGGTACCAAACCTAGACAATGTGTTTGAGCGAAGAACCACGGAAGAGGTTCAAGCGATCTTAGACTCTCACCTCAATGGTGGTGGAGACTCTGAGGAGATTACAAGGGGATTCACAGACAATACAAAGCAAGATGAAGCATCTGGCGTTGAATCGGCATTCAACGAATTGCTTGGTTGAGGTAAGGTTTAGTGGCAAAAGTAACAAAAATAAAACCAGGTGGATTATCCACTAAGGATATAATCGCATCGCTCAACAAATCGTCGGGTGGTGTGGTTGCCTACAATCTTGGAGAGGAGAACCCAACGGAAGTCAAGGAGTGGATTCCGACTGGTTCCCGTTGGTTGGATTCCATTACTTGCAAGGGCAGGTATGCGGGGATTCCAGTGGGAAAGATCTCTGAGATTGCAGGTTTAGAAGCGACAGGCAAGTCATTCATGGCAGCACAAGTTGCGGCAAATGCCCAAAAAATGGGTTGCCGTGTCGCTTACTTTGATTCTGAATCTGCCATTGACCCTGACTTTCTTCGTAGAGCAGGGTGCAATGTAGACGATGAGGACAGCGGACTCATTTACATTCAGGCACACTCAGTTGAGATGGTCATGGAGACAATCGAAAACCTTTTAAAGATGCCAGAGAAGTGGCTGTTTATTTGGGACTCGCTTGCTCTTACACCATCTGAACATGACTTGGAGTCTGATTTTGATCCGCAATCTTCCATGGCGATGAAGGCAAGAGTTTTGTCTAAGGGTATGCCAAAATTGGTGCAACCTATCGCTAACGCTGGCGCAACACTTTTGGTTCTAAATCAGTTAAAGACTAACATTACTCGCTCTCCATCCGAGGCGATGACCACACCGTATATGACTCCTGGAGGCAAAACCTTGCCGTATTCTTACTCGTTGAGAATTTGGTTAACAGGAAGAAAGGCAAAGGCATCTTTCGTTACAGACGAGAATGGATTTAGGATTGGGTCCGAGGTAAAATGTAAGATAGAGAAATCCAGGTTTGGATCAACTGGACGAATGTGTAACTTCAAGATTCTTTGGGGCGACTCTGACACTGTCGGAGTTCAAGACAGAGAGAGTTGGTTTGATGCCATTCAAATATCTGAGAACTTAGAGCAGTCTGGTGCTTGGTATTCTCTTGTTCATGAAGATGGCACAAGAGAAAAGTTCCAGCGCGCACACTGGTTAAAGAAACTTGAAGATGAAAAGTTTCACAACAGAGTCTTGCAAATTATGGACGAAGATGTTATTATGAAGTTCAGCAATAAAACAGGAAACGCTTCTGACTTTTATGATCAGGAGGATTCCCCCACCAAAGACTGACACAGTGTTCGGTCGCCCCCTGCGAAAGCAGGGGGTTTTTTTTACTAAGGAGTTTTTATGAAAAGGTTAATGCTGGTAGACGCACAGAACCAGTTTATGAGGTCATACATTGTTAATCCCACTATGTCACCAAATGGAGACCCGATTGGTGGTGTCGTCGGTTTCTTGCAGACAATGAATAAGTTGTGCAGGCAAGTGAGACCTGACCTTTTCGTGGTTGTTTGGGACGGCGATGGTGGTTCAAGCAGAAGAAGAAGGCAGAACAAAAATTACAAAGTAGGCAGAAAACCGCCCAAATTAAACAGGTGGTCTCAATCAATGAACCCTGCTGAAATTCATACAAACAAGATATGGCAACAAGTTAGGTGCATAGAGTATGTTAACCAGATGCCTATTTTACAATTTAGACAACCAGGTGTTGAGGCAGATGATGTTATTTCATACATCAAATCAATGCCTTTATTTAGTGACTGGCAGAAGGTTGTTGTGTCAAGCGATAAGGATTTCATTCAACTTTTGGATGATAGGACTCTCTTGTTTAGACCGACGCAGGATCAAATCCTGAATACTAAAAGAGTCCTGGAGGAGCATTCAATTCATCCATGTAACTTTGCACTTGCTAGGTCTATGGTTGGTGATAAGAGTGATAATATTGAGGGTTTGTCAGGTGTTGGATTAAAGACAGTGGCAAAGGCTTTCCCATTTCTCTCTGAAGATAAAGATTATTACTTAAGCGATGTTAAGCAACATTCAGAGAGTGTTGAATCAAAACTTGCAATTTATAATAAAGTTCTTGAGGATTACAAGAAAGTATGCGATAATTACTCCATAATGCAGCTAAGCACACCACTGATATCAATTCAGTGTGCTAACTTTATTAATTCTACTTTTGAGGAGTATGAACCTTTGTTCAACAAAACCGAAATAAATAAAATGATGTCGGTTGACGGTGCTGCTTCGCTAAACATAGATTGTCTAAAAACTACTTTCAATTCAATGGTTGAATCGGGAGTGAGTTTTAACTAATGGAAAGAACTAAGCAAGATTTTTCAAAGTTTGGAAAAGATTTTCAAGAAAATCTATGCCACTTGATCCTGGACGACAGACCCTTTGCAGATCAGATCTTTGAAGTTTTAGATGTTAACTTTCTAGAACTTACTTACCTGAAAGTATTCGTCAATAAGATCAAGGACTATAAGAAAAAGTATGGTGTGCATCCGACAAGAAAGGTGATGACAAGTATCTTAAGAACTGGTATATCTGATCAGCAAGATTCTGTGCAAAAGTTGCTGAGAGATTACTATGCGAGAGTTCTTTCTCGTAAAGTTGACTTAAGTGAGTCTGGATATATCAAAGATACAGCACTCGACTTCTGCAAGAAGCAAAAACTTCAGGAAGCAATGATAAGGTGCGTGCCGTTACTGAAAAAATCGTCATTTGACGAAGTTGCTAAGGTAATCAACGACGCAATTAAGTTAGGTACTTCAAATGATCTTGGGTATGACTATATGCAAGACTTTGAGTTGAGGTTTGAAAAGAAGGCAAGGGACCCTGTCTCTACAGGGTGGAGTTCACTGGATGATATTTCCAAGGGCGGACTAGGAAAAGGCGAATTGGGCGTGGTGATTGCACCCACAGGTGCAGGTAAATCAATGGTGCTAGTTCACTTAGGGGCCCAGGCACTTCAAGCGGGAAAGAATGTTGTGCACTATACGCTAGAATTGGCAGACACAGTTGTGGCGAATAGATATGATAGTTGTATAACTGGATACCACCTTAATGACATTAAAGTTTTTAAGGAGCAAATATACGATGAATTGAAAGACCTTCCAGGCAAACTTATTGTTAAGGAGTATCCTACAAGATCTGCGACGATACAGACATTAAAGAATCATGTTGAGAAAATGAAAAACCAAGAGTTTGTACCTGATATGATTATTGTAGATTATGCAGATCTAATAAAACCAGAGGGTTCTTCAAAAGAAGAGAAAAGACACCAACTTGAGTCTATTTATGAAGAATTGCGAGGCATTTCGCAAGAAGTTGGTTGTCCAATCTGGACAGCATCTCAGACTAATCGGTCTGGACTTAATGCAGAGGTTATTACTATGGAGTCTATATCTGAAGCATTTAACAAGTGCTTCGTCGCAGATTTTATTTTCTCCGTCTCAAGAACAGTTGAGGACAAAAATGGAAATGGTGGTAGAATTTTTATTGCCAAGAACAGAAATGGTCCTGATGGATTAGTTTATCCTATATTTATGGATACATCCAACGTTAAGATTAAAGTCTTGAAAAAACCAATGGAGCAAGATGAGATGGAAGATTTTGTTAAAAAAGCAGCGGAGCGTCAAAAGAAAGTTTTACAAGAAAAGTATAGTAAGTTTAAAGGAGGGTCGAATAAGTGAGTTTATCAAATGATATTTTATCAGAAATAACTGTGCACATGAAGTATGCCAAGTATGTGCCAGAAAAGAACAGGAGAGAGACGTGGCATGAGTTAGTGTCGAGAAATATGGAAATGCATCTTAAGAAGTTTCCAGAATTAGAATTGCAAATTAGAAAGAACTATAAGTTAGTTTTTGACAAGAAGGTGTTGCCCTCCATGAGGTCTTTGCAGTTTGGTGGCAAACCGATTGAGGTTGCTCCAAATAGGATTTTCAACTGCGCCTTCATGCCAATTGATGACTGGCGATCTTTCGGTGAAGCAATGTTTTTGTTGTTGGGTGGCACTGGTGTCGGTTACAGTGTACAGAAACATCACGTAGAAAAACTACCAGAAATTCAAAAACCGAACGCGAAAAGAACCAGAAGGTTTTTGGTCAATGACTCTATAGAAGGTTGGGCTGACGCTGTTAAAGCACTTGTTAGATCATACTTCAATGGTGGGTCTAGACTTAGATTTGATTATACAGATATCCGACCGAAGGGCGCTGCTCTTGTTACGTCGGGAGGAAAGGCGCCTGGACCACAACCACTCAGAGAATGTTTGGTTAAGTTGGAGGGTATGCTTTCAGAAAAAGAGAATGGAGACAAGTTGTCTCCTATTGAAGTTCACGATATGGTTTGTCATATCGCTGACGCTGTGCTCGCAGGCGGCATCCGCCGCGCAGCACTTATTTCGCTGTTTTCGGCAGATGACGAGGAGATGATCTCTGCTAAGAGCGGCAACTGGTGGGAGACCAATCCACAACGTGGACGTGCAAATAACTCAGTTGTTTTGTTGAGACACAAGATTGATAGAGAATATTTTATGAACTTGTGGGAAAGGGTTAAGGCATCTGGTGCAGGTGAACCTGGATTCTATTTCTCAAATGACAAAGACTGGGGCACCAACCCGTGTTGTGAAATTGGACTTCGACCTTATCAGTTTTGTAATTTAACTGAGGTAAACGTATCAGACGTTGAAGACCAAAAAGACTACGAGGACAGAGTCCGCGCAGCAACTTTTATTGGTACGCTTCAGGCAAGTTACACTGATTTTCACTATCTTAGGGATGTTTGGCGTAGAACGACAGAAAGAGATGCATTGATTGGTGTTTCCATGACAGGCATTGCTTCTGGTAAGGTTTTGCTTCTAGACATGAAGTCTGCCGCGAATGTTGTAAAAGAGGAAAACAAAAGAGTTGCAGACCTTATCGGCATTAAACCTGCGGCAAGAACGACCTGTGTTAAACCAGCGGGCACCACAAGTTTGACGCTTGGCACGTCTTCAGGTATTCATGCTTGGCACAACGATTATTACATTCGACGTATTCGAGTTGGAAAGAATGAACCTATCTACTCCTATTTGGCACAAAGTCATCCAGAGTTAATTGAAGATGAGTACTTTAGTCCTCATAGCACGGCTGTTATATCTATTCCGCAACGTGCACCAGAAAGCGCAATTATGAGGACCGAGTCTGCATTGCAATTGCTTAAGAGAGTTAAGCAGGTCACAGACGAATGGGTGAAACCAGGATTTAGAAAGGGTCAGAACACCCACAACATTTCTGCGACAGTGTCTATTAAGGATGCTGAGTGGGTAGACGTCGGTGAGTGGATGTGGGAAAACAGAGAAAGTTATAATGGATTGTCAGTATTGCCCTACAACGGTGGTACTTATACCCAGGCACCTTTTGAGGATTGCTCAAAGGAAACCTACGAGGCGATGATGGCGTCTCTAACCAATGTTGACTTGACTAGAGTCGTTGAAGAGGAAGACAACACAGATCTCAAGGGCGAAGTTGCCTGTGCTGGCGGCGCTTGCGAAGTCAAATTTGTGTAAAAAATACTTGCATTAACTGATATAATTTAGTACTATTATTATACCAATGAAAAGGAGTTAGTATGTTTGGTGATAGAGAAGAAGACCTTTTAACTAAGGACGAACACATCGTAAATTTTATTAAGGCATTTGTTGCAATTGAAGAAGAGATGCAACCCCTCAAGGAGCATCTAAAGGATTTGAAGTCTAGTTATGCCGAGAACGACTGGTTGACAAAGGAAGACATGAGAATGGCTGTTAAAGTATTTCGAATGTTGAAGCAAGGCGATGATCTTGAAATGATTACAGATTACTTCAACCATCTCAAGCAGAACTTTGGAGGAGCAGATGACTGATATTAAGAGGTTAAAACCAGTGAATAGACACATCTCTATTGTACCTCACTTCAGTCAGGAGAAGAAGGAATCAGGAGTTATTTTACCAGATGACTTCAAGCAAGAGGAAGCAAGGTACATTAAGGCAACTGTGATAGACATTGCTTCAGATTGTAAGAGGGACTTTCACGAACTAAGGTATGGGACTGTTGGACCTAAAGAGATCGTAGTTGACAAATCAATGATTGAAGAAGTTGAAATTGCTGGTGGGAAGCACTACATGATATTGGAAAATTATGTAGTGGGTATTTACAGGAGACC
>MDSZ01187389.1_pt1 | contig 11380 bp, 2 predicted proteins | sample 811201 | NCBI WGS metagenome assembly MDSZ01 (sample SAMN05326647, study PRJNA326480) | marine metagenome | isolation source: seawater | place: Indian Ocean: North | collected 2010 | reverse complement strand
ACTGTTAATGACCCTGCTGTTACATAGTTAGCAGCAGTTATTGTTCCTGTTGTAGTATCATCAGCATCATTCTTCAAGAAAGCATCATCTACATTAAATGTAGTTCCACTCAATGAAATATTAGTTCCTGCTGAATAAGTAGTATCAGATAAAGATACTGTTCCACTAGCATTAGGTAAAGTAATAGTTCTATCAGCAGTTGGGTCTGTAATAGTTAATGTAGTTTCATAATCATCAGCAGTTGCACCTTCAAATACTAATGCGTTAGCAGCATTCATTGTTACTGTATCAACTTGAGTTGTTGTTCCAGAAACAGTTAGATTTGGAACTAATAATGTTCCGGTACTTGGATTATATCGTAAAGCACCTGTATCATCTAATAACCCGTTTGATTCATTATGGAAAACAACAGGGAAATTTGTGTTTGCATTACTATCTGTAACTGTTACTGTAGCAGAAGCAGTTTGTGAATCAACATATGCTTTAATAGATTGTTGTGTAGCAAGATGAGATGCTGAATCAGAAGCCATATTGTCTTCATCTTTTACAGGAACAACAAAGTCTATGTTACCGTCAGTATCATCATAATCAACTGAAATAAATGTTTCAGTACCATCAAGCATACCCCCAACATAATCTTCTACTTGCTCTTGTGTTAGTTGGGTGTTAGTATTGATTGTTTGGTTAACCCAACTTAATACTCCACTACCGTCTGTTTTTAACACTTGATTAGCAGAACCATCATCACCGGGCAATGTTAGAGTATAGTTTGAAGAAACTGTTGATGGCCCTTGAAGATTAACCCAATTACTATCATCTTCATCTTTGAATCTTAGCATTGTTCCTCGACCCAATGAAAAATTAGGGCGAGTAACTCCTATGCTTTCTAATTGCATTAATTGTAATAGTTGCCCATTCTTTTGAAGACCCCAGTATATACGGCCATCTTCTGTATTTACTGTTTCATCTGAATGACTTGCTGCCATATAAGCAAATGTTTGTTTACTGTCATCGCTTGCGTTACCTGTGAAATTAATTCTTCCTAGTTGGTCTGATACATTTGGGGATGCTGAATTTTTATATAAATCTAAAATAGGAGCAGCACCAATACCATCTTCATCTTCTTGAATAAGAACACTTGCACCGCTTGCAGGTTTTAACGTTAAAGCACCAGAAGCAGTAGTAATTTTATTACCGTTTAAATCTAAATCTCCGCCTAATTGTGGTGAAGTATCATCAACCATATCACCACTTGAAGCAGCAAGGTCTATTGTGCCATCAGAATCTTGATATGTTACAGTAATATTTGTTTCTGTGTTCCCAGTAAACATGGCCCCAACAATATCTTGAACTTCTTCAGTTGATAATTGTGTGTTTGCGGTCATATCATCTACAACTAAGTCAATGGTTCCGTCACCATCTTCATAAGTCGCTGATATTCTTGTTTCTGTATTAGAGGTAAACATTGCTCCTACAATGTCTTGGACTTCTTCTGTAGATAGTTGAGTATTTGTATCTGTTGCAGTAAATGTTACATCTCCGCCGCTTTCAGTAATAGTAATATTTGTCCCTGCAATAAAGTCTAAGTCTTCAGAATCGGTAAGAGTATTACCACCTGCTGTAACTGTTCTCCATGTGTTAGTATCAGTATAGTTACCAGAATGAATATTAGTTGAACCTTGGTCTGCCGTCCAATCTATTATTTCATTATCACTAATACCTAAGTCGCTTCTTACTTCTGCGGCAGTTCTACCTTCAATAGATGTACCATCAACCTTTAAGAAATCATTATCTGCTAAAGCATCATTAGCAACTAATACGTTTCCATCAGATATACCCGATGCTAGTCCTTTTACAAACGCAAGATTAGTTACTTCTGAATCCATTAATGCTCCTGCGGCGGTAACATTTGTTGTATCTGTTACATCAGCAGATGCTTCAATAGCATTTAATTTAGTATGGTCAGCGTCTGTGAAAACATTGGAATCATTTGCTGCTTCAACGGCTGCTCTAATTTCAGCATTAGTTTGGTCTGCGGTTGCTCCCGTTTCAATACCATCTAACTTATCATGGTGTGCAGTAGACATTAAACCTTCAGCACTTGATGTTGCTTCTGAATAAGTAGTATTTACAGATGAAATTGTAATTGTGTCTGAACCTGCTGTAGTGGTTATTGTAGTCGCGCCTCCTTGTGCTAATGTTAATGTATCTGTTTTAGTTTCTGCTACAACATCAGACTGTCCTGAAACTGAAATAGTTTCAAATGCGTTTTGGTTAACTTCAGCACCACTAGCAGGTAAAGTAGCCCAAACCTTTCCTGACCCTGCTAATTGAGAAGAAGTAATTTTTCCTAGTATATCATCTATGCTTGCTCTTTTCATTACATCTGATGCGCTATCATCGAACAACAACATAAAGTCGCTACCTATTTGTATATCATCTCCTAAGTCAGTATAATCTCCTACTGTTGGAGAAAGTTTAGCATTCCAAGTAGAAGCAGAAGCAACGTAAGTATCAGCAACGGCAGTTCCTTGCCATGTTCCTGTTCCTATTGTTCCAACTGTTGCTATACTTGAATGTCCTGTTGTGGGTGACTTCCCATCTATTTGTGTTTGAATAGCACTTGTTACTCCGTTTAGATATTGATACTCAGTATTACTTATTGTTCCGTTTGCAATTTTATTTGCATTAATTGCAGCACCAGATTTTATGTTAGCATCTTCTATATTTGTAATAGAGTTACCTGTTCCATCAGCGTCAATTGTTTTGTTGGTTAAAATATCTGTTGAGTCTTTTAACACTACTGTTCCTGTTGTATCAGGTAATGTAATTGTATTATCTTGGTCGGGGTCTTCTATTGTTAATGTTGTTTCGTGGGCATCTGCTGTAGCCCCCTCAAAAACAATAGCATTAGCGGCATTCATAGTAACAGTATTAACTACTGTTTGTGTTCCTTGAACAGTTAAGTTACCACGAATGTCAACATTAGTATCATTATCAGTATCTCCTATGTATAGTGTGTCAGTAGAATCTAATGCTGCTAATGCAGTTTTAACATTTGCTTTATCAGTTACATCTGCACCTGCTTCAACATCCCCTAAAAATGCTAATACGTTTGCTTGAGTCATTTCTGTAACATTACCATCTGAGCCAGCATTATTACCTAACATTCTTGCATTAGTAACGTTTTGTAGTTTTGCATAAGTTACTGCATCGTTTGCTATTTCAGAACTGCCTACCGCATTTGCTTTGATTTCTGCTGCATCTACTGAGTTAGACGCTAACATTGTTGCGGTAACTGTTCCTGTATCTCCTGTTGTTACAACGGTTCCTGTTGTAGCAGGGAAAGTAATCGTTTCAGAACCCTTAGTAATAGTTCCATCATCATTTATTCTTAGGTCTTCTGTATAGTTAGAACCGAAGAAAGACATTGATTGAGAAGATTTACCCATACCTAAGAATTGAACCTTTCTATCTGTTGCATCGGCAGCACTACCTTTAGCAATCTGAACTATTGCTATGGGTATATCTCCGGGTTTAGGTGAAGCAGTTTTAGAGGTGGTTGCTCCTAAAGCAGTTGTTCCTCTAAATACTATATCTCCATCGCTTTCTCCGCCTAGACTTCCATCTGCTATGGCAATTAAACCATACCAATCATTTGACGAGTTTACTACCCAATTAGGTTCAGTTGAACTGCTTGGTGCTACTCCCGTTTTACTTCGTAATTTACCATCTCTAAGATATTTAATCTGTTCTCCGTTACCTACACCAAATCGAGTTTTTGTTCCAGCATCGCTTTGAGTTATACTACCTGCGTTAATAACAAATGATAGTCCCATTCCAATGTTTAAAGCATTGATTATGCCCGAATGGAGTTTATCTGTTCCGTCCTGTATATGCTCAGTATCGTTGTTTCCACTCGTTCCATCAATAGCATTAGACAAAGTGCTGATAAACTTCGGATTTGTTGCCATTAGACGACCTCCATCCTAAAGTTGAAACTAATAGTCTCGTCTGCCCCTATGGGGCCAATGCTATTAAATGTAACGCGGCTTAACATATCACCACCAGTCTGTGCATTAAAAATACCTAATTCAGAAATCTTATTACTACCTAATTCTGCACCTGTAAAATCTACTGAGTAAATTAATATATTAGAGACTAAAGTGGGTGTTGCTGATTTTCTTTGTGCTAATACACTATTATCCAATTCTGTCTGTGAAGCAGAAGAAGAATCTCTACCATCTCCTACGTCTATATATGTGAATGCATTTACTGTTTCACCTTTAATCATTTTGCCTAAAGCAACTCTTCCCGCGTCTATTATCATAGTTTTATCTCCGTTGTTGTGACTGTATCTGTTCCTGAACCTATTGTTGATATATGTCCTATTGTAGTATTCCACCCCGATAATGTTCCACCCGGAGTTGATACTTGGTATTTAAGAGAAGTTTCCTTCAATAAGACATCTTCCATTTCATAATGAATCTTAATAGTTTCTCCTGCATTCTTAGTAAATAGGGTTCCAAAGCCAGTTTTTTGCTCCACCCCTAGTTCTGATAGTCTCTCAGCGATTGTCTTATTAAATGTTCCCACAGTTACAGTAGTTACATTAGACATTACATTATCAATCTCAAACACAGTAAACTCTTCATTTTTAATGTCATGCGTTTCAAAGGTTAATGTTACCCTATCTCCGGGCTTCATCATTTCATAACCAGTTCTATCCATTTTAATTTGTATCTTTTTTGCTTTTTGTTTATGTGCAGTTAATGTTTTTTCTGCTTTAATTCTTGCTTCTGAAACGCTTGTAATATTTGGGTCAATTACTTTAACAGTTTTTGTTTTTCCTTTAGTAACAGGTATTTCTGCTTCAGCCTTAACACTATCTCCAATAACAACTACTCTTGTTGCTTTATCAAACATATTTTCATTCTTTTCTATTTCTAACACAGTTCCTGATTTATATGAAATGTCAAACTTTCTTTTACTATCATAATCATAGGCATCTTTAATTCTCATCTCTCCGGGAGAATTTTGAACAAACTGATACTCTAATCCTTTCTTATTAGCCAAGAAATTTATTGCTCCGTAAACATCTTGTTCTGTAAATCTTGAATTTACTATTAATGGTTTTCTATTATAGACTGTTATTTCATCATTGGCTACAGGTTTGTATGCAACATCAGCCCCTCCACTATCTAATTCTGCTAATGTTATTGTATTAGTAGAAGTAGATGCTACCTCACCTATAAACTTCCCATCTTGATTGTAAATATCATCACCAGCAGAAACATTAATTGCATTGTTTTCTAATGTTATTGTCGTTCCTGTAGTATTTTGAGAAACAATATTAGTAGTATATACTAAGCCTTTTTCTGATGTATCTACATTAATATCGTTTTCTTCTAAAATGTCTTCCATTGCTTTCTCTGCATCTGTTCCAACATTAAATGTGGTTCCTATGTATGCTCTTTGAGCCTTTCTCATCTTTGGTTTAACGTGAGTAGTTATATTAAATACTTCACCAAAGGATACAATTCCTTTACCGTTTAACTCACCATCATATGTTATTCTTACATTGGTGGTACTTGATTCTATACTTAAGTCTTTAACTTCTCCTGTATCTCCGTCTGTAATATAAAACTCCCCGCCTGTAAATGTATTACTATTAAATGGTGGAGTGGCTCTAACGTGTGCAACGGTTCTTCTATCTGGTTTACCATCTATTATTGAATCTACATCTAATAATAAATACATAGCAAATAAACCTTCTTCATATATTAAATCATCATTAGTTGCAGCAGAAGTAGTATATGTATCTGCACTACTGCCAAATCCAACCACGCTATCAGTTAGTTCTTCATCACCAGTAATATAATTTTGAGTGAGATAATCATATTTTAATCCAGTATCAAACATCTTATTTAGGTCAAAGTAATCAGGAGTATCTTTAAATGTAGTTTCTGAAATCCTCATTAATCTGAAGGTTTTACCATGATTAGCAGTATTTAATGTAGTATCTAATTTAATAGTATGAACTGCATAAGTGCTGCTATCTGTTACTCCATGATGTATTATTTTTCCAATATATACTGGTTCTCCCTTTAACCTATTAGTAGTAGTAGTTCCATCAAAAGCATCTTTATCTGGTAATGTTAAATTAGTTCCTACTAATTTGTCTGATACTAAATAATATCCTTTTAAGTTTGGCACATAGTCTATCCACGAATTAATACAATTTTCATCTAACGTTATTGAAAAACTAGTCGCGTTAAGTGTATCTGAATCAAAATCTATCTTTGGTTTAAATAATGCCTGTGCTTGGAATACATCTCCCTTCTTTTCAAGACCCCAATCGTTTTCTGTATGTTTGTGACTTCTAGAATCATAGTTAGAAGAATCGCTTCTAACACTATCTTCCCCTAAGAAATGTGAACGTGTCTTAGTTCCAAGATATGTCATTTCTTGTCCCGTAGGAGGTTTTTGATTAATCCTTAAAACTCTACTATGTTGGTCTATATCATCCCATGCAGCACTAGTGTTAAGATATGTTCCAAGACTATTAGACCATGTGTTTATGCAACCAGCATCAATATCAATTACTGCACTTGTTGGACGTGTAAATGCTTTATTTACGTCTTTTTGTTTAGTTACCTTTTTCATGTCTCTAAATAATACATTACAACTGGTGTATAAATGCGTATTGTTATGTGTTTTATACTGCGTTCCATCTGAGTTGCTACCAAAGGTTTGTCTTGTAATAGCATTCACTATCCTAGAAGGATGATAATATGTTTCGCTGCTATTGCCTGTCCAATCCTTTGCTTGATGGAATCCTGAGATTTGTCCTCTATTGTCACCCGCACTAAAGTTTGTTCCTCCAACCCCGTCTATACATTCACCAATTAAAGGTATCCATAAGTCATGTCCATTTAATTTATTAGTTGAAGAATTAGTTCCTACCAATAAACGATGTCTAAGATAGTCTCGATAAACCATAGGTATTGACATATACATATTTGGCATATATAATCCATTATTACCCACCTCATCTAATCCCCATTTTCCTTCAGGTGGGGCTAAAGTATTGAATAATTTTGTTCTTACAATGTATATTGTATCTCCGTTTGCATCTGTTTCATCATCATAACTAAGCATCTTAAGGTCTTTAGTCGTATCTGTATTGTGAACAGTCAAAGAAGAATCATTTGTAATTGTTTTATGAGCAACCGCTAGTGCTGTCCCATCTTTGCCTCTATAAATTATATCTCCTGCTAATAAAGATACATTGCCGCTTAATGTTAGCCAACCAGTATTTATACTACCAAAGTTGTCATAGTTTACTGTTAAATTATGATAAAGCACTCTACTTCTCGGCCACTTTAAATGAGAAATAGTTTCTAATGCATTTGTCTTTGGTAATGATTCATAGTCTACAGGATTGAAATGCCAATCAAATGTTGCTTCTACTAACCTCATAACACCAAATCTTTTCATACTAGATGGACTAATAGAAGCAGATTTAATTGTCATGTTATCATAATCTATGTCTCTTTGTTCCATTATATTTGAATCACCTGTATATTTTTCATGAGAAACAGAATCTCCCTTATTTCCGTCTTCTTCTAACATTAATCCAAAAGAAGTAAATTCATGAGAATCTGCTGCAAAAGCAATGTTATTGTGTCTTAATTTAGAATCTATGAACATATCTCCTAACCCCAAAATATCATATGTTTTTGTGCGATAATCAATATTTTCTAGTTCTGTCCAATTACCTGTATATGAATTGCAATTAGCCGGATTGCTTGAATCATATTCTGTTATCCATTCTGTTGGGGCTTTTCTAACAGAAGAACCACCAGTTAACCCCATATGAGAACCAGTCCATATATTAGACTCTCTAAGTGGTTTTAGTGAATGTGTTAAATCGCCCATTTCTGCGTTTGTTCCTCCACCAAAAGCGGTGCTTGCAGTTATTGCTTTAATTGCCCCTGATTCATCTATTTTATATGCAGAACAGTATCCATGAATGTTCTGTTTGTTCTTATTATTATTATAAACGCTGGTATGTGTTTCATTCACAGTTCCTTTTTTAAATTTATTTAGTCCGGTATATCTATATATTGTATCTCCAAAGTAATAATTAGAATCTAATTCTGAAGATAGTCTGTGCAAGAACCCACCCGCAGGTAAATTAGTGTTTACTAAATAAATGCCCGCCATGCCTGTAGTTCCAGCACTACCTAATAATGTATCACTACTATTTGTTTCTATACTTCCTAGCACTAATGGGAAAGTGGGTGCTAGACTTATAACAGAGTTAGCCTCGTCCTTTGTATTCATCGAAACAACATTGTAAGGAGAGTATCCTGATGTTGTTTGCATCGGTTTTAAACTAACACCTGCTTCTGTTTCATGTGCAAGTTTAAATGCAAAAGAAGAATCTTTTCCTCTTTCTATTGCCTTAATACTATTTATGTCATATCCTAAACTTTCATCTTCTGAATAACTACCTGTTGCTGAACTATATATTAAGTCTGTCTTTGTATTTGATGCCCCGTTATATAAATTTTTAATACCTGAGTTAAAAGATATTCCATTGTTTCCTAAATGTGATAGTTCTGTTGGGTGTGCAGATGCTTGAACATTCGCCCCTGCTGCTTTAAGTGCAGATAGATATGTTGAAGTTTTACCTAATCTTACAAATTTAAGTTGTTTATTTCCACTAGTTGGATTAGTTTTATTGTTATGAGTGAATACTATTACAGTAGTGCCACTATTATCAGTTGCAGTAGATACCTCTCCCATAAATCTATAGTCACTACCTCCAGCATAATGGAATACTAAGTCATATTTATTCAAAGCCTGTAATACATCAGAAGTGTCTGTTATAGTAACTCCATTAGTTTGAATTGAAACAAGATTATATTGTCCGTCTAGTGGGTCATTAAAATCTAACATAGGGGGCAATGAAGAATATACCATATCAGAAGTTCTATTTAAGTTTTTATTTACAGAATTATTTAATAGTGTTGATATGTTATCTCTTCCACTAACTGTATATATCATATTACCATGTTCATTTTTAGTAGAAATATCTTCAACAGTTCCTTGAAATACTGTGTCTTCTATTGAGTAGTTTCCTTCCATATAATATAAGAAAGAAATATTATTGGAAGGGACGTAAAACTTTTTATTAGGGTTTTGTAGTTTTATATATTTGTTAACTGCGTCACCATAGTCTATTAATACATTATGCCCATAGAATTGTTTATTCAAGAAAACTAATTTATTATTATATAAGGCGGTGTTTTCTTTACTTATGGTTTTACCATTAATTGTTAGTCTAGCAAGATTATTAGAACTATAGACTCCTTCGGTATCTATTGGAATAGAACCAGTTAATCCTCCATTCCATGCCCTTACAAATATTTTTTTCTTTGATATGTTAGGTAATGTTCCTACTGCTTCCCATGTATTTTTAGTAGGTAGTTTCTTTTTATCTACTGTTATTTGTTGGGTTTTTAAATCAGTCAAGGGACTTGCAATTGCTGATATTCTATAATAAGTATTTTCTAACCTTACAATGTCTCCTGTTGATAAAAATGAATCGTTTCTAGCATCAAACCCTTCTTCTATTTGTTGTAAAATAATGTTTTGTCCAGAAGTTGTGTCTGTTGATGCAGTATATGGCAACTCATGTTCAGATAAACTTCCTCTATGTAATGAAGTAGATATTTTTAAATCTGCATCTTCTTTCATTTTAAGATGTTTAACACCTGTTTCATCTATAGAAGTAACAGTAGCAAATTGACTTATCCTGTTCTGTGGATTATTTACATTTGTAGGAGAAATTATGTTTGTTACGCCATTGTTTCTATCCTTGCTGTCTTTAAAATATAAATACTTTCTTGGCCCCGATAAGTCTCCATGAATTAATTTATAGGTTGTAGTAGGATTATAACTGGCGTGTGCGCTTGTTCTATCAGAAGCGTTCCTAGAGAAATTTCTAAAGCAATTAACCCATTCAGATGGATTAGGAGTATATGTAGAATTTGTATCTTTATCTGTTGGTGCATCTAAAATATCAGTAGTAACTAAGTTATCTACTAATACACCGTGTTGATTTTTACTACCTAAATCAATAATAGTTGCACCATACTTTCTTTCTGTTTTAAATACTGCACTAGTAATAGTTCTACCATAATAAATATATTCAGCAGTTCCTTGAGAATGAGTAAGATTAGTTCTCATATTATCTAAAACTATAGTATTGTTTGAATTGTCATGGCTTGTAATAACTCCTGCATGAAGATAATTGCTTCCATCTAATATCCAAACGCTTTGCCCATAATCAGAAGTGGCAAAATCATAGTCTCCTGTATAGTCTGTTATAGTTAACGTTTTATTTGCCGTCCAATCAGTATCGGTTCCAGCAGAATTATATGCTTTTGTATTGGTAGCAAACTTAGTCCAATCTTTAAACCATCTACAAGTAGTTAAAAGATATTTAGTATCGTAATCTAGTTGGTTTTCTATATCTAACCTGTCATTATAGAAATACCATGTAGGTAAAGAAACACTACAGAAACCATCATATTTGTCAAGAGTAGTATTAACAGCAGTATCTCCTCTTAAACCATAAGATACGGCTACTATGTTTGTATTAGTTACTGCTGGCCCTTTGTAAATTTCAAAGTTTGTGCCTTCAGGTATAGTAGTTGGATATTTGGGGCTAAACTCAAACCCGTCACCATACTCGTCATAACTTATGAGTTTATTTATTTTGGCAAAATGAGGTCTAATTGTTGGGGTAGTGTCATCAGATATTTCTGGATTTATTAAAACGAAATAATCATAATTTTCTAAATCTAATCCTGATTCTGGTGCAGACGAACCACCTACCTTTTGTCCGGTTGTTGTTTGTTTAGCATCATAGCATCTAATTTTATGCGATAATGTGTTCTGTTTATTAGTAGCATAATTAGCCAATGTATTAGGATTACTAGAAGGCATTATTCTATTTACTATTCTATTAGTTGCATGATTAGAAATATCGGGTTCAGTAGTGGCTCCAACATCAGTCGGTGCTTTTCTAATTTCAAAGAAATTAGCAGAACTTCCTTGATATTTTGAACCTAAAGAATCTATCATAGGGTTCTTTAATGTAGGATTAACTGAAACACTAGTAAACGCTACATGATTTCCTGCTGTCCACCTAGTTGCCCAAAGGTGGTTAAGAGTTTCTGAACTGGACACGCCAGCGTTTAATGGATAAATATAGTTAACTGTCATCTTCATCAAACCTATAATAAAAGACTATATCACTATAGCCGGGAGAAAGAGTTGTAGAAGTTAAAGAAGTTTGTGCTTT
>MDSZ01045051.1_pt1 | contig 11381 bp, 10 predicted proteins | sample 811201 | NCBI WGS metagenome assembly MDSZ01 (sample SAMN05326647, study PRJNA326480) | marine metagenome | isolation source: seawater | place: Indian Ocean: North | collected 2010 | reverse complement strand
CTCGTGTTTAAATTGGACGTGTTGGATTACTCTTTTCGTGTGTTATTTTTTCCTTTTTTTTTTGTTGGGAAAAAAAAATGGGAAGAAAAAAGAATGGGAAAAAAGTGGGAAAAATTTCAAAAATTTTCCTTCTCCTTCAAAAAAGAAAAGAAGGCGAAGAAGAAAAGGCCTCTTCTCTTCTCTCCTTTGAGTTGAATACACACTCACTCACTCACTCACTCGCTCACTACTACTACGTGTTTTTAGTATACGTGCTGTGCTTTTTTTTGCCGACACGCGACGACCCCCGACTTTGACGTGTCGAGAGAGAGAGAGAGAAAAAAAAAGATGGGTAAAAGCTACGTTCTCGACGACGACGATTCTTCGGACGACGAGGACAAAGTTCCGGACATCGTGTCGCCTTTGAAGCCGATCGATGCGGTGATTCAAAAGACGCACCAAGACGACGACGACGACAAAGACGACGTTGAGGTGGATGCGACGACGACGACGATTAAGACGACGACGACGACGACGATTAAAATCGAGTCGGATTCAGACGACGAACCGGATTGGATGAAAGAGTATCAAGCTCCAAAACAGGAAGATTTGAACGAGAAAAAAACAGACGAGAATAATGAGACGCCAAAAAAGCCGAAGAAGACAACGATGATAAAAGACGACGACGTGAGTTCCTCGTCCGGATGGTCGGATGACGACGACAACGACACGAAACCGTTAGCGGTGCGACTTTCGGAGAAGAAACAGAAGGAAGTGTTGATGATTGATGAGGAGCGTGAAGACGAGGATATGGACGTCGACGCGAAGAAATCGAGCGATGCACGAAAAAGTCCGGCGAAAGACAAAGAAAACGCAGCAACAACAAATAAAAGAAAGATTCCGGCGGCGTTTGTCGGTGCGACCGTACCGAAATCAAAAATGCCTCTGTTAATCAATCACGGCGCTTTACAGAAAACCGCAAACTCGACGATTTTGTTCGAGTGTAAAGGGTCGGGAGAAGCGGTAGATTTATCTGGCGACGTCGGCGCGGTTGGACGATTGTTAGTCGAACGCGAAGAACAACCGGCTGGAAAAGCGTCCACATCGCGACAACCACAGGCTTCGGTAAAGATTGATTTAAAAGGTGTCATGTATTTAGCGCGAACGCATTTGTTATCTTCCACTGTCGCCATTATCAACGTAGGCGCCGAAGACGCGAAAATTGAAACCTTCTTCGACGAGTACATCCAATTACGAGAAGACCCGTCCGCAGAAAACGTCGCGTGTATCGGCACCGTCAACGACAACTACGTTCCTCTCGAACCTGGAGACGAAGGGTTCGAGCAACAGGAGGAGGAAGAAAAACGACGAGAGACCAAAGCGACGAAAGCCGCCGCCGGACGAGGCGCGAAACGCAAAGCGCCGGCGAAGAAAAAGAAGAAACCAGCGAAGAAGAAGCCCAATAAACGATAGAAAAGAAGAGAAACATTTGTAGTTAAAGCACGCATCGGAGTTGTAGTCGTTGTATTTTAGCAGAACGAGAGTCAGAGAGAGAGAGAGAAGAAAAACATTAACTTTTGTTGGGTAGTAAGAGAAAATTAAAGATTTTCCTTTTTTTAAAAGTACAGGTATATCCGGATATCATCATCATCATCATCATCATCATCAATCGTCATTATCGTCGTCGTTATAAACAGAGGCGCCGCGTGGAACGCCACGCGAGATAGATACCACGGTCGGAATAACACGTCGTGGTGATGATGCGTGGTGATAAAAATCCATCCCGCGCGACACAAAAAGCGGAGGCGGAGGCGGCGGCGACGCGTAATAAAACCTACGGCCTTAAATCCTGGTCGGGGCTGGTGAACCATTACGAGTTGAAAAAGCATCACTCCGGCGCGATGCTTTTGGAAGGCGTGGGCAAATGCGCGAATAAGATACCTCTGTCCACTCGAAATAAGCAACTCCAAGCGTCCCTCGTGAGCGAAGAAAACGAAGAGATGGACTTCATAGCAGACATGAACGACGAGATGGTGGAGTTTTACGTGAAACAATTGCTCGCACAAAACGCCCTGAGAGAAGTCTATAAAATAGGCGAGAGTTTCGTGTTGTTGAGAAACGTCGACGTAGAGGATGAGAGAACGAGAACGAATATGGGACATTTTGATGACGATCAGTTGGAGCAGATGATCGCGATGGAAGAAATTAATAGAATAAAGAAGGAAGAGGAAGACGTTCAACATCGAAGTCAGTCGCCGGTTTTAGAACAGATTTTAGGAGTGCCAAAGCATTTAGGTGGATTCGAAGCGCAGAGTTTAGCGGAATTAGAAGGTTTGAGCACGGCGTTTACGCCGTTGAAAAAAGATCAGCACCCATCGGCGTCTTCGTTGGACGATTTGACGTTGGAAGGGTTGGGCATCGAGGAGTCGGAACCGGTTACCGAGTCGGCGATGAAGCCAAGCAAAAACGAGATGGAAAAGCTAGCCAAACAACAAAAGAAAGAGAGAGAAGCCGCCAAGAAGTTGAAAGCGGAACGAGAGAGGAGAGAGAAGAAACAAGTGAAAGCGTTGGGAGGGTCGTCTATTGCGAATTTATTGGGCAAGGCGGCGGATAAGAAGTCGGCAGTAACATTGATAATGAAACATGATCCTACCGCTGCTGCTGTTGCTTCTGTGAATAATGAGAAACCACCAAAAAAGTACATTAGACCACCAAAAAAAGTACAACCGTACATTAGCGCGTATCTCCATTTCATTGAAGAAGAAAAGCGTGCGGCCTTAAAAAAAGAAGGTACAAGCAGAAGTCAATTCAAAAATATTTGGCCCGACATCAAAGATGAAGCTTCGAGAAGGTGGGATTTTGAGATGAGTGAGACGGACAAGATGCCGTATTTCAAGATGGAATGGGACGATAGGAACAGATACGAAAAAGAAATGGAAGATGATCCTACCGCTGCTGCTGATGCTTTTGTGAATAATGAGAAACCAAGAAGGAATTTGAGCGCGTATGTCCATTTCATTGAAGAAAAGCGTGCGGGCATAAAAGAAGTTGAAAGATTGACTAATATTTGGCCCAACTGGCCCAAGATCAAAGAAGAATATACGAGAAAGTGGGATTTTGAGATGAGTGAAACGGACAAGATACCGTATTTCAAGATGGCAGCGGACGATAAGGACAGATTCGAAAAAGAAAAGAAAGAGTATGTTTTGAAGAGTGGTGAGGGAGGAAATGGGCACGCGCCGTGCGAAGCGTTGGACGACGTCAAAGAGGAGAAAACAGAGGAGAAAATAACAGAGCGACGAGAACTGAATGTAGTAAGAAAAGAGATCACCGCGACGTTACGAGGCATTGAAGATTCGTTCGATTTAGTTCTTGAAGACGCTGGAAACAAAAAGAAAGGCGCGTACGAAAACGCCGAGAAATTCTTAAGGGAATTGCGAGCGATTCTCGCGCGAATGTCTATCGTCATCTGAAAATTGAAAAGTATAATTACTGTAGAAGAAAAGAAAAAGTACTAGGTAGGCAATTCGCGTGATTTAGAAAGAAATGTTGTAGAGCAAATCAAAAACAGCAGTACTAGTAGTAGTAGCGGAGACGGCAATAACCAACCAAATTTCTTAGAAAAAATTAAAGCCCTTCCATATCGACATCTTGAAATGCACCTTTTAACTTTTGCCTTTGGCATTCGGTGACACTCTTTGGAAAGACGACTTCGGTGATACGAATGATGCAATCGCCCATAATCTCAGGATCGCGTTGATCTGGCATGCCTTTTCCTTTGACAACGTACGTTTTCCCCGGGATTGAGATTTCCCTCGTGTCAAACTCGAAAGCTTTGCCGTCCAGCCCTTTCACTGTCGCTCGAAACCCGCAGAGAGCTCGGGAGACAGCCAAACGCACGTCAAGCTCCAAGTCGTTTCCTCTATCCGCGCGCCTAAAAACGGGATGCGGCACTTCCTTGCAAATCAAGACTAAATTCCCTCGTTTGCCGTCTCTCGCCGGCGCACCTCGACTCTCATAAGTTAATTTCGTACCCTTTTTCCACCCAGGTTTCACGTGAACATCAACTATCTCCTCTTGAAGACCGTTTGTTGGTGGTATTCGCAGCCTTTTCGAGCACCCGCGATACAGCTCTTCTAAAGTACATTCAAATTCAAAAATTCGATCTCCTTCTCTCGAGTCTGTCGGCATCGGCGCGCCGTTCTCGTCTCTTCGTCGTGCTCTCTTATTCGTTCCTCCGAATTCGCTCCCGAGATCCACATCTCCAAAGTGTTCCTTGAACATTCTCATCGCTTCATCGATCCCGAAACTCGTTCTGTTTTGTCCCGTGCCGCCAAAACCTCCTCCTCCTCCTCCTCCTCCAAAGTTCCTCCGAGCGTATCTCTCCTGTCTCTGTTGCCTCTGCGCGTCTGCCCACTTCTTCTGGTCTTGAAATCCTCCAAACCAATCCGCACCCGCGGCGCGTTCGCCGGGGCGGCGTTCCGGAGGTTGAAACCCTGGCTCTAATCCTTTCTTCCCGTACGTATCGTAGATTTTTCTCAAATCTGGATTTTTGAGCGTTTCAAACGCTTTCGTGCATCGCAAAAACTTCTCCGCGTCGCCGTTCGGTCGATCCGGGTGGTATTTCAAAGCGGCTCTCTTATACGCGCGTTCGAGCGTCTTTTCCGAAGGGAAATTTCTGCCGGTCGTCCCTCCTCCTTTTTTTGTTGGACGCTCGACGCCGAGGACGGCGTAGAACGAGTCGTCGGCGTCGGCGTCGGCGTCAAAGTCGTCTTTTCCTCTTCCCATATCGCGTCCGTTTTTGTATCTCTCTGTATCGGAAAACGCTTTGTGCTCTTCTTCTTTTTTTCGCGTATTTTTTTGTTCTTTTTTTTTTCTTTTTTTTTCCTTTGAGAAGAACAACTCTTTGGAAAAATCGCGCATTCTCTTTGTGTGTCTCCACTTTAGTAGGAGTCGAAGAGTGTCGTCTCGTCTCGTCTCGTCGCACGACGGGGGGTCGTCTTTCTTTCTTTCTTTCTTTCTTTCTTTCTTCGGTTGGCGGAAGAAGCGGGAGAAAAAGCGGGAGAGCATCTCTCTTGTCTCCATCTCCGTCTGCCTCTGTCTATCTTCTATCTGTCCATCTAAATCCATCGCGAGAAAGGAAGAATTGGAAAACTCGTGCACTTTTGATTTGACGTAGAACAACAACAACAACAACAACCGAACGACAGGGAAAAGAGAAAGGGAAGAAACGGTACGGCAACATGGCGAAAGGCACCGATTTCCTCTCCCCGAAAGCGGTGGCCAACCGACAGAAGATGAAAGGGCTACAAAAACTTAAATTTTACTGCCAGTTGTGTGAGAAGCAATGCCGAGACCAAAACGGGTTTAAGCAACACTGTTCGTCGGAGAGCCATTTGAGACAAGTGGCGGTGTTCGGACAAAACAGCGGACGGTTTATTCGCGGATACTCGGAACAGTTTTTGTCGAACTTTCTAGACATGATGGCCGTCTCGCACAGAAACACTCGAATTAAAGCGACAGTGGCGTATAACGAGTACATCGCGAACAAGACGCACGTGCACATGAATGCGACGAAATGGACGACGCTGACGGAATTTGTGAAATATTTAGGACGGGAGAAGTTGTGCGAAATTGAAGAGACGCCAAAAGGATGGTTTATCACGTATAAGCCGAGAGATAAGGAGGAGCAGTTGAGGGAGAGAATGGAACTGGAGAAGAAGCAGAAGGAGGAGGAGGAGGAAATGAGGACAGCGAATTTATTGGCGAGGCAAATCGCAAAGCAAAATAAGAAGAGAGAGGGTGGAGACGAAAAGGAAGAAGAGAGGAAAGCAGATGCAATCGATTTAGAAGATGGAGGAAGAGAAAAGATTAATTTGCACGTCGCGGGAGGTGTATCTGCAAGTGAAAATGGCGAGAAGAAGAGGAAAGAAATGGTCGACTCGGGTGTAGACGAGATGTTTAGCAACATCGGGAGTAGAAACAGGAAAGCTAAAGGAGAAGATGGCAAAGCTTTAAAGAAGAGAAAAAGATTGAAATGGATGCGGCGAACGAACATCATCTGTAGGAAAACGGAAACGAAGGAAAAGGGTACGGTAGTGCGAGTCAACTTGGACGACTGCGAAGCAGACGTGAAGTTGAAAGAGTCATGTTCTATAACCGAAAATGTAAACGAAGACGAGTTTGAGCCGGTCTGCCCGGGCGTCGGAGGAAAATGCGTAGTCGTGCGCAACCATGATTTCGTCGGCGAAGAAGGTAAAGTTTTAGGCGTAGACGCGAACACTGGCGAGGTGACTATTGAATCCTTTAAAAGAGGGATTCAGTTCAAAGCGAATAGCAGTGACGTCGCGCGGTTAGCAACATAAAAAATTAGAAATAAGCAGCTAGTACGTACAAAATGTATAATTACAAAAGGATTCGATACTTCTCGCTTCTCGGAACGACATCTAAAGCTACGGTCCCGTCCATGGTTATCGCCGAAAAGACCCACGGATCGTTCGAGCTCCAACACGCGTCGACTACGGGTGAGAACGACCCAATCGGGGTCGTGTGTAAGTTCCCATACGTTGTAAGTTCTAGGCTAATGCCTTCGCTATTGTTGTTGTTGTTGCTATTCTCGTCGACGTTTGCTTTCTTACTCCTCCTCCCGCTATCGTCGTCGTCTGGTAAACGCCCTAGGTCTGAATCTCTCCACAATTTCGCCGTACCGTCTAACGAACTCGACAGGCATATGGATTCGTACACGGGATTAAATCTTGCTTTTGTGACCGAGCCTTTGTGACCGGCGAAACACTTCACTGGTGTTCCATCGTTTTTCCTCATGTCCCACGTCTTCACCAACCAATCCTCAGAGGCGGTTATGATATAACGCCCTTCCTCGTTCGCCGAAAATGCAACGTCTCTGAAAGAGCTCGTTTGAGAAACCATAGGTTTCGAATTACTGCTATTTACTCTCGAATCAACCACGAAAACGTTTCCATCTTTCGTAAACGCGAATTCGTTTCGATTCGCTTTCGACCAATCGCCTTTGCTATTTTTCTTACCAGAGCCACCAGTAATGAAAGAGCCAACTTCTTTATCATTCTCGTGGTCATAAAAGCAGACGGAATCTCCACCAATCGTAACCATCGCGAGCACTCGTCCATCGTTCGGATCGAATTTACACGATGAATATTGACCTTTACCCTTTTTACTCACATTTTTCCCTTCTTTTTGAAAGACAGACACATCTCCTTCTCGAGTGCATGCCGCCATGATGGAGATGTTCGCACCATCGTCGCTCTCCAAATCGTGTCCTGGCCCCTTGCCACAACAGTCCACGTCTGCAATCTTTCCTGAAGAAGAGGGAACACTCCTCATGAGTTCTGTTTTTTCTTTCAAACGATGCGTTTGCGCATCCACGTAGAATATTTTCACATTTGACGAAGAAGAACTACCACATGCGACGGCGAAGAGAGACTCGTTCAAACCGTTCGGAACAGAACAAATGGCGTATGCTTCGTCGCCGCAGACTATTCTTTGCGCGGAGGAAGAGGAGGAGGAGGACATTTTATATATTTATATGCGTGTATGTGAGTAGTTTGTAATTTATAAAAGGAATTTGTGACGATGTGTTCGCAACTCACAATAATATTCAATTGAAGAAGAGTATTAGTTTGCGCGCGCGTGTGTGTGCGTGTGAGTGTATTAACATTTTCTTCTAGACGCTGAAATTAATATTACTAGTAGTACTAGAGCCTAAAATGGTATTAATGTCTACCGATCCCTTGTCTGAGACCCAAGGACGGGAGGCTATTATATTTGTCGTTTTGAGTTGTGTTGGTGTTGGCGTTAGATGTTTCGTTTGACCTTTCCCCGATCACAAATTGAAACGAGAAGGAGAAACAACATCTTTAATCGAAGTCATCTCCGAGATCACCCAACAAGTTTTCAATCATGCCAAAGTGCGGGAAGTTATCTTCTTGCTGTCCAGGGACTGGAGGCACCGGCGGTTGTCCTTGTTGCTGTTGCATCCAGGCCGCTGGCCTCACGCCGTTGGCGCCTGCTGGAGGCGCCGCACTGCCCGCATTTGCGGCTTGCGCGAACGATCCAGGCACCGGTGGAACTGGTGCAGCACCGTTCTCGGAGACGGACATTTGCGCGACGCCTTTGACGAGCGACGTTGGAGGTGGGGGGCCTCTCGGCGGCGGAGGCGGTCCAGCCGGCGGCATTGGGACGCTTCGGTCACCTTCAGAGGCTGTTCCGCCAGCAGCAACGGCAATGACCGGTGTTCCGGGTGGTGGCGGTGGTCCTGGAGGTAATGGGGGTGCACCTGGACCACCGGTGGCGGCCGTGGCGGCAGAAACAGCTGGAGCAGCAGCGACCGCAGCAGCGACTGCAGCAGCGGTTGGCTTCTCTCCGGAAATGGATCCAGAGCCAACTCTTGACATTGAAGCCGCCTTGGAATCGCTGCCTTTTCCTGAAGATGCCGGTGGACTTCCTTGTTGGTATTGGTTGAGATCGCGTTTGAGGCGAAGAACTTCAGCTGATTTTTCCGCCAAAGCGGATTCGAGCGCAGCAACTCGACCACGGAGTTCGCGAACTAGCGGCGGTTCCGAAGAGGATCCTCCTGGAGAGCCGCTGGATGCGTTTGGCGTCGGAATCGACTTATCCGCACCGCCCTTGACCGCTTTTCCCGCTGGCGAATCACTTTTGTTCGTGGTATCTTTGTTCTCCTTTCTTTCCTTTGCTTCAGCTTCTTCTCGTGCTTTGCGTTTTTCCGCCTCGGCTCTCTCCTTTTCGGCTCTCTTTTTCGCTTTCTCTTCTTCCTTTTGCCTTTGAATAGCTTCTCGCTTCTCTCTCGCCTCGCGCTCTTTTTCTTCCTTTATGCGCTGCTCCTCTTCATGCTTCTTGCGAAGCTCTTCTTCTTGAGCGCGTTTGATTGCTCGCTGCTTTTCGCGTTCGGCTTCTTTCTCAGCCTCTATGGCGGCTTTCTTCTCGGCTTCTTCCTTTTCCAATCGCGCTCGTTCTTCATCTTCCGCCAACTTCTTTAGCCTTTGCTTTTCTTTCTGTTTCTGTTTCTTCGAGTGTTTCTTTTCGTTTTCTTCTGCGGCCAAGCGTTCTGCTTCCTCTTCTTCGGCAATCAACGCTTCTTGACGCATCAGAGCTTCGGCTTCGCGAAAGGCGACTTCGACACGTTCGTTAAATACGCGAGACAAGACGTACATCTCAATCGTTTTGCGGCCGAGTTCGGCAAGGCGATGTTCGTCTCTCTCCACTGCATCAGCCGCAGAAAAACCCGTCTTCTTCTTCGTCGCATCTTTACTATCGTTTTCTTTTTTGGGACTATCTTTATTGTTACCCTCGCCGAGTTTAGAACGCTTCGGCGAACGACCGTCGGCCGAATCGTCCAAGTCCAAATCATCGACATCAAAAGCAGTTCCATCCGCTGCGCGCTCCAAAGCACACACTAGGTCACCTGTGAGGACACATGTGTTTGTCGCGATGGATAAGGCTGCAGAACCGTGCGACAAATTCGCACTCTCCTTGACGGCATCCGTGACAGACGTGGAGCCGACGTCCAACGATCTGCAACCACAATACAATGCATCCATGACGAGGGTAGACGTCACTTCTTTCTCGTTGAAGAATCTCTTCACGATACCTTTCAAAAGAACGTCGGCTTTTTCAGAGGCGAGCTGCGTTTTTTCGGCTAAAGGACGATTGTTCCAAAAGTTACGAAGATTTTCCCACTTCTCCGAATCCTTGCGCAAAGCGATGAGCTTCTCTCTCTTCTCTTCAAGAAATCTTCGGCAAATACCCTATAATTTAGAGAGAGAACGCGGTGAGTATTATTGTATCGATTGTTATAACGTTCTTTTTCGAGTTGGTGCGCGCACTCGTGCATAAATACACGCGCAAACACACACGCAAGGCAAACACAGTCTCCGAAACAAAGCAGAAAATTTTTCATCGCTCAAATTCTATGGGTGTTCGTTTTGTCATTCACGAGTTGCTCAGAACGAGAAATGCTCTTATCGAATTGATCTCTTCACCGCGAAAGAAGATTTCTTTGTTTTGTCTAAGTTTGTACGATCCTGTTGCCGATGTTTGCGTGTGCGTGCGCATGTATAACGACGCGCGCGCGGGCCCGCCAAAACGATGAAGAAAAAAAGAGGCTGAAACACTAAATAAAAAATCGCACCTCGACGTTTGTTAAATACACGCGAACCAACTCTCGTCTGTATTGCGGATCCAAGCATCTAAACGGTCTTGCAATCTTCTCGTGGATAACTTGGACTTGCGCTTTAATGACTAAAGTATCCGACACGGTAAACCCATCTAAAACTTTACCGAGTTCCATAAACTTCTTCCATCCCCAGTCGTGTTCCTTCTTACAAAACCGATGCAAAGTGTCCGAATACTTTGACTTTTTCGGATCCTTATTCACAACCGCGATGGTAAACTGCGCGAAGTGACTCCACCCCGGTAACAGTTTATCGTAATCTGCCACGCACAAGAACAACGACAAGTGATTATGCACGTCGCAGCCTTGCGGGTACACGAGAATGTACCATTTGTACCCGCCGACGTCGAAGCACTTGGAGCGAAGCTCGCGTTTAGAAATCTCCGAGAAATTCTCGATTTTCCACGTGAACTTCCCGTACATGTCTGGTGGTTGCGGTCCTGTTCGTTCAGAGTCGAGAAACCGAGCGAAATGTACGCGTGAGTGCGTTAAAAATATGAATCGTGCTCTTTAAAATTCGAGGCAAAAACCAGCTCTTCTCTCTCCCAAACACTCGACGGCAATTTTAGGCGAGGAAAAAGAAAAAAAAAAGAAACGCGCTCTCGGATTCGGCACGGAAACCACCTACCCGAACTATCTTCTTGCTTCCACGGCCCACCACCATCGTTCACGTCTAACGGTCCAGCTCGCGAGCGCCACTCGGAGTCCGCCGGCGAATCTGGAGTGGGCGTTAACAAGCCATCCACGATGGCGTTTCCATCCGCATCGAGCGGCACATCCTCTTTCCTTCTCGTGCCACTGGAGGACATTCTTTTTTTTACGCTATTTTTATCTAAAAGAACTCGCCGCCGCGGGGCTATCTATAAATCTTAAATGCTACGCGCGGGGAAAGAATCGAATACGTATAAACTCTATGTGTGTAATTTTACGCCGTGTTCGCGCGCGTGGGCGTCGCGTCTCTGCCGTGTCGCGTGTACACAATGTGTGTCGCGAATTGCCTCTCTTTTTTTTTCTCGCTTCTTTCTGCAATGAATCTCTCTCCTCACAATTGGGAGTGGGCGTCTTTTTTCAAAACAGAAGAAAACGGAAAAAAATGGGAGAAAAAAAAAGGAAAAGAAGAGCCCAGCACATGTGAGTCAATTCGTCCATATTATTGTTGATTCTTCTTTTTTGTTTT
>MDSZ01272658.1_pt1 | contig 11382 bp, 14 predicted proteins | sample 811201 | NCBI WGS metagenome assembly MDSZ01 (sample SAMN05326647, study PRJNA326480) | marine metagenome | isolation source: seawater | place: Indian Ocean: North | collected 2010 | reverse complement strand
TGCGTTAAGCTTAGGCATTTTTTATTATAACAGTTAAAAATTAAAAAAAAATTATCTTTTAGAGAACTGGAAGCTTCTTCTTGCTTTTCTTCTACCAGGTTTCTTTCTTTCAACCGCTCTAGAATCTCGGGTAGTTAATTTTTCAGTCTTTAAGGTAGATTTAAGATTCTCATCAAATAAAACTAATGCTTTAGAGATACCATGGACCATAGCTCCTGCTTGCCCTGTAGGTCCACCACCTTTGACGCTACATCTAACATCATATTCTGTTGCTTGATTTATTATTTCAAAAGGTCTTGTAATTTGCATTTTATGATTATCACTTGCAAAATACTTATTATAAAGTTTTCCATTTACATATATTTTGCCGGAACCTTTTTTTAACCAAACTTTAGCTATTGATGTTTTTCGTCTCCCAGTAGCATATTTACTGTCTTTAAAATCCAGTTTAAGTTTTGGTGTTTTTGTATTTGATTGAGTGTTTTCCATTATTAATTTCTGACTATATTTTTATTATTAATTTTATCTATTTCAATTATTTTTGGATTTTGTGATGAATGAGGATGTTCATTACCTGAATAAATCTTTAATTTAGTTAATTGTTTTTTTCCCAATACCCCTCCTGGCAACATTCTTTTGACTGCTAGTTTGAGAACTTCTCCTGGTTTTTTATCATGAAGTTTTTCTGGCGTAGTTTCCTTTATTCCTCCAGGATGCCCAGTGTGTTTGTAATATTTCTTATTTTGAAATTTTTTTCCTGTAAATTTAATTTGCTCAATATTTTTTACCACTACAAAATCTCCGTCATCCATATGAGGTGTATAAGTGGATTTGTTTTTTCCTCTGATTATTTTGGAAATGATTGTTGCTAACCTTCCTACTACAGCATTTTTAGCATCAATTTCATACCAAGATGAGTTAATTTGATCTTTTTTTAAGAATTTTGACATTGTGCGAGGATTAATACTATTAAAACATATAAAGTCAAATTGATATTTTTATTGAATTTTATGTAATTTTTGATACAAATTTAATTGCCGATTTGATCCTATTGCGGGCTTTAACTGCTAAAATGGAGTTTTCAATAAATTCATCGGTAGGTATTTGAACTATATTGTACGCCTAGCATAAAGCTAAAGTACTAAAAAAGGAGTAAAATGAACAAAAAAAGAAACAACCCTGAGACTATAGCTATTCACGGTGGTGATTACAGAAGTGATCCAACTACAAACGCGGTGGCTGTACCAATTTATAGAACAACTTCTTATCAATTTAATGATACAGATCATGCTGCAAACCTCTTTGCATTAAAAGAGTTTGGAAATATTTATACAAGAATAATGAATCCAACTAATGATGTGCTAGAAAAAAGAATAGCAGCACTAGAGGGAGGCCTAGCATGCTTGACTGTTTCATCTGGTCAGACGGCTTCAACATTCTCAATTCTAAATGTGGCTCAAGCTGGTGATAATATTGTTAGCTCTACAGATTTATATGGTGGAACAGTATCTCTATTTACACATACATTAAGTAAACTTGGTATTGAAATTAGATATGCTGACCCAACTAATCCAAATAATTTTGAAAAGTTAATTGATGATAAAACTAGGGCTTTTTATGGAGAAACTTTACCCAATCCTTACTTAAGAGTTTTTCCAATAAAAGAGGTTTCAGACATTGGAAGAAAATATAATATACCACTTATAATGGATAATACAGCTTCACCAGTAATATGTAAGCCTATTGAACATGGTGCAGCGATAGTAATTCACTCGTTAACAAAATATATTGGTGGTCACGGAACTGCGGTAGCTGGAAGTATTGTTGATAGTGGTAACTTTGATTGGACCGCTGATCCAAAAAGACAACCTCTATTTAATGAACCAGATGCGAGTTATGGTGGGGTAATCTGGGGAAAAGCTGTACCAGAACTTACAGGTGCTAATATTCCATTTGCAGTTAGAGCAAGAGTTTGTTTATTAAGAGATCTAGGTTCGGCTTTAGCTCCTGATAATGCTTTTGCAATTATTCAAGGTCTTGAAACTGTAGCGTTGAGAATGAAACAACATTGCACTAATGCCGAATATGTTGTGGATTTTTTAAAAAAACATAAAGAAGTAAATAAAGTTATATATGCTACTGAGCATGATAAGCCAATTGCCGATAGAGCAAAAAAATATCTTAAAGGTGGAAACGGACCAATGATAGGTATTGAATTAAAAGGTGGTATTGAGTCTGGGAAAAAATTTATTGAGTCCTTAAAGATGTTCTATCATGTAGCAAATATTGGTGATGCGAGAAGTTTAGCTATTCACCCAGCCAGCACTACTCATAGTCAACTAAATGAAAAAGAACTAGCTGCGTCTGGTGTCACACAAAGTTATGTAAGACTTTGTATTGGTATCGAACATATTGATGATATAATTGAGGATTTAGACCAAGCCTTAAACAAATCATCTAAAGGCAATTTAAAAGCTGTTAGTTAATATTTTCTTTATGTTCTAATATATAAATTAGATATAGAGTTGAAAGAATTATTAGAATTGAATTTATCTGGTGTAAAGATGCATAAAAAATTTTTACACCAGATAATATTGTAAAAATTCCTAAGATAACCTGTAATAACAATGCCAATCCTATAAAAATAATCGCTTTAAATATTCTTTTATTACGTAATTTCAAAATAGAATAAAAAATATAGAGATAAATTATTACAATTAAATAAGCTAAGTTTCTATGTATAAATTGAACAACAGAAGGATTATCAAAAACCTTAATATCTAAAAACTCAACAATTTTACTATCATCTGGAAAATAAGAAGATCCCATAAAAGGCCATGTATTATAGATTTTACCAGCATCCATACCAGAAACAAAAGCACCTATTATTAACTGAAGAAATATTAAAAATAGAAAAAGTTTTATCGAAAATAATCTAATAGGAACTATATTAATCTTTAAATCAGTCAATTGCAAAAATTTCCAGAAAACAATTGATAATATGATAAAAGCAGTAACAAGGTGTAATGACAATCTGTAATGACTTACATCTACCCTATCAATTAATCCACTAGATACCATATACCAACCGATAAAACCCTGAAAGCAAACTAATAAAAAAATTATACCATATTTTTTTAAAATCCATGTTCCGTATTTAATCGTAAAGAAAATCATAGGAAAGAAAACAACTAGACCAATTAATCTTCCTAATTGACGATGACCCCATTCCCACCAAAAGATGATTTTGAATTCATTTATAGTCATATTGTAATTTTGGTCAGTAAATTCAGGAATTGCTTTATAAAGATTAAAATAATCCATCCATTTTTCTTCTGTTAATGGAGGAAATATACCCACAAATAATTCCCAAGTTGTAATTGAAAGACCCGAGTCAGTTAATCTTGTAAGACCACCAATTAGAATTATTAAAGTAATTAACGATAATAATGAAATCATCCAAATTTTTAATTGTGTATTTAAATGATTATTCTGGCTGTACATGATTAGATAAATATAATAATTATTAAATAATCCAATAAATTAAATGTCGCCTAAAAACAAAAAAAAATTAGATATAATAAGATCAAAATTAGATAAACTTGATAATAAATTATTATCTTTAATCAAATATAGGACCAATCTAGTTAAAGAAGTATTAAAATTGAAAGAATTTAAAAAAGAAATAGTTGATAAAAAAAGGATAAATTTTATTTTAAGAAAAATTCACAGTAAATCGAAAAAACTTGATATAGATTCAAAAATAACTAACCGTATATGGAAAAATATGATCTGGTCTTATATTGATTATGAAAAAAGAAATTTTAAAAAAAAATAATTATTTACTATGAGGTGGAAGTTTTTTTTCTACAAAAATCTCATGTTTTCTTGTAGAAGGATTATATTTTTTAGCTTTTAATTTTAATTTAGCTTTTTCACCACCAGCAGGTTTTTTAACATAATAAAAAAAGGGACTGTCTGGTTTCGTCTCAGGGACTAATCTTACTTTTACATGAGTTTTTTTTGCCATAATTTATTATCTTTTTAAACTTTTTAAAATCTTTGAAATTTTTTTTACTTTAGACTTTAAATTATTTGCTTTTATAGAGTCATTTGAAAATTCGTCAAGATGAAAAGAATCTTTATTATTTAAAATCTTTTTAACACCATTAATGGTCATTCCTTTATCTTTCAGTAAAAACTTAATTTTAGTAAGTAGCTCAATATCTTTAGGGCTATAATATCTCCGATTACCATTTAAGATCATTGGTTTAATTTGTTTAAATTGTTTTTCCCAAAATCTCAAAGTATGTGTTGGCAGGCTATGTTTTTTGGTTTTTTTTAGATTTAGAATTTTTGCAACTTCACTAATGGTTTTATAAGCATTATTATTTTTATCCATTTTATTTTTCTATTTTTTTAATAAGTATATCTATAGAATTTAATTTGTTTCCCTTTTTCAAATAATCGTGATTATTAATTGTAGAAAAATCAATATCTTTTTCTTTAATTTCAAAAATTTTTAATACTTTTAATGATGTTTCAGGAATTATTGGATAAAGCATAAATGAAATTTTTCTTATTATTTCCAGAGTAGTATAAACTATTGTATTAAGTCTAATTGGATCATCTTTTTTTTTCCAGGGTTCTTGATCATTGAAATATTTATTTGCAGCAAATAATGACTCAACAATGAACTCTATATAAAAATTAACATTTTGTTCGTCAATTTTATTTCTTATATTGTCAATATTTGAACTAAAGCGATTTAGCAATATTAAATCTTCTTCAATAAATTTTATACTTTCAGGAACTAAATTTTTACAATTTTTTTTAGCAAACATAACTGTTCTCTGACATAAATTTCCATAATTATTTGCTAAATCACTATTAATACAATCCTCTAGACGATCTTGGGAAATATTTCCATCGTTTCCAAAAGAAACTTCTTTTATTAAATAATATCTTAAAGGATCAAGTCCATACTCATTTATAATTTCTAAAGGATCAAGAATATTCCCTTTTGATTTAGACATTTTTTCTTCTCCAGATAATATCCATCCATGTCCATAGACTTTCATCGGCAAATCTATTTTTGCAGCTAGTAAAAAAGCTGGCCAATAGATTGCATGGAAACGCAATATATCTTTACCTATTAGATGAATTGATGCTGGCCAAAATTTTTTATATAAATCATCTTTTGTATTAGGATAGTTAAGAGCACTTAAATAATTGGTTAATGCGTCTAACCAAACATAGATAATGTGTTTTTTATCATTAGGAACTTTTATTCCCCAAGAAAAACTTTTTCGACTAACAGATAAATCTTTTAATCCATTTTCAACAAAACTAATTACTTCATTTTTTCTTGATGTAGGTTGAATAAAATCAGGATTATTCTTATAATATTCTAATAATGGTTTTTGCCATTTAGATAAACGAAAAAAATAAGACTCTTCATCCATCCATTCAACAACAGATTTAGATATTTTAGAAATTTTGGTTCCATTATCATCCTCTACTTCATCATCATTATAAAAAGCTTCATCTGATACTGAATACCAACCAGAGTATTTAGATAGATATATTTCATCGTTTTTTCTTAATTCATCCCAGAGATATTGTACTGATTTTTTATGTCTGTCCTCTGTAGTTCTAATGAAATCTGTGTTAGATAAATTAAGTATTTTAGTAAGATCCTTAAAGGTTTGACTTATTTCATCACAAAACTTTTGAGTATCTAAACCTTTTTTTTCAGCAGCGCGTTGAATTTTTAAACCATGTTCATCTGTTCCAGTAAGAAAATGAACTTTAAAACCATCAATTTTTTTAAATCGAGCAAAAAAATCAGCAACTATACTTGAATAAGCATGACCCATATGAGGCTTAGCTGAAGGATAATAAATAGGTGTAGTAATATAATAATTTTTATTCATTCAAAATTTTAGATTGAAATTCCATTAGTAAAGTTTCCTCATCTAAATTATATGTTTTTGTATCTGAAATTTTTTTTAAAAAAAAGCTATAAAAATCAAATAAATTTTTTTTTCTTAAAAAAAATTCAACAAATTCATATATCATAAATTTTATTGTTGTGTCTTTTTTGTAATACCTTTCATTGATTAATTTATTTAAAAAATCTTTTAAATCTGTTTCTGATAAGTCTATATCATATTCTTCTGAAAACTTTATAAGGTTATAAATTTTTCCTGGTGTGATATAATAATTAATCAAATCTTTATTTACTCTAGTCAAAGCTTCTTTGTTAAGAATCTTATTTGATATTTCTAAAGATTGATTATGAGTTAAATAAATCTTAAAGATAAGACATCGAGAAATAAGAGTAGGTAAAATTTTCGTATTATTATATATTAAAATAAAAAATGTATTGGTTGAAGGTTCTTCTAAGAACTTTAATAAAGCATTTATTGACTTATTATTAAGATATTCAATATTATCAATCAAAATAAAACGAGGTTTTAAATTAAACGAGGATTTATTAAAATTTGAAATCAATGTTCTTATTTGATCTATTTCAATATTCCTTTTTTCTGAAGAAACATCAATTAAACTTAAATTTGGATTCGTTTTATTAAGAGTAAGTCTAAAGGATTTGTTTTCTGAATTTATTTCCATTCTCTTGCTATCATAAGGATTTTCTTCATTGTATGATAAAAAATAATTGATCAAATGATAAGCTAAAGTGCATTTACCAATACCTTTTTGCCCAGATAAAAGAATTTTATTTGGTAATTTTTTCTTTATGAACAAATTAGTTAATTCATTGAATATTTCTTTATGACCAAAAAGTTTAGTTTGATTGATTGGTGCTAAATTCATTTAATTAGGTTGTCAATTTTTTTAATAATAGATAATTGATTGATCTTTACCTCAAGATTAGAGTCTATGATCGTATATTTCTTTTTTTTTTTATTTGCTAATTTAAGAAACCCATTTTGAACTTTGGTATAAAAATTATTATTAAATTGATCATATCTGTTTAATTTTTTTCTTTTTTTTAATCTAATAGACATGTTTTTTCTGTTTACAATATTTAAAAAAGTGTGATCTACTTTAAATTTTTTTAACAAATTCGAATTTATATAATTTATAAGATCAAGATTTACACCAAGACCAAAATGTTGGTATGCAATTGTTGAGTCTATAAATCTATCAATTAGAATAATTTTTTTTCTAAAACTTTTTCTTAATTTTTGTAAATTTTCACTTCTAGCTGCAAGATATAATAAAAGGTCTGTTTCCTTATTAAATTTAGATTTTTTATCTAATATCAGTTTTCTAATTTTTTCTGAATTTGGGTGACCTCCTGGTTCTCTAATTTTAATATGATCTATATTATTAGTTTTTAAATATTTTGAAACTAGATTGCTGTGAAATGTTTTTCCACTACATTCTATACCTTCAAAAACAATTACTGGTTTTTTAGACATCGCCCCAGATTAAATAATTCAATGATTTCATTAATCTAGTAAAAATATTAACTCTATCAACTTTGTTTGAGGCTAAAAGATCAAATTCACCAATTAGCTCTTGATCATAAACAACTTTTAATTTTCCAACTACTTGATCTTTGTTTATTGGTGCTTCAATAGGACCTTCATAAAACATAGATACTTTTAATAATTTTTTTTTTGCTTTTTTAATAGTTTTGTAAATATCTTGACTTACATGAACATCTACTGTTTTTTCTTTACCTAGCCAAACATCGACCTTATCAAAAGGCTCATCTTTTCTGGTAATTTTGACTAGGTCAAAATTTGTTATTCCATAAGTCAACAATTTAGTGCTTTCTCTGGATCGACTATTTTTTGTTTCAAATCCGCTTCCTACAGCAACTAATCTTCTACCATTTCTTTCAATTGATGAAGCAAGAGAATATTTTTCAACAGCTAGGTAGCCAGTCTTTATTCCATCAGCTCCAAGATTTTTATACAATAATGGGTTCCTGTTTCCTTGTGTTATTGGGTCACCTCCTGTTCTATCCCATGTGAATTCGGTTTCTTTAAACATTGAATAAAATTCAGGATGATTTTTAATTAAATAAGTTGACATAATTAATATGTCTCGAACTGTTGAATAATTATCAGGATCATTAATTCCTGATGAATTTGAAAAATTAGTATTTTCCATACCAAGTTCTTTAGCTTTTGAAGTCATTAAAACAGCGAATTCTTCTTCAGTACCTGCTATACCTTCAGCTAATGCTATGCAAGCATCGTTACCAGAAGCTACAATTATACCTCGTAGCAAGTCTTCTACAGAAACTTGATCTCCCACCATTATGAACATTGATGAGTAACCAGCTGTAGATAGACGCCAAGCATTTTCAGAAATCAAAAATTTATCATCTAAATTTAAATCACCAGATTTAATTAAATCAAATGCGATTATTGATGTCATTATCTTAGTCATTGATGCAGGATAAATAGATCTATCAGGTTCTTTTTCATATAATATTTCACCAGAAAAAAAATCTTGTAAAATTGCAGTTCTTGCTTTTATTTCAATATTTGCATTTGAATTAAATGAGAAAAAAAAACTTAATATAAGAATTTTTATTAATTTATTAAACATTTTTTATAATTTCTAAATTTTCAAATTCTAATAATTTAATTTCATTAAAAGACTCTTCAATACTTTTTATATCATCAAAAGGTCCTAAAATTACCCTAAATTTTGTTTTTGAAAGTTCTATTATCTTAATTTCCTTAATAGAAGTTTCATTTTTTATACGATTTATCATAAGTTGAGCTGAGTCTTTATAGTAAAAATCTGCAACTTTTATAAAATAGGAGAAATTCTTCTTTTTTTTCTTAATTTGATCGTTTAATTCAGTTTTATTTAAATCATTAATTTGTATTCCATCGACTGGAGCTTTTTCTGCTACTGTTTTTTCTTCATCGAATGTTTTGCTTTTCTTTGCTATGAATGTAGAGTTTTTTGATATTAAGACAATCTTTATATATGGTTCTTCTAAATCTAATTCTAGTTCCTCTGCAATTCTTAAGCTAATTACTGAGTTATAAAAATCTGAAAACTTAGCATTGTTTGATTTAACTTCAGCTAACAATGATTTACCATTAACAGGATTTGTTATTTTAACAAAAGATTTTTTTTTTAATGTTTTGTGAAAGATTGTTAAAGATCTATTATCTAATTTTTTGATATCTAACTCTTCTTTATAAATTAACGAAAAACCAGCATTTTTATATTTGTTAGAAAAATCAATATTTACTTTTTTTGATCGTTTAATTGGTTCGCAAGCAATAATTATTAATGAAAAAAATAATAATATTATAGTTCTATAAATCATTTTTAATTTTATCCTTTAATGTACAAACTGCTAATGCAAATCTTAATGATCTATTCCATTTCAAAATAATTTCATAGTTATCAAAAACTACATATGCAGGACTAAGTATATCTGCATTTTTAACAATATCTTTATCAGGAGTAATAATAGCAACATTTAAATTTTGATCTATTTTTTTGAGTTTGTCAAAATCTTTAATATATTTTTTAAAATATTTTAATTTTTTTTTGTTTTGTAATTTTTTTGCAGAAATATTCAAATATTTATGTGGTATTTCTTTATTAAGATCAACTTTATAAAAACAATTTGAGTTTTTTTTCCACCCCATTGAATTAAGATAATTTGCAGCTGAGGCATAAGCATCAGTAGTATTTTTTAAATCGATATAATCGTCATTATTATAATCAATAGCATAATTTTTAATTGTAGAGGGCATAAATTGAAAAAAACCAAATGCACCTGCCCAAGATCCATATAAAGTTTCAAAATCTATTTGTTTGTTGTCAATTAATCTTAAAAGAATAATTAATTCATTGGTGAAAAATTTTGACCTTCTTTTATCAAAACTTAATGTTGAAAGAGAAGATATAATATCCATCTTTCCAACATACTTCCCATAATTTGTTTCTATACCCATCAATGAAAGTAAAAGTTCTTTTTCTATTTGATACTTATTTTCTATTTCATTAATTAGTAACTTATTTTCCACATAAAAATTAGAACCTATTTGAACTTTTTTTTTCGAAGATCTTTTAGATACATAGGTTTTTGTATCCTCATAAAATTCTGGTTGAAATCTATCATATTCTATAACTTTAGGTAGAAATGAAGCATTAGACATTACTAAATCAAAGGTAGTTTCAGAAATTTTATTTTTTAAAGCATATTGTTTGAATTCGCTTTTCCATTTATTGAATTCGACTGTGATGTCACTAATACTTGGTGATGTTAAAATAAAAAAAATAAAAAAAAAATTTTTAATTAGTTTCATATAAATCTTTAAGATATATAATTACAGCAATCCAAATAATAATAAAACTCACAAATTTTACTAATGAAAAATTCTCATCATAATAAAAAAACCCTAAAATGAACTGTAATGTGGGTGTAATATAAAATATCATACCTGTTGGCCCTAATCCAATAAGCTCAACACCTCTAACATATAAAAATAAAGGAATCACAGTCATTGGTCCAGCTAATGTTAGTATCATACTTAGTTTTATATTATTGATATTAAAATCATTATTACCTGATTTTACTATGAAATAAAAAACTACTAGCGCAAAAGGTAGTATAAATAAACTTTCTATAAGTAAACCAATATCAGTATCTACATCTATTTTTTTTCTAACCAAGTTATAGAAGGCCCAACTTAGAGCTACAATTAAACCAACCCATGGTAAGTTCTTTAAGTTGAAAATAATTAAAATTAAAATAGAAATAGAAACAAGAATTATTGAATAAATTTTTTTTTTATTTAAATCTTCCTTAAAGAATATATATCCAAGTAAAACACTTATTATGGGCATGATAAAATAACCAAAACTTGCATCAATTATTCTTTCACTTGCTACTGCATAAATCCATACTGCCCAATTTATAAAGATTAGTAATCCTGAAATTAATAATCCAAAAAAGTTTTTTTTCGAACAAATTATTATTTTAAAAATCTTCCATTTATTTAAAAAAGTAGTGGTCAAAAATAACATTACTGCTGTCCACAAACATCTGTGAACAACTAGTTCAATATGTCCAATATATGCAACGTACTCAAAATATATTACACCTATAAACCCCCACCAAAAAGATCCTAGAGATGTTAATAATAAACCTTTGTTAAATTGTTGATTCATAATAAGAAGTTGTAGTTGCCATGAGTTATTAGACTATTTTACACTTTAATTAAATGTTTTTTGGTTGAATTTCAAAAATATACTTATAAAACCAAGCTCACGGAGAGATGGCTGAGCGGTTGAAAGCACCGGTCTTGAAAACCGGCAAAGGGGCAACTCTTTCCTGGGTTCGAATCCCAGTCTCTCCGCCAT
>MDSZ01242202.1_pt1 | contig 11382 bp, 13 predicted proteins | sample 811201 | NCBI WGS metagenome assembly MDSZ01 (sample SAMN05326647, study PRJNA326480) | marine metagenome | isolation source: seawater | place: Indian Ocean: North | collected 2010 | reverse complement strand
TCATCAATAGATGACATTAAAAAAGCAAAGAGTTTAAAAAATGTTGAAGGTATAATAGTTGGTAAAGCTATTTATGATCGTGATATAAAATTAGAAGATTTAGTTAAAGAAGATGCTTAAAAATAGAATAATTCCTTGTTTAGATGTTAAGAAAGGTCGAGTTGTTAAGGGCATTAACTTTGTTGATTTAAAAGATGCAGGTGATCCTGTTGAGCAGGCAAAAATTTATAGTGATGGTGGAGCAGATGAGATTTGTTTTTTAGATATTACAGCATCTAATGAAAATAGAGATATCATTTATGACGTTGTAGAAAAAACTTCTAAAAAATGCTTTGTACCTTTGACTGTTGGTGGGGGAATTAGAAGCCTAGAGGATATCAGTAAATTACTTAATTGTGGTGCAGATAAAGTTTCAATTAATACGGCTGCGGTTGAAAACTCAAAAGTAGTTTTTGATAGTTCGAAAAAGTTTGGATCTCAATGTATCGTAGTTGCAATTGATGCAAAAAAAAATGGAAATAAATGGGAAGTATTTACTCATGGTGGAAGAAAAAATAGTGGTATTGATGCGTTGGAATATGCAAAACAAATGGAACAAAATGGAGCTGGAGAATTATTAGTTACTTCAATGGATAGAGATGGGACACAGGTTGGTTATGATATTGATTTAATCTCCAAAATTTCATCTAAGGTAAATATTCCAGTGATTGCATCTGGTGGTGTTGGCAATTTGGATCACTTAGTGGATGGAATTAAATTAGGGAAAGCTAGTGCAGTCTTGGCAGCTTCCATATTTCATTATGGTAAACACTCAGTAAAAGAGGCTAAGGAATATTTGGACTCAAAAGGAATACCTGTTAGAATTTAGTATGCTTAACACTTTAGAAAGCTTATTTAACCTTGCAAGAGAAAGAAAAAAAACTCCTGTAGAGGGCTCTTACACGAATAAATTACTCAGTGATAAGACTTTTAGTAAAGAAAAAGTGCTAGAAGAAATTAATGAACTTATCGAAGCAGTTGACAACAATTCAAATAAAATCCATGAAGCTGCAGACGTCTTTTATCATCTGATAATATATTTAGAGGCAAATGATGTAAAAATAGAGGATGTTATGAATGAATTAAATAAAAGAAAAAAATGAGTTACGATAATAATAATATTTTTGCAAAAATTTTGAGAGGTGAAATACCCTGTAAAAAAATATATGAGGATGATTTTGTATTGTCATTTCATGATATTAATCCACAAAAAAAAATACATGCCCTTGTTATACCAAAGGGAAAATACATTGATCTTGACGATTTTAGTTTAAATGCTTCTCCCGATGAAATGGTTGGTTTGTTAAAAGGGATTAATACAGTTGCAAAAAAATTAGGCATATCAGTTGATACTGGAAAAGGTTACAGAGCATTAGCAAATATTAACGAACATGGAGGCCAAGAAGTTCCTCATTTACATTTTCATTTATTTGGAGGTGAAAGAGTTGGTAAAATGGTAGAGTGAATAAAATAATTGAAAGAAGTTATTTAGAAATAAGCTCACTAGAAGAATTGAAAGAGTGCAAAAGTCCCTCAAGTTTTTTTTCCATTAAAATTGTTGAAACTTGTGATTTTCAATTAAATAAATTTTTTTATAAAAATATTGGTAAAAACCATCATTGGATAGATCGATTAGTTTGGACTGATAAACAATGGATTGGATATATTTCAGATAAAAATGTTAAAACGTTTGTTTTAAAAAAAAAGGAGGAACTTGCAGGTTTTTTTGAACTAATTTTTCATCATGATATTAAAGAAGTTGAGATAGCTTATTTAGGATTATTAGAGGAATATCAAAATCAGAAACTTGGTTCTTACCTTTTATCCTCAGCTATAAAAAATTCGTTTATAAATAATCCAAAACGAGTTTGGGTTCATACGTGCACTCTTGATCATAAAAATGCTTTAAATAATTATATATCAAGAGGAATGAAAATTTTTAAAAAAGAAAGTGTATCTATTTAAATTAATTCTGTTTTGGTAGTTTAAAGAAATTTCTGTCTAATTTTTTGTTTTTATAGATTGTAGTTAAATATGTTATACTTAAATTTTGATAGACATCTATTGTTTGCCAACCGATTAGATTGTGTGTTTGCTTGTCAAAAAAAAGATTAATTTGATTTTCATTCTCATTAAATACATAATTAATAAATTTATCATCAAGAATTCTTTCATCAATTTTATTAATTTTTGTTAATAAATATTCTTTATCTAAAAGAAAATTTAAGGGTGTTTTTTCAATAGGATAGATGTAGTAACTAGTTTTAGTTTTGATAACTAATGATTTACCATTAGATACCATAATTTTATTGTTGGTTGAATTGTAAGAACAATTAATTTTTTTTGGATACTCGATAGTACATTTACCATTTTCTATTTTACCATTTATATTTTGTTCGAATTTAAAGGATAAATTTTCTAAATTCTTTAAATTTTCAATAATTCTTTCTTTTTGTGATGAATAGGCTTTAGTGACAAATAGTAGAAAAGATATTAATAATACAATTTTTTTCATCAAAGAACGTCACGTTTACCAACATGATTTGCTTTACTTACAATTCCATCATCTTCCATCATGTCAATGATCCTTGCGGCTCTATTATAGCCAATTTGTAGTTTTCTTTGTAAGAAAGATGTTGAAGCTTTTCGCTCAGATTTTATTATCTCTATTGCTGTTTCATAAAGTTCATCTTTATCACCACTATTTTTAGAATTTTCATTTATTTCTTTTTCATCTGCAAAATTCAAAATTTCATCAACATAGTCTGGCTCTGCTTGAGATCTAATAAAATTATTTACTTTTTCAATTTCATTATCAGAAACAAATGGCGCATGAATCCTTATTATTCTATTTGCAGATGACATGTAAAGCATATCACCTTTACCCAATAATTGTTCAGCACCTTGCTCTCCAAGAATGGTTCTGCTATCTATTTTTGATGTAACTTGAAATGATATTCTAGTAGGAAAGTTAGCTTTAATTGTACCAGTTATAACATCTACGCTAGGTCTTTGAGTTGCCATTATAATATGAATACCAGCTGCCCTTGCCATTTGAGATAATTTTTGAATATAATTTTCAATTTCTTTTCCAGCAACCAACATTAAATCAGACATTTCATCTACAATTACAACAATATATGGCATTGGTAGTTTATGTTTAGAATTATAACTGTCTATATTTCTGACACTCTCTTTAGTCATTAATCTATATCTACTTTCCATTTCTTTTACGACCCAACCCAAAACAGATGCAGCTTTCTTTGCTTCGGTAATTACAGGGCATAGTAAATGAGGTACTCCTTCATAAGTTGAAAGTTCCAGCATTTTAGGATCAATCAAAATGAATTTACATTTATCAGGAGAATGTCGATAAAGTAGGGATAATATAATTGTATTAATACAAACAGATTTACCAGATCCAGTTGTTCCAGCTATTAGTAAATGTGGCATTGAAGTAAGATCACCAATGATAGGTGTTCCAGAAATACTTTTTCCTAAAGCAATTGGTAATTTAATTTCTCTTTTTTTAAAATTTGAATTATCTAAAATTTCACTTAGATAAACATTTTCTCTTGAATTGTTAGGTAGTTCAATACCAATTGTATTACTGCCTGGTATTGTTGAAATTCGAGCTGACTCTGAACTGGTATTTCTAGCAATATCATCTGCAAGATTTATTATTTTTGAAACTTTTATTCCTGCAGCAGGTTCAAATTCATTTAAAGTTACTACCGGACCATGACTTACTTTCTTTACACTGCCACTTACACCAAAATCTAAGAGAATTTTTTCAAGAAACTCTGGTTCATTATTAACATTATTATTTGAATTATTTCTCTCTTTTTTTGTTGGAAATTTCAATAATTCTAACGAAGGAAGATTAAATTTTTTTTTATGTATATTAACATTTTCCCCTGCTTTTATAAAAGGTAAATCTTCCTGAATTAAATTTTTAATTTCTTCCTGAGGTATATATTTTTCTATTATCTCATTTTTATTTGTATAATTTTTTGTTTTATTTTTTGTAAATAGATTCAAAATTTTTTTTGAAAATGAAATAAAGTTTTTAATATTCAAGTTAATACTTATTATAAAAAAGAAAAAAATTAATATTAGTAGAAAATAATAGGCTAATGTTTCATTGACTGTAATGATACTATTTAGAAATGTTTGATCAAAATAAGTTCCTACAAATCCACCATTGCCATTTATATAAAGATTAAATGCTTCATTATAAAAGTGACTAAGAAATAAAGACCCAAAAATTGAATAAATGACAACAAAGAATAAATTTTCTATGATTAATAAAATAATCTTTTTTTTAAATATATTTATACCAGTGATGATTAATGTGATGGGTATTAAATATGAGATTAAACCAATAGATTGAAAAAAAAGATCAGATGTAAAACTTCCTCGATATCCCAAGAAATTTCTAATCTCAGTATTATTAGGAAAAATGAAATTCGGATCTTCTGGAGAATAAGAAATAAGAGATATAAATAATAAAGTACCTAAAATTAAAATTATTATTCCAAAAAATTCGATTATTCTTCTTATAATGAAATTTGAGGTATAATTTGCAATTTTTTTTATATTCATAACAAGTGAATCAAATTTACCACTTTGTATCATCTAATTTTTATTGTTAAAATTAAAATAATTATGAGAGTTTGTATTTTAGGAGAAAACTTAACGAGTCTAACTTTAGCAAAAGCTTTGCTAAGATTAAAAATTAGGGTTGATATTATTTCTAACAATAAAAAGGTATTATATCCAAAATCAAGATCCTTGGGCATCTCCAAAAGTAATATAGATTATTTCAACAATCATATAGTTGACATAAAAAAATTGTCTTGGAATCTTGATAAAATTGAAATTTTTACAGACAATATTCTGAATAAGAATTTGTTAAATTTTGATAATGACAGAAAATTTTTATTTTCCACTATCAAAAATTATCAACTTTTTAATCTTCTTAAAAAAGAAGTAATTAAATTTAAGTCATTTAAAAAAAAAAAAGTTTTCATTAATAATAATTATGATTTAATTATTAATACTGATTTTAATCATTATATTACTAAAAAATTTTTTTATAAAAGATTAGGAAAAGATTATCACGGATCAGCATACACAACTATTATCAAGCATAAAAAAATATCAAATAATACTGCAACACAAATTTTTACTATAAATGGTCCAATAGCTTATTTGCCAATATCAAATTATGAAACATCTCTAGTTTTTTCTATTAATAAGAAAATGAACTTTGATAATGAATTTATAAAAAGCCAGATTAAAAAATTTAATTTAAAATACAAAATTTTGAAAATAAGTAATATAGAAAAATTTAATCTTTCATCTTTTCATTTGAGATCTTATTATCATAAAAATATTTTAGCATTTGGCGATTTGATACACAGAGTACATCCATTAGCAGGTCAGGGTTTTAATATGACTCTTAGAGATATTCAAAGTCTGGTAGAAATTATTAATGATCAAATTAGTCTGGGACTCCCAATAGACTCTAGTATTTGTAGAGAATTTGAAAAAAAGAATAAACATAAAAATTTTATTTTTTCACAAGGCATTGACCTTATCTATGAGTTTTTTAATTTTGAACGTAAAACAGACAATATTTTTTTAAATAAGACTATAAATTTATTTGGTAAAAATAAATCTATAATGAAAACTTTATCTAATATTGCTGATAACGGATATTTGACCTAGATTATTGAAGAGTATTATTATTGAAATTGTCAAAAGTATAAGTTGTAAGAATTTCCGATATCTTAACTTTTCTATTTTTAAGATTTTTTGCTTCTAGTAAAATTTGTTTTTCTTCTAGTGAAAATGGTGAAGCCATTGCGAGGGCGTTAATTGTTTCATCTAAGCTTTGTTTTTCTAAAGCTTTCCAGTTTATTATGAAACCTCTTTTTTCAAATAATGATTTTAAATCTTTAAAAATTATTTCTAGATCTGAGAATTTGAGTTCTTGAGTATCAAGAACTAAATCATCGTAAAAATCTTTAAATTCGACTTCGTGTTCTCTGTAAAGTTTATTGGATTGAATTTCTTTAACAATTCTAAATCTTATAATACCCTTCAATTCTATTAAAAATTGATTATTATTTGTTTCTTTAAAACTAATTATCTTACCTAAACATCCAATTTCATACAATTCTGGGGCAGAACTTTCATAATTTTTTTGAGATTTAGGCTGTATCATCCCTATTAATTTATTAGTTTTCATACTGTCATTAATCATATCGACATATCTAGGCTCAAAAATATTTAAGGGGACAGAAGTTCTTGGGAAAATAATGAAGTTGCTCAATGGAAAAACTGGAATTTTTTTTGGTAAGTCTTCTTTTTTCATTTTTTTTAAATAGTATATTATATTACTTGATTATAAAAAAACTTCTAATTATATTTAATTATGACGCGGGCATAGCTCAGTGGTAGAGCGTCTCGTTGCCAACGAGAAGGTCGAGGGTTCGACCCCCTTTGCCCGCTCCGTGTTATTTATTATGAGTGATTTGTTAAAAAAAAAATGTGTTCCTTGCGAGGGTGGGGCTATTCCTTTTGATATTTCTGAAATACACAATTATCAAAAAAAAATTGATGGATGGGATTTAAAGAAAGATGAAAAAGAAAAATTCTTTTTAGAGAAAAAATTTTCATTTAAAAATTTTGTGAAAAGTCAGAATTTCGTAAATAGAGTTGGAGAAATAGCTGAAAATGAGGGACATCATCCAGATATTTTTTTTGGTTGGGGATATGCAATAATTAGAATTTCAACGCATGCTATTCAAGGTTTGTCAGAAAATGATTTTATTTTAGCAGCCAAGATTGATCAAAAATTTAATGTTTGAAATGTCTAGTTTTTGAAAAAACTAAGATCGTATCAGTCTCATTTGCAAATTTTATAATTTCTTTATCTCTTATTGAGCCAGAGGGTTGAATTATAGCTGAAACTCCAGACTGAATTAATTTTTCAACACCGTCTGTAAAAGGAAAAAAAGCATCAGATGCTGCAACGATATCATTTTTTGGATTAGTAAATTTCTTCATTTTTTTTATAGCAATTTTACAACTATCAAGTCTGCTTGGTTGTCCTGAGCCAATACCTACCGTAGTAAAATTATTTGCTAGTACGATTGCATTTGACTTTACGTTACGACAAATATTAAATGCAAACATTAAATTATCAAAAAGTAATTTATTTGGTTTCTTTTTTGAAACAATTTTAAAATTTGTTCTAGAAAATAATTTACTATCTTCAGATTGAACCAGAATAGAATTATCTTTAGAATTAAATTCCAAATCTTCATTGGAAGAAAAGTTAGAGGAGTCAATTAACCTTAAATTTTTCCTCAATTTTAATATTTTAAGAGCATCTTTTTGAAAACCATTAGCAATTATTACTTCTAAAAAAATTTTATTCAGTTCTAATGCTAATTTTTTATCTATTTTGAAATTAAATGAAACTACTCCTCCAAATGCACTTATTGGATCAGATAACAAAGCTGATTTATAACTGTTAATATCATTTTTAAGTATAGAAACTCCACATGGGTTTGCATGTTTTATAATTACTGTACCTGTATTTTTTGGAAAATTTTTTGAAATTTTTAGAGCTGAGAATATATCATTATAATTGTTATAACTAAGTTGTTTACCGTGTAGTTTTTTTATTTTTAGATTATTATTAAGAGCATATATCGCTCCCTGCTGATGAGGATTTTCTCCATATCTTAGTTTTTCCAGTAAATGACTATGTATAATTTTTTTTTGAGGAAATTGAGTGTTAGAAATTTTATTAAAATAGTCTGATATTAGAGAGTCATAATAAGCTGTTTCCGTAAATGCTTGTTGAGCCATTTTTCTTCTAAAGTTTAATGAAGTAGATCCTTTATATATTTTTAATTCATTTATAAGTTCTAAGTATTGTTCTGTTGATGTAATGACTGTAACATCATTATAATTTTTTGCAGCAGATCTTACCATTGTTGGTCCACCAACATCTATATTTTCAATAATTTTATTATGATTTTTTGTTTCTACCAAAGTTTTTTTAAAAGGATAAAAATTTACAATAACTAAATCAATATTTTCAAAATTGTTTTTTTTGATTTCTTTAAGGTGTTTTGTATTATTTCTTTTATATAAAATTCCAGCATGAATTTTGGGATGTAAAGTTTTAACTCTACCTTCAAGGATTTCTTTGTAACCTGTGAAATCTGAGACTTCTAGGCATTTATGTTTCAGTTTTTTGATAGTTTGAAAAGTGCCCCCTGAGCTTATTATCTTAATATTGTATTTCTTTAATATTTTTAAAATTGAAATTAAATTTTTTTTATCTGACACAGAAATTAAGGCTAGTTTTATTTTTTTCATTATATTTTTTTAATTTCCCATTTAATATTTTCTATTTGTTTATTTGAAATACCAGTAATAAAAATATTTTGATTTTCCGTATATGAATTTTTATTACCGAAATATAAACCATTATCAATATTAATATCAAAATTATCACAATTAAATTTCCATCCTTCATCATTTAATTGAATTAAAATTGATTTGTTATCTTGTGTTTTCATTAGTTTTACATTTGGTTCAACATGAAATCGAATATCAAATTTATAGTTATTATTTATTTTTTTTTTTATTATCTTGTCTATACCTATAAAATACATTTGATTAGGATAAAATTCTATTTCTCTCTCATGGACAGAATTGTATTTTTTTAAATAACCATCATGTGAACCATTGATCTTCCAAAACTCTTTTTCATAAACATAATTTCGTTTTAAAATTTTCAAACCCCGATTTACAAACCAATTATTATCAATTTTGGTTAATTTACATGAAGAATTATCGTCAATAGTTAGTGTACTTTGAGCTGCAGTTGATTTAGATAATTTATTAAGTTTAACATTTTTTTTTCCATAATATCCACAATTACTTATTAATTTTTGACCATTAGATATTATTTCAAAAGATAAAGCACCAGATTGGTAATCTTTTGTGAAATTTGAATTAGGTGATGATCCAATATCCATGGCTAAAGAAATTTTTTTATTTTTAAGAACAATATATCCACCTGCTTCTTGATTATCATTTTTGAATTTATAGCCAAATCTTTTTAAATAATTATCAAAATCCCCATTATTAGAAATATTATTTCCGTTAAATAAAAAATCTATTTCTGTATTTTGCCAAATGAGAGCATAACTTTGTCCCAGTTGATAAATAGTTTCATCAATATGTTCAGGGATGTTGGTTTGTGATTCTTTAAACCATTCTCTGATTAAAATAAAATATTTAAGAAAAAAAATTAATTGTTTAATATTTCTTGATTTAGTAAATCCATTATTATCTAATGATGTTCTAGAAATTTTTTTTAAAAGATTTAAACCAAAACTTAAATATTTTTTTTCATTTTGATAGCAAAGGCCAACTAAAATAATTGAAGCACATCCTATGAGCTTATCATCTAAAAATTTTGATGTTTTTATTTCATTTATTAAGTGATTAGTTTGCTTCTGTATCATGTTATTAAAATTTTTCCTGTAGTGTTCATCACTTTCTTCATAAGTGAGTTTGTAACAAGATAACCAAGCTATTATTCTTTTTGCTGTTAAATCGAATTCCCAATTATAATCATTAAATTTATAATTATTGTTTATCCAATTTGAAATTATTGACTGTACATCATTTTTAGATGATTTTAGATCTAGACTAAAAAACCAATAAAAATTATTAAATTTTTTATCTTTTAAATAATTTTTATCCCAAATTCTATCTAAAGAAAAATCCTCAATTTTAAATTTTTTTTTTTGATATTTTATCAGAGATGAAAGTAAATGAGGACTCGGTTTGTAAAATAAATCTTTATATTCTATTTTTGAAATTTTTTTATCATAAAAATTTGAATTTAAGTAAATTTTTCTTAATTGATTATAAATACTTAAAAAAAATTGATTTATGTAAATCATGTAATTATTTTGATTTTAATAATTCAATATTTTTTTTAATATCTCCATTATTACTTTTAAAAATTGTTGTTCCAGAAACTAATATGTTTGCACCAGCTTCTATTGCTATTTTGGAATTTTCAAAATTAATACCACCATCTATCTCAATATCAAAATTTAATTTTTTTTCAGTTTGAATTTTTTTTAATTCTTTTATTTTTGGTAAAACTTCAGGCATAAACTTTTGACCTCCAAATCCAGGATTTACACTCATTATTAAAATTAAATCAATTTCTTTTAGATGATCTATTACAGTATTGATTTTAGTTGCTGGATTAAGGGAAACCCCTACTTTTTTGTTTAATTTCTTAATCTTCGAAATTGAAGATTTAAGATTATCGGTTGCCTCTGGATGAATAGTAATAATATCTGCACCTGCTTCTGAGTATGAGTCGATATATTTATGAACTGGTGAAATCATTAAATGCACATCAAATAGTAATGATGAATGTTTTTTTAAGGCTTTAATTACAGGAGGACCAATTGTTAAATTTGGAACAAAATGACCATCCATTACATCTACGTGGATCATATCTGCTCCACTTTTCTCTAGTCTTTGTATTTCATTGCCTAACTGACTAAAGTCAGCTGACAAAATTGACGGTGAAATTTGTATTTTTTTCATTGAAAACTAAATTAACTAGTATCAATTTTTAAAATTTAAGTTAATTAAAAAATTGGTAAATTTGCCTTGAAATTTCACTTTCTAAAGGAAAAGATAACATTCCCATTACTGAATACCCTAAAATCCAAGGCATTAGGTAAAACCTTATCATAAAGAAAAACCAGGCGACGTATAAAGGCACGAGTGGCTGAATTATAAATGAAGGGGTTAATGGTTTAAATATTTTTACTAAAGGATTAGTAAATTTAACAAATACTTTCATAAAAAAAAATTGAGAATCTTCTCTTTGAAAAATATTCATTGCTACCCTTCCAATTAATGTCCACATAATTACACCTAATATATAGTCAATTATGTAAACTAAGGGATGAAAATTGGCAGACATTCAAGATTTATATTTGAAAAAATGAAGAATTAAAAGGGGCGAAATTAATCGCCCCTTTAAAAATTATTTAGTGTTGTTTGCCAAGGATCGATTTACCAGATGGTACACGAACCTCATCAACCATTCTTTGCGTCGCAGCATTAGGCTCTGAAGTTATTAAACTTACAACAACCATAGCTACTAAACTAACTGCTGAACCGAAGATACCAAATGTTAACTGAGTAATACCTAAGAATCCACTTCCGCCGTTTCTTACCCAAATTAGGTAACCAGCACCAGAAATTAATCCT
>MDSZ01198884.1_pt1 | contig 11382 bp, 11 predicted proteins | sample 811201 | NCBI WGS metagenome assembly MDSZ01 (sample SAMN05326647, study PRJNA326480) | marine metagenome | isolation source: seawater | place: Indian Ocean: North | collected 2010 | reverse complement strand
TTAAGATCTATTCGTTCTGAAACTAATTCTTTAATTAAGAACCTCAAATCATTTAGAGGTCTAAACAAATAAAATTGCAAAAATGTAACTATTTCTCCCTCAGGAAAACTTTTTCTAAAAAAAGTAAAATTAAAAAATTTTAAAGAGTAAGTTCTTTTTCCTCTAACGTTTCCGATATTCTTCTGATTAAATATATCTTTTTGTTTTTGCTCTACTGCATTTGATCCCCAATTAATTTCAAAAATAAATATAGGGAATATTTTGCTTATTAAAAAGAAAATCAATGGGAACATTGATGAAGGATTAACTATTAGATATTTAAATATCATTTTTAAGCTTAAAAGTTTATAAGAAAAAATTTTTTTTATCATCTTAGGGTTCAGAGAATAATAGCTTAATTAAGTCAAAATTATCTTTTATATTATATTTTTCCTTACCAGACCAAGATCTATTGCTTTCATTTCTAATACAAGCAAAATCAATGTTAAATTGATTTGCACATTTCTTGTCTAATAATCCATCTCCAACAAAAAGTATATGTTTTATATTGTCTTCTTTTTTTAATATTTGCATCATATTTTTAATCTTTGAATTGGGTTTTCCATAAATATTTTCTTTTTTATTTTAATATGCCTCATCTTAATTGAATTTATAAGTTCAACCTTAGGTGTAGCTGAATTTACATAGATGTGGATTTTTTTTTTTTCGCAATTTCAATAAATTTAGAAGAGCCTGGTATCTCTTTTGCTTGTATTATTCTCTGCTGAACTAATGAATTATAGTTTTTAATAAGTACATCTATCTCTTTGCTATCTATTCCCAATATTTCCCCAAATTTCAAAAATACATCATATCTATCAAAATTAATATTATTTATAATTATATCTTTCAGCTTGTTATGCTCATTAAAATATTTTTTTGTAGAAATAAAAAAACATTCATATTTAATTTTATTAGAATCTACCAAAGTTCCATCGAAATCAAAAACTATTGTTTTTTTTGTGAATAGAGAATTAAGCATTTATAGTAAATCTGCCCCAATTTCTAGCCTTTGTTTTTCTATCTTCTCTTTTCATATCATTTATTTTCTTATCGTTATAAATTGAATCATTATTATAGTGAGTAGTACTAACTTCCTCAAAGACACAACCATTTTCAGACCAAAAACTATGCCACACACCAGGCTGGACAAGAAGTGTTTCACCTGGATGTAAAGTTCTTCTGTGACCTTCAGTTATTGTTTCTAAGCATCCATACAGAATTTGAAAAGTTTCCTCTTTTTTCAAATGATAATGGACGGGATGCTTCTGACCAGGAAGCTGTACTAAAATTTTTTTACAATATTCTCTATTTATGCAGTTAATAATAAAAGTTCCAACCTCTAAAAATTTATCCTTGCCATAGTGATGAGAAAATTCAATGTCAAAATCAGAATTTAAGACAATTGATGCTTTATTAAGAAGCGCTTTAATCTCATGAATTGCCTCTTTTAAAATTATATTCTTATTATTATCTTTTAGATTCTTTATTTGATCCCATAAAATAGGTTGATTAGCTTTTATATTTTGCGTTATCTCCATAGAATCCTTCCAACTTCCGCTATCAATTTGATTTTCTAAAAGTGGCATTGCGAAAAAAACCTGTTCTCTAGAAAGTTTTTGACCTTTTTCAATATCATTTTTTACATAAACGCCTCTTTTTAAGATATCTAAGGAATGTTGCTCATTCACTGGATGCGTTCTTTCCATGCCCTTACCACATATTGCTTTTGTCCTTTTATAAGAATTAATCCACTCTGTTGCTTGATCTGGAGTAGAGGAATATGAATTTAGGGAGATTTCATCTGTAACCAAGCCAACATGTCTTTCAAATAAAGAAGCACCTTTAGCTTTGGCAATTGAAACTGCAAGTGTATTATCTGGATGTTCATGAGTTGACCAACCAATTGAAATATTAGGATATCTTTCTTTAAGTAGGTTAATCTGATTTAAAGAAAGTTGATCATCATTTGAAGGATAAACAGAAACACAGTGCATCAAAGCAAATGAATTACCTTTATGTGAAAAGAAACTTACTAATTTATCTATATCTTTAATCGAAAGTCCGCCAGAAGAGATTACTATTGGCATATAAGCTTTAGAAATTTTACTAAGCAAAGGCCAATCCTTTGCACAACAACTCGCAACTTTTATGAAGTCAAAATCTAAAGCAATAATATTATCAACTGATTTCTCATCAAATGGGGTACACATAGATAATAAACCTTCTTTTTTTACTTGATTTAAAAGTTTTGTATAGTCATTTAAGGAAAGTTTTGTACTTGTAAATCTACTTATATGTTTGTTGTCTTTAGAATCCAAATGATCAGGATGTATTAATGTATCTAAATCTCTGAATTGGAATTTGAAAACAGCTTTTATGTCTAATGTTCTGGCAACTTTACCGAAAGCCTTAATAATATTTAAGCCATGCTCTAAAGATCCTTGATGATTATTGGCAATATCAAAAATAAAAAGATCTTCTTCGAAATAGTTGATCATTAAAAATTTTTAGAGACATTCTAACGCATTAAGGTTATTCCCTTTCTCGTAGCAAATTTTTACAACTTTTTTTTCTTTAGCCGATAAATGCGCTGCAGATATAACTAACATTGTTTCTATTCCTCTCTCTATATCAATAGGAGAAGAGATATTTAGTCTAAGCACTTTTTCAATATGACTTAATTCTAAAATAAAGTCTTCAGGCCTATTTTTAATAAATTTAGTTTCATCTAAAAAACCATCATTAGTTAAGGTTTCAACCGAATCTTGACCTTTTTTGACTGATGATGTCCAATTCAAACTACCATTTTCGCAAATCAAATGCGCAGATTTTATGGGTGGATTTGTAACTACATCTTGTACAATTCTACCTATAAGTCCATTTTCTGTTTTGACATTTAAAAGAGCAATTGAATCATAATTTGTTTTATTATTTTTCTCATAATCAATAAAGGAAGAGACAAATTCTATTCTTCCATTGCCAGAAAGATGAGAAATGTATTGCCATAAATTAATGCCATGTGAATGCTCGCCACAAGCTCCACCACCCCTATCCCAAAAACCAAGATAAGAATCCGAAGGGCCTGCTAACCAAGGATGTGCGGCAAATATTCCTCCCCAATATTCTCTAAAGTTGACATCTATTGTTTTTACTTTCCCAAAACTTTTTTCATTAATTAAAGAAGAAAGATGCTCGGCGGCTTTTCCTAAAACATGGTCATAACCAATAAATAACCTTACATTATTATGATTGGCTTTTTGCACTAAATCTTCAATACCTAGAAGATCTGGCTTAGTTAATGGTTTTTCGATAAGAATTGCTCTTGGTTTTTCATCAATAGCTGAGCAGGCAACTTTAATATGTGTATCTGGCGGTGTACCCACAATTATTAAATCGTAAACTTTTTTTGAAATATTTTCTTCTAAAAGATTTATTGATTGATCCCATTTCCCATATCTAGATGGATAAATTTCTTCTTTCATCCTAAATAAAGCTTTATTATCGATATCAAAAACATCAACTTCCCATAATAGCCTCCTTGAGGCATTTGCCAAATGATTACCTATTGAACCTGCTCCAAAAATCTTTACTTTCACAAATTTACTATTAATTTAAGAATTAAATTTTACCACTTGACCCTAGAATAAATGACATACTTATCAAGTCTATCTTTAAATATTTCCAGAGTATCGAAAAGATCTTTGATAGCACTAAATCTAAAAAGTCAGATAAGGCTCCAATGTCTATCAAACCTTGATATTTAGGTTTGTAATGTAGATTTTCTTTTTCTTTTCAAGGATTTTCAATATTTTGCGTTACAATATTAAACCCAATTGGTTCAATACATAATTTATTTGATAAATACATAGCAGTTGGCCAACCTAAATATCCATCTAGTCCAAGATTTAAAACATTTTGTATAGAGATTTATATTTTAATACGATTTAATATTAACCTTTATTGAGATTGATAATATTTTTAATTTATTATCATTAATTGTTTAAAATTTATAATTAATAAAAACGTTGATAAAAATGAAATTATTATTTTATATTGCCCCCTCTTTATTTAATTTTCCTAAAGCAAATTTAATTCAATCATTAAGTCAATTTGATTCCCTCCAAAATCATTTTAATGATTCATATTATATAAATCTATCTTTTTTAAATAAAAATAAAACAAAAGAACTAATTTCTTCTTGCTCGCCAATTGAGTCCGTTCCAAAAGGAATATTCTTTTCATTTATGAGATTAAAGAGATTGAATTATCTTTTAAATTTCTCATATCAAATGTACATAATAATATATTTGTATATTAAATATTTTATCCTGAGATTTTTTACCAAAGTAAACTACAAAATTTATATTTTTTCAAGATCTATTATTACAAGCTTTTTCTTATCAAGAATTAAAAATATTAACCACATTTTTGAAGTCCATGGGAAAGAAAATAATAAAATTCTACAGAAAATGCAAGTTTCAATTATTAAAAATAGCAATGTAAAAATTGTGTATATTTCTGATGCATTAAGAATAATTTACGGCAATAAAAGTGATTTATATGCTGTACTTCATGACTCATCACCTTCTTATAAAAAAAGAAAGCCTGATTATTTTTCTTTTAAAAATAAATATAATCCTAGAAAAGATAAAAAAATAAAAATTGTTTATTCAGGATCTTCTGGGAAAGGGAGAGGAATAGATTTAATACTTTCGATAGCTAACTTATTAAAAGAATGTAGTTTTATAATCCTAACTGATGAATTTCCTAATGAATTGCCAAAAAATATTTATAATCTTGGATACCAAAGTCATATTAATGTATTAGAAATTCTAAAAGAAACTGACTTTGCACTTATGCCTTATCAAGATAATCTTAAAATCGGGAATCAAAATATTAATAGTCTTCAATGGATGTCACCTTTAAAAATGTTTGATTATATGAATACCAATACTGCAATTATTTCAAGTTATTTCCCAGTGATAGAAGAAGTAATTAAAGATCTTGATAATGGTTATTTTGTGTATGACTATAGTAATCCTCAAGCTTGGGCTAAATTAATTATTAGTGAACTTGAAAATGAAAAAAAAAGGTACAAAGATATTGCAAAAAAAGCAAAAATTTTATTCGACAAAAAATTCAATTATTCTATTAGGTCAAAAAAAATTATTAAACTTTACGATTCATAATACTTTTATATTTTATGAATAATAATAGAAATGAAGTGATTATATACTTAATTGAAAATTCATAAATTAACCAAAAAATTAGTTTTTAAAGTACTTGATAATAAATATATTATTAGATTTTTAGTGAAAATCAAACTTAATTACGTACTATATTTTTTTGGATTATTACTCATAAAATCAGTTAATACTAATAGTATTAATGAAAAGAAAAAGTATAATTTCTTGTGTCTTGATAGACCAATCTTTAATGAAGATATTGATTCGTTAGCCTCAGCCAGTAATGAATTTAAATTTATAAAAATTCCTAAAGAGTATTTCTTGTTTTTAATAAAAGCACTTTGTACTTATAAAGCTTTTGCGCATCAATCCTATTATTCAAAATCTTTGGATTCCAAATCATATAAAGTTTATAAGAAGACAATCTTATATATTATAAAAAAAATAATAAGAAAATTTGATATCAAAGGAATATTAACTGGTAATTATAATTATAGCTGGCAACAAGAAATAGCTCTTTTTTGCTCCACAGAAAAGGAAATTAAGTTTGTAATAATTCTAAAAGAAGGATTGAATATCCTTGGAGTGGAGGGAGAAGACAATTTAATATCTACTGTTAAATGTTTTAAGCGTTTCACCAATAATAGATTTATTGGAGATATGTTATTTGTTTATAATGACTTAATAAAAGATGCATTAATTAAAAGTAATATAAAAGGAATTTCTCAGGAAAAAATTATAGTATCTGGAATTCCAAGAATGGATAAATACTACAATTTGCCTGTTACTCATAAAAAAGAAATAACTTTTTTTTCTTTTTCAATAGAAGACAAGACTAACCATTTAAATTTAAATGCAGGAGATTTTAATAAAACCAAAATTTTGTCTGATAAATACCATTTAGATATTATTAAATTCGCGATTTTAAATAAAGAATATAAATTAACCATTAAAACAAAAGCGAATAAAAAGTATATTGATGAAATTCGCAAATTAATTAGGAGAAACAAACTTCAAATTACTTCAAATATCCATATCACAAATAAAGGTCAAGCTTATGATCTAATTAAAAATTCGTCTTTAATAATTGGCTTTAATTCTGTAACTTTACAAGAATCCTTAGCTGCAGAAAGAAAAGTTATATGTTGTGACTTCAGAAAAACAAAAATCAAGGATCAGTTTGAAGGTTATGAAAATATAGTTTATTATTTTGATAATTATGAAAAATTAGAAAAATTAATTAAAACTAAAAATATTAAAAATATATCTTCTAGTAATAAAAAAAAGTATCTTGAGAAAACTTTAGGAAATACCTCTGGGAGTGCATCAAAGAAAATACTTAAAGAATTGAAAGAAAAAATTTAATTATTTACTTTTCATGATTTTGCTAACCTTTTCAATATCCTCGAGTGTATCTATAGAAATATTTTCTTTCTCGATTATAAAAGGAGCACACTTTTGAGCTAGCAAATTACATTCATTTATTAGAGAGTTTCTTTTGATAACATATGCAACTCCATTTCGATGGTAAGTATCTTTTAATTGTTGTCTAGCTATTATATTTTTTCCATTTTCATTAAAAAATTTGAGATCACCTTTATCAATAATTAATTGCTTATCTGGATGAAACTTTAAATCAGTTTTTGATACAGTCCAAACAGATTCATAACCCTCATTTACAAGTTTTGTGATAGCTCCAATTACATCAGACTTTTGTCTCAATGGGGAAGTTGGTTGCAACATTACAATTATTTCATAAGTAGTTTGATCAATTGCTTCCATCTTAAGTAAGGCGTCTTTCAAAACGGGGTGATCTCCAACAAAATCACCACTTAATTCAGAAGAACGTGTAAAAGGTGAATCTAATCCATATTTATTTGATTCTTTTTTAATTAAATCATTATCAGTTGATACTATTGATCTATCAATTATTGCTATTTCATTTATTAATTTTGCAACTATTTCAATAAGGGATTGTCCATTAATATTTTTTAAATTCTTAAGAGGTATCCCTTTTGACCCTCCCCTAGCAGGAACTACTGCAAGAATTTTTTTATTATTAATCATTTTAAAATTTAAAGTTGCTAAAAGACTAATATAAGAAATTAATTAGATTTCTTTTAGAATATAGTAAATAGTAAATAGTAAATAGTAAATGCATAAAATTGGAAAAATTTATAAAAGAATTTTTAATCATAATTTTTAAGTAAATATTAAATATCCTTAATTCATGTTTAATAAAAAATACCAATAATGATGACTTTTCTTTTTAAAAAAAAACTTATCTATTTATCTAAAATGGAATCGAGAAAATTCAAAAAAGGGAAAGGAAAAACTTTTCAAAAATATTGTAAGAAAAACTAAACATTATAAACATCCTTTCAAAGGATAATTTGGGCAAACAGCAAACATTAGATCAAAATCAAAGGGATTAATAAACCTCTTTTTTAATGAATTTTAATTGCAAGATAATTATCTTCAAATTAATAATATAGTAACTTAGGTAAAGATAATTTAATTTTTAAATATATGCGAAAAGTTGAATCACTACTTTTTTTATTTTCAATTTATTTGCCATTATTTATCACAAATATAATCATTCACAAGTTAAATTTAATTAGCTTCAGTAAAGAAGTGGAAACTATAGAAGAGAATTATTTTAAAAATAATTCGTATCATAAATTATTAAAGGCAATAAAAGAAGGTTATGAACCAACGCTATTTCCAGCAGCTTGGATAAAAGATGGCTTTAAGAAAAATATCTATCCTTTAGCAAGCCAAGTTTATACCAATGTCACTCTTTGTGACGAGGGATATGGCTTAATAAAATATAAAACAGATCGATTTGGTCTAAGAAATGATGATGATAAATGGAATAATCTTTTTAATGACGAAGTAAAAGAAATATCTTTATTTATTGGTGATTCATTTGTTCAAGGGGCATGTGTTGAAAATAAAAATACAATCAATAACATTTTTCAGTCGATTACAAAAATAACGAGTCTGAACCTTGGAAATGGATCGGGAGATCCTGCAAACTATAATCAAACTTTAAAGCAGTTTGTAAAACCAATCGTTAGTAAAACTGATAAAACTTTTAATGTTTTTATAATTTTTTATCCTAATGATAATATTCTATTTAAAGGAGAAAGCGAGGAATCTAAGATTAAATTTATAGAACCTTTAGACTTTAAAGATAAAAACATAACTTTTAAGAAAGATTACTTATCAAGTATTGAAAATATCTTTAATAAGAATAAGATTTCCGCTGAAGATCTACAAAGGAAATTCATGGAAGATAGGAAAGATTTATCTTTACTAGAAATAAGCAAAAGATATATATTCTTATCATATTTAAGACATTATTTTGCACATATATCTGGAATTCCATTTCAAATAGATTATTCAGAAAATTCAATATCTGCAAAATCTATTTCTACATTGAAAGATGTATGTCAATCAAAAAAATGCAATCCATATGTAGCTTTTCTTCCTCATAGTGATTATTGGAGGCCAGATAAAAGAGCCATGAAATATAAGCAACATTTAATTAAATTTGCTAAGAAGAACAATATAAAATTTTTAGATCTCACAAAAGCTTTTGATCAGAAAGAAAAGGTTAATTTTGCTCCTTATGGTCCACATTATTCGAATTTAGGTTACCAGAAAGTAGGTAAATATCTATCTGAGATATTTATTAGATATAAATAAAATTTATTTTTCTCTTAAAGTTTTAAACTTTTATTTAATAACTGAAGATAAATTAAATCTTATAGATTTCAGATTATCTAGAAAAAATTTTGCTATTAATTTGTTTCCTCTATCGCCAAAATGAACATGATCAGCAAACACCGTATCAGTTTCAGAAGAAATCGCAGCATCTAAATCCATAAATGTATAACCATTATTTTTAGAACTTTGTTGTAATTTTTTTCTTAATTTTGGATAAACCGAAGAGAAATAAGGTTGCATGTCTGGATTACTTATTTTCCTCTTTGCTAATAAATTTCCCTCAAAAGCCGTAAGCTCTTTTCTTGTACTATAGATGCTTGGCTGAAGAGCAAATACAAAATTTATATCCCTTGATTTAGCAATAGCATATGCTATTTCAACTCTTAAAACAATCAAATTAACAAGCTCATTAGGGCTTAATTTTTTAATTTCCTTATTTGAATTTTTATCTTGACTAAGGAAATAATTTAGTTTTTGGAATGTTCTAATTGTAATTAATTTTGAAAAATTTGGGTTTGTGGTATCGATTATTTTTTGTTGATTTTTAGTCAGCATAAACCCCTTTGGTTTAGTGCTCATAAATTTACGCCATTGTGTAAACATATCTGGAGATAAGTAATAGTCATAACCTTTATAACCAGCATAAATATCATTCCATCCTGAAAACATTATCAAATGAGTTAAATTTGGAATTTCAATTACATCATTAATAATTCTATTAAGTTCCTGACTAATTGTATATCCACCTACAGCTGCATTTACTGTGTAATAACCATATTTAGATATAGATCGATTTAGAATAGATGAATATACATCTTTTGTTTTGACCCCTGCTCCCCACGCAGTTGATCCTCCTGAAAAAACTACCGCTTTGCTATCTGGGGAAGGCTTATCAATTTCTCCCTTTCGAAATCCAAACTGATCATTGATATAGCCATTACCTTCATAATTTGGAAATGGCTTATACCCATTTAAAGTAGTAAAATACATTTTTGATAAATTATCCTGATCTTTGTAGCATGAGTTTTTATTAATATATGGTTCATTGCATGAAGTATTCTCTTTCTTTTCAATCTTGGCTTTTCTAATGTTGAATCTATAAAAATTGTATGACATATATGCAATTTCAATAGAAATCATTGAAAAAAATATAGAGGCTAAAACGACAATGAAATTTGTTGAGAATTTCTTCATCTAAGCTCAGAAAAGTGAATATATAAATGGTGCTACAATAGATCCTTGAGTAAATACTATAAGTGATCCCATCAGAACTATTGTAATAATTAGGGGAGCCAACCAATATTTTTTTCTAACTTTTAAAAAGTCCCAAATATCTTTAGTTAAATCAAAAAAATCTTTCATAATTAAAAAATTCGAGTTAAGTCAATTTTATGAGATCCCCGTAACTCTTTATAAGAATTCAATTTATTTTTCCTTATATTTTTTCTCAAAGGATCATAACCTGAAAGTTTCATTAAAAAAGCAATTGGTTGCAGAACTGATATAAATACTAGTCCTAATATTATACGACTATTTATCCAGCCCAATAAATTTCCAAGCAACATCCATCCCTTGTATGGGTAATAAAGTAGTCTCGGTGAGATCAATCCCAAAGTTAGACTGGGAATCCCTATAAATAAAGTCCATACTCTAAACCCATGACCCATTAGAAAAGGAATTAACCAACCAATTAGTATTGGTATTCCAAATCCAATAAGGATACTAAATTCGCGCAGTTGTTTTTTGGAAATTTTTTCTTTCATTATTAATCTAATTCAAATTCCTGCATCCATGTTTCATCCTTCTCTATTTTAGGTTGATCCTTTTTAAAGAGGATTTGATTTTGAAGAACTAATACTTCCATTTCTGTTCGCATGAAACATCTGTAAGCATCTTGAGGATTACAGACAATTGGTTCACCTCTAACATTGAATGATGTATTAACTATTGTTGGGCAACTTGTTCTCTTTTTAAATGCCGATATCAAATTGTAGTAGCGAGGATTAGTTGAAATGCTAACAGTTTGAACTCTTGCAGAGTAATCTACATGAGTAATTGCTGGAAGAGACGACCTTGGAATATTTAATTTTTCAATCCCAAAAAGCATTTCTTGCTCATCTGTCATCTCTTTACAAAGTTCCTTCTTCACTTTAGCCACCAAAAGCATGTATGGACTTTTGCAGGAAATCTCAAACTGATTACTAACATCTTCTTCAAGAACCGATGGAGCAAAAGGTCTAAAACTTTCTCTATATTTGATTTTCAAATTCATCAAACTCTGCATTTTCTGATTACGGGGATCCCCCAGAATGGATCTGCCCCCTAAAGATCGTGGTCCAAATTCCATAGGTCCATTAAACCAGCCAATTACATTTCCCTTATCAAGCTCTTCTGCAATCTGCTCAAATAATTTAGTATCATC
>MDSZ01083231.1_pt1 | contig 11382 bp, 9 predicted proteins | sample 811201 | NCBI WGS metagenome assembly MDSZ01 (sample SAMN05326647, study PRJNA326480) | marine metagenome | isolation source: seawater | place: Indian Ocean: North | collected 2010 | reverse complement strand
TGTAAACTTTATTCACTCCTTCTAGTACAACTTTTATCTCTGTTGGATGGTGTGCATAATCATCATAAAAGTCTATTTCATTATAAGTAAAAATTTTATTAAATCTTCTTTGAACTCCAGTAAAGTTTAATAATCGTTTTTTTATATCTGAGATAGAAATTCCTACTGTTAAAGCTACAGCTACTGCCGCAACTGCATTTCTAACATTATGAACACCAAGTAAAGGAGTTTTTATTTTTTTTATGAATAATTTTTTTTTATTGGGTACATTTACCAGTAAATCAAATTCTGTGAATTTTTTATTTTGTATAATATTTTTAATTAAAAAATTAGAATTGGCGTTTATTCCATAAGTATAAAAATTTTGACTATTTAATTTTCTTACAAGATCTTTATTTATCTTGTCATCTATACAAATAAATGATTTTCCAAATGAAGGAACTTTTCCAACAAATTGAATAAAATAATTTCTTAAATTATCCATAGATTTATAAAAATCCATATGCTCTCTATCTATATTTGTAATAATTGAGTAAGTTGGATGTATATGCACAAAACTTCCATCGGACTCGTCTGCCTCTAAAACAGACCATTCACTTTTTCCTAGTCTAGCAGTATTTTTAATCGAATTAATAACACCTCCATTAATAATTGTTGGGTCTAATTTAGTTTTTTGTAAAATTGAAGCTATTAACGATGTTGTGGTGGTTTTGCCATGAGAACCAACTACAACAATATTCTTCATTAAGGAAACTATATGGGCCAACATCTTGCCTCTTGTAATGATAGGTAGATTTTTTCTTTTTGCTTCAATAATTTCTGGATTATTTTTTTTTATTGCTGAAGATATTACAATTATAGTTGCATTTTTGAGATTTTGTTTTTTTTGCCCTATAAAAATTTTTATTTTTTCCTTTTTTAGTCTCTCAATATTTTTATTTGATACAATATCACTTCCCTGAACCTTAAATCCCTTACCTTTCATGATTAAAGAAAGTCCACTCATTCCGATACCACCAATGCCTACAAAGTGAATAATTTCAGTTCTTGCTAATTCAATTTTCATTTATAATTTCCAATATTTTTTGATTAACATTATTCCAAGTATTTTGGTAATTTAATTTCTTCAAATTTTCCTTTTTATTTAAGTAATCACTTTTGTTAATTAAAATATCTTTCAAAATTTCTTCTATTTTTTCTTCAAAATGATTTTGTTCTAATATCCAGCAACAATCATAATTTTTATAAAAATTTGCATTTTCAAATTGATGATTGTCTTTTGAAGTTGGTAATGGAACTGCTATAAATGGAATATTTAAAACTGATAATTCGGATAAAGTTGATGCACCAGCTCTTGTAATACAAAGATCTGCTTGCTGTATAATTTCAGTAAAATTCTTATCAAAACTAAAAATATTATTTTCAGTATTATTTTTAAAATAAAAATCTTTTAAATTAGAAATGTTTTTTTCATTAGTTTGTTGACTAACTCTAATTGGAAATTTTTTCGAAATATTTACAACTACGTTTTTTAAATTTTTATCAAAAATATTTGCTCCCTGACTACCTCCTACTATTAATAGATTGAATTTATCTTTTGTATTAGAGTTTTGATTTAATTTATAAATATTTTCTCTTACTAAAGGTTTAATAGTTATCATTTTACTTTTCAAATTATTAGGAAAATTTTTAATCTCTTCTGAATAACAAAAAATCTTTCTACAATAGTTTAAAAAATACTTATTTGCTCTTCCCAAGACAAGATTGGGTTCTAATAAGTAAATTTTAAGACTAAGTAATCTGGCTGCTAAAATTATAGGTAATGACATATATCCTCCAGTAGCAATAAGGTTATCTATTTTTCTATTTTTTAATAAAAAAAATGATTTGAAAGTTAAAAATGATATAAAAATTAAACCAAAAGGTAAAAAAAAAATATTATTTAGCTTAGGAGTGTCAATAATATTATAATTATAATTGTCTTTATCCAAATATCTTAAACCTCTTTTGTCAGTTGAAATAGTTACATTGAAATCTTTTGATAAATGATCATGCAGGATCATAGCAGGAATTACATGGCCTCCTGAACCACCTGTGGTAATTAAAATATTTTTTTTCATCTTAACTAACTTTTCTTTTTGTTAAATTTAAAATAATTCCAGAAATTATTGCTGTGCTTATAATTGAAGAGCCTCCATAGCTTAAAAATGGCAATGTCATTCCTGTTGTTGGAAGTAACCTTATATTTACTCCTATATGGACAAAAGTTTGTAATAAAATTAATGAAACACTGCCAATTAATATCAATTTAATTTTTTCTTTATTTATCAAATTTATTTTTTGAATGATTTTGTATGCAAATATCAAATACAATAATATTATAATTATAACAATAATTGCTCCAAACTCTTCGGAAACTACCGACACAATATAATCAGTGTGTGCTTCAGGTATTTTTGAATTAAGAGTACCTTCTCCTATTCCTTTTCCAAAAAAACCACCACTTATTATTGCATCACTTGCTTTTTCTGCTTGGTAATTTCCAACTTCAGACGAATTTATAAATGATAAAAATCTTAATTTTATATATTCAAATTTTGATACAAAAAAAATTAAATAAGAAGCAGTTAATGTTACAAAAATAAAAAATATAAAAAATAAATAAATATTAATTCCTGACACAAATATAAGAGTTAACCATATCATTGATATAAGTAATGTTTGGCCTAAATCTGGTTGTGAAATTAGCAATAATAAAGTTGGCAGAAGTATAATGCTACTTAGAAAATATTTAAAATATAAGTTATTTTTTTTTAGACATAATAAAACTGATAAAGTTATAATAAAAAAAGGTTTTATAATTTCTATTGGCTGAAATCTTGGAAAAAAACCTAAATCTATCCATCTCTTAGATCCTTTTACCTCTATACCAATAAATGGGACTAAAACTAATGTAACAAATGAAATAGCAAATAATACAATTGATACTTTAAATAAAAGTTCTTCTTTTAAAAATGAAAAAAAAATTAGGACGGTTATACCTAAAATTATAAATATTAGGTGTTTAACAAAAAAGTAATATGAGTTTGTGTCAAGCTTATCAGAGGCAATTAAAGAAGTTGAAGCTAGTGAAAAAAATAATCCCAAAAAAAATAATATTACTATTAATGAAAAAATATATTTATCAACATTTTTCCACCAATCATAATAGTTATCAAAATAATTTTGCATAATATAAAATTTATTTTTTTAGGTATTTATTAATAATCTTATTAAAATAATTTCCTCTATATTCAAAATTTTTAAATTGATCAAATGAAGCTGCTGAAGGACTAAATAAAATTACTTTTTTTTGCTCTTTTATTTTTTTTAAGTCTTTAAAAACTAGTAGTAGTGAATGACTTAAATTTTTTGATATCTTATATTTAATTTTATTAGACAATACTTTTGAGAAAAATAATTTATCTTTTCCATAAATAAATGCTTTAATTTTTTTAAAATTTTTTTTTTTTAATTTCAGTTTGTCACCTTTTTTTGCCATGCCTCCTAAAATCCAATAAATGTTCTGAAATGACTCTAGCAAAGGTAATGCTGAGGAGAAGCTTGTTGATTTTGAGTCATTAATTATAGTTAATTTTTTTGACTTATAAATAATCTGTTGTCTAAAATCCAATTGTTTAAATTTATTTACTACTTTTACTATTTCTTTAGAATTAAGTTTTAAATTTTTTGATATGGCAAATATAAAAGAGAGATTTTTAATATTTGATTTATTTTTAAAATAATCATTAGTTATCAATTTGTAATATTTTCTATATTTTTCATAATTCACTCTACAAATTTTTGATTTAATTTTATTTTTTTTAACTAAACTATTTAAAATATAGTTTTTTCTTTCTATAAAAGCATAGTTATTTTTTGATTGTCTTTGTATCAATTTAAATTTTGCATTTATATAATTTTTATAACTTCCATGTCTTTCAAGATGATCAGGGGAAAGGTTCAATATTATTGAGTATTCTGATTTATAAAATTTACTATATTCTAATTGATATGATGATGCTTCTATTACGAAAATAGTACTATTTTTTAAATCTTTTTCTAATAGTGTAGGGTTTCCTATATTTCCTGTTAATCTGACATCTTTTTTATGTCTCTTTAAAACATCATATAAGAGTTTTGAAGTTGTTGATTTGCCATTGGTTCCTGTAATAGTAATTTTTTTTATATTTGGATAGCTCAAATAAAAAATATCAAGCTCTGTAATTATTTTAAATTTGTTTTTTTTTAAATATTTAGAAAGTTTACATTTATTTATATCAATTCCAGGACTTAAAACTATATAGTCAAAATTATTTTTTTTTAATTGATTATAATTAATTATTTTATGCTTATATTGCGAGGGTATATTTTTTTTATTATCATCAATGATTTTACAATTATTTTTTTTACTTAAAAATTTATAAGATGCATAACCTGACTTTCCAAATCCATAAATTAAAAAAAATTTATTATAAAAAATCGCTTCTTTTTGCATCCATTATCTTAATTTTAAAGTTGCTAGTCCAATCATTGCTAGAATAATGGAAATAATCCAAAATCTTATAACAACAGTTGACTCAGGCCATCCTTTTTTTTCAAAATGATGATGTATTGGTGCCATCTTAAATATTCTTTTTCCTGTGAGCTTGAAAGAAATTACCTGTGCAATAACAGATATTGCCTCTAAAACAAACAAACCTCCCGTTATTGCTAAAACAATTTCATGTTTAGTTATTATTCCAATTGCTCCTAAAGATCCTCCTAAAGAAAGAGAACCAGTATCGCCCATGAATATTTTTGCTGGAGGTGCATTGAACCATAAAAAACCTAAACAGGCTCCAATGATAGATCCGCAAAAAATCGATACTTCTCCTACTCCTTCAATATAAGGAATTTGTAAATAATCAGAAAAAACAATATTTCCTGTAACGTAGCTAATAAATGCAAAACAAGCAGCCACAAGTATTACCGGAACTGTTGCTAAGCCATCTAGTCCATCGGTTAAATTTACAGCATTTGAGGATCCAACTAATACAAATAAGTAAAAGGGAACAAAAAACCAACCTAAGTTAATAACTAAATTTTTAAAGAATGGAAAATATAAATTCTTGATTTCACTAGAGTCACTGAAAAAATAAATTATGATTATTCCAATTAATGCTAAAATAATTTGAATGAAAATTTTAAGTTTTGAAGATATTCCATAAGAATTATTTTTCTTTATTTTTTTATAATCATCATAAGCTCCCAATAATCCAAATGAACCAGCTATATAAATCAAAAACCAATTATATGGATTCGAAAGGTCTCCCCATAATAATACGCCAGAAAAAACTCCCAACAATATCATTAACCCACCCATCGTTGGAGTTCCTATTTTCTTTACAATATGTTCCGAAGGTCCATCATCCCTTATTGGATTGTGAATTTGTTTAGCTGAAAAATAATTTATTAGTGGATTGCCGACAATAAAAACTACTATCATCGAAGTAAACATTGATAAACCTGTTCTTACAGTTAAGTACTTAAAAACATTAAAAAAACTAAAAATATCTACTAAGTTTGAAAATAAACTAAATAGCATTAATCTTTCCTGATTTTAATTTTTTTGAAATAATATTTAGACCAGTTGAATTCGACCCTTTAATCATTAAATATTCACCATCTTTAACATCATTGTTTAAAAATTTTGAAACATCTTTACCTGAATATAATATTTTTCCTCTTTTTTGTGGTTTAATTTTGTTGAATGTTGTTATAATTTTTTTTCCAAAAACATAGACTCTATTTATATTGGTATTATTGACTATTTTAGCAGCTTCTAAATGAAGTTTTTTTGAAAATTTACCTAATTCTAACATATCCCCAAGAAGAATTATTTTTCTTTTTGATTTGCTACTTAGTTTGCTAAAATTATTTAAAGCAAACTTTAAAGATAAAGGGTTAGAGTTATAACTTTCATCAATAAGATGAATTTTTTTCTTTTTTATTGTAATATATTTATAATCTCCTCTTCCTTGGGGTAAATTATAATTAAAGAAAAATTTATCACTTATATTTTCCAAATCTAGGTAATTAGAAATCACAGCAATACTAGCTAATATATTTTCCACATAAAATTCTAAATTTCTTTTAATTATAAAATTTTTCAATTTTCCATTAATATTTATTTTTATAATACTTTTATTTTTTAAACTTGTTATTTTGTTAAGTTTAATATTTGAATTTTTTTTTCTACCAAAAGAAATAATTTTTAAACTTCGATTTTGAGCCTTTAACTTAAAATAATTATAAAACTTATCATCTGCATTTAAAACAATAGATCCATTTTCGATTATATTATCTATTATTTCTGATTTTGCTTTTGCTATATCAAATAAACTATTAAAATTTTTGCTATGAGCATAAGAAATATTCGTTATTATACCGATATTAGGTTTTACTATTTTTGATAGGTGATTTATTTCTCCTTTTCTATCCATACCTATTTCAAACACACCAAAATTATCTCTTCTCTCTATATTAAATAAAGATACAGGAACTCCGTATTTGTTATTAAAAGATTTTTTAGAATAGGTAGTTTTACAAATTTTGCTTAATGATTGTCCCAGCAACTCTTTTAAAGATGTTTTGCCTGCGGAGCCCGTTATACCAATTGCAATAATATCTGATGAAGCTCTAATTTTAGCCGCACTTTCAGTTAAAAATTTTAGTGTATTTTTTACTTTAATTTTATTTTTTATTTTTTTTCCGTAACTTTTTTCAATTATTGAAACTGACGCTCCTTTTTTTAAAGCTATATTGGCAAATTTATTACCATCAATATTTTTTCCTGTTATTCCAAAAAAAATATTATTTTTTTTTATTTCTTTAGAATTTATACAAGCTTTATTAATAATTGTTTTATTTTTTAATTTTGTTTTCAGTTTTTCTTCTACTACATTAGTTTTCCAATTTTTATTTGATTTTTTATTTTTTTCTTTAATAGATTGCAAAATACAATCTCTATCAGAAAAATATTTTTTCTTTTTATATTCTTGATAGGTTTCATGGCCTTTGCCTGCAACAACCACTATTTCATCCGATTTTGCATTTTTAATTGCAGTATTAATTGCAAGCTTCCTAGAAGGAATTTCAATTAATTTTTTTTTATTTATTTTTATCTTAATTTGATTTCTTATAATTTTTGGGTTTTCTCTTCTTGGGTTATCATCAGTTAAATAAACTTTTTTGCAATAGATGTTTGCAATTTTTCCCATAATTGCTCTCTTTGGAATATCTCTTTCGCCACCACATCCAAAGACAAGATTAATTTTTTTTAATGAAAATTGATCTTTTAAATTTGATAAACAAACTTTTAGAGCATCTGGAGTATGTGCATAATCTAAGATAACAATAGAATTATTATTTAAATTACTAATTTTCTCTAATCTTCCTGGAACAGGTTTTATTTTTTTTACAGATTTCAAAATATTATTAAAATTTATGTTACTTTTAGAAGCCGCTAAAATTGACATTATAAGATTTTTAATTTGGACTTTTCCAATTAATTTTGTTTTAAAAATATAAATCTTATTTTTATATAAAAATTTGACTTCTTGATTTGAGTTTATAAATTTATGTTCAATAATTTTTAAATCAGCATTATTTGATCCTAAACTTAAAGTCTTTAACTTTTTAATTTTTGAAATTCTTTTAATTTTTTTTGAAATTTTTAAATCTTCATCAAAAATTATTCTTGATTTTTTTTTCATTAATCTTTTAAATAAAATCAATTTCGAATTAAAATAATCTTTAAATGTTTTATGATAATCAAGATGATCTCTACTCAAATTAGTAAATATTCCTAAATTAAATTTTAAACCATCCAATCTACATTGTTTTAATCCATGACTTGATGCTTCTAAAATAACATTGTTAATTTTTTTCTTTTTTAAAATTTTGAAAATTTTATTTAATTCAATTGGATCGTATGTAGTATTAAAAATATTTTTTTTATAACCAATTCCACTAATTCCAAGAGTTCCAATTGAAGCAACTTTCTTTTTATTTAGTTGTAAAATTTGATAATAGAAATTTGCAATTGATGATTTTCCATTTGTGCCAGTAACAGCAATCAAGTTGTTTGGATGTTTATTGTTAATTTTTACGGCAAATTCAGCAAGAAGTTTTCTAGGGTTTTTATTATTTAAATATAAAATATTATTTTTAAATTCTTCTTTAACTTTTTCAGAAATTATTATTTTTGACCCTTTTTTAATAGCATCTTTAATAAATTTATTTCCATCAAGATTATTTCCTTTTATTGCAAAAAAAATATAATTATTTTTAATATTACTTGAGTCAAAAGCTATTCCATTAAACTTAACTTTGATAAATTTTTTATTCAGTTTAGGATAATAATCTTTAAGTAACATTATTTACGCTCTTAATATTTTGTGGCTAAAATTGGCCCAATTTTTTCAATTATTTGTCCCGTGACCCACACTGTTGTCCAGCCCGCTGTGTTTCTCCAGTTTCCTTTATATGGCGGCCTTCCATCTCTGTAATGGTATACGAATTCTTTGTTAGCTTTTGGCTCATCAAGCATTACTGCTAAAACAAATTTAGGTTTAGATACAGGAAAAACTGCAGCAAAAGTATTTATTTTTTTTTTTTGAATATCCTCCTGAAGTCGCTATATCTGCTGTGCCAGTCTTACCTCCTATTTCATAACCTTTAACATTGGCAAAACCTGCGGTGCCTTCTTCTGCTGAAACAATCTTTCTTAATATTGGGTTTAATTTTATTGAAACTTCTTCATTTAAAATTCTCTTACTATTTTCATATTTTTCTCTTTGAATTAAAGTTGGGGAAACTTGAAACCCACCATTTGAAACTATTGAGTACCCTTTTGTTAATTGTAATAAAGTTGTTGCAATTCCGTGTCCAAAACCAATGGTTAATAATTTACATTTTCCCCATCTTCCCATTTGAGTTTCCCCAACTTCCTCTATATCAAAATTTATATTTGACAAAATACCTATTGTTTGGAGAAATTTATTATAATTATCAATTCCAACTTTTTCGGCTATTCTTGCTGATCCTATATTTCCAGATCTAATTAAAATTTCTTCTGCAGATAAATCTGAAGGAATCTTATCATCATATTCTGAGATGGCATTACCAGCACAAACAATTTTTTTTTTTAATTTTTTAAATTCTGTTTCTGGTTGTACTATGTTATAATTTATTCCAGCTGCAATCGTAAAAGTTTTAAAAACTGATCCAAACTCGTAAACTCCTTTTGTGGCTCTATTAATAAACTTTAAGTCTTTAATTTTTTCTCTTTTGTTTAAATCAAAATCTGGCAAAGAAACCATTGATAAAATATCACCATTATTAATATCCATTAATATTGCGGCACTACCTTTATTTTGAAAAATATTTTTTGATTTTAATAATTCTTCTCTAATTAAATATTGAATATCTGTATCAACAGTAAGTACTATTGGTTTTTTAGATGTTGTTAATTCATAATCAAAAGATTTCTCTAAACCAGATATTCCATTATTATTATCGTCAATCTGTCCAAGAACGTGGCTAAATAATGCACCATTAGGGTATATTCTGGCAATTTTCTCTTCTTGTATAAATGCTTTTTCACCAAGTAATAAAACTTTTTCTAAATTCTCTTTTGATATTTTCTTTTGAACATAAAAAAATTTAGTACCATAAATCTTTTTTTGAAAATCTTTTTTTGGAAATAATAGTTTCAAAGTGATTAATAGTTTTTCTTTATCAATTACTAAATTAGGATTAATTCCAATATTTATAACTGGCACTGTTTTTGCTAAAATATTTCCTTCTTTGTCAATTATGCTTGATCTAAAATTTTCTTTTTTTACAATTTTTTTTTTAAAAACTTTTTCTTCTAGGCTTAATAAAATTACTTTTGATGAAAAAACTATCGCAATCATAAAAAAAATAAAAAAAATAAATGCTATCCTCTCAAAGGAGATTTTAATGTTTGACTTATTTTCATTGTAAGAAAATTCTGTGTTATATTCCTCTACTAATTTTTTTTTTTCATTTAAATCATTCATGATCACTAATTATTTTTTTAATTTTCACGTCTTGATTTTGAATTTCAATCCAGTTTAAACTTTGTATGTCTGCTTCAAAAAGTTCATTATCAAAATATTTTTTTTGATATTCCATCAATTTTTTTGGAGATGTAAGGTAATTATACTCGAGCATTACTAGCTCATACTTTTCTTGTAAAACCCTTACATTTTCTTTTATTTCATATATTTCTTTATCAAGTTTTTTTGTTGAATTTTTTGTAACAGTAGTTGCAAAAATTAATAAAATCACAGGAGTAAAAAAAAATAGTTTTTTCATTTATTGAATTGTAAATTTTCAATATCAATTAGATTTTGAAATTTTTTAATAAATTCTTCAAAATTACATTCATTATTAATTTTAATTGCATATCTTAATTTTGCAGACCTTGATGATGGGTTTTGTTTTAATTCTTTGGCGTTTGGTAATATTGGTTTTTTATTCTTTAAATTAAAACATCTAAAATTATTTTCTTTAAACGGAATATACCTTGAAGAATTTTTAACCTCAGAATAATTTTTAAAAAAAAACTTAACAATTTTATCTTCAATTGAATGAAATGTTACAACTGCAATAACTCCTCCTATCGGTATTAAATAAAATGCGTTTATTAAACCATTTATTAGTTCACTAATTTCTTTGTTTACAAACATCCTAAGTGCTTGAAAAATTTTTGTCGAATTATTAATTTTTGAATTCTTAAATTTTTTAACACTATCAATTATTCTAGTTAAATCCTCAGTATTGATTATTTGTTTATTTCTAGCTCTGACAATTTCTTTTGCAATTTTTTTTGAATATTTTTCATCGCCATAATATTTGAAAATTTTATATAAATTAATCTCACTCATATAAGAAATTACGTCATGACATGAAAATTCATTTAAACCCATTTTCATATTAAGTTTTCCACTGCTTTTAAAGGATAGGCCTCTGCTTAAATCTTTAATTTGATTAGTTGAATATCCTAGGTCAAATATTACTGCTCTAAGGTCTTTTGACTTAACATTAATTTTGTTTATTTCTGAAAATTTTATATTTTCATATTTGAATCTTTTGTTATATTTTTTTTCAAATTTCTTAGCATATAAATAGACATCTTTATCTCTATCTACTGCGATTATTTTATTATTTTTTTTTTTCTAATATCTTTTTGGAATATCCGCCCTGACCAAAAGTACAATCTAAAAAAGTGCCACCATAAAGAGGGGAAATAATGCTAATTAATTCTTTTAG
>MDSZ01206625.1_pt1 | contig 11383 bp, 14 predicted proteins | sample 811201 | NCBI WGS metagenome assembly MDSZ01 (sample SAMN05326647, study PRJNA326480) | marine metagenome | isolation source: seawater | place: Indian Ocean: North | collected 2010 | reverse complement strand
TTTGATGTATGTACAATTTTTTATAACCAGTTTAAAAATGTAATAACTCAAATTCCACAAGAACAACAAATTATTCCCTTAAAAGCATCAGAGTCAGAAAAATCTTCTTCTGAGGATAACTATGAATTTGAACCTGAGGAAGACGAAATTTTGAGTAATTTGTTGCCTAAAAATATATCTACACAGATCTTTAAGGCGATGTTAGAAAATTCAGCTAGTGAACAAGGTTCAAGGATGAGTGCTATGGATAACGCTACTAGGAACGCAGGTGAAATGGTTGACAAACTAACTATTCAGTATAATAGAAGTCGTCAAGCAGCAATTACTAAAGAATTAATTGAAATCATATCAGGAGCAGAAAGTTTATAATTATGAGAAAAGGAAAAATTACGCAGATTATTGGAGCAGTAGTAGACGTTAAATTTGATGGAGAGCTACCAGAAATACTTACAGCATTAGAATGTGATAATGGTGGAAACAGACTTGTTTTGGAAGTAGCACAGCATCTTGGAGAGTCTAGTGTTAGAACGATTGCAATGGATGCAACTGAAGGATTGAAAAGAGGTGATGAGGTTAAGGATACCGGAGCACCAATTAAAGTTCCAGTTGGGCCAGAAACACTTGGAAGAATTATAAATGTAGTTGGAGAGTCTATTGATGAAAAAGGAAAGGTACAAACTAAAGAAAGTTGGCCAATTCATAGACCTGCACCAGAATTTAATGATCAATCAACCGAAACAGAGATATTGGTAACTGGAATTAAAGTTGTTGATCTATTAGCTCCATATGCAAAAGGAGGTAAAATTGGTTTATTCGGTGGTGCTGGGGTAGGTAAAACAGTACTTATTATGGAGTTAATTAATAATGTTGCAAAAGCTCACGGTGGATTTTCAGTTTTTGCAGGAGTTGGAGAAAGAACTAGAGAAGGAAATGATTTGTATCATGAAATGATCGAGTCAGGTGTAATTAAACCCGAAGGTCCAGGATCAAAAGCGGCATTAGTTTATGGTCAAATGAATGAACCTCCTGGGGCGAGAGCAAGAGTTGCATTGTCAGGTTTAACAGTCGCCGAATATTTTAGAGATCAAGAAGGTCAAGATGTGCTTTTTTTCGTAGATAATATATTTAGATTTACACAAGCAGGATCTGAAGTGTCTGCATTATTAGGAAGAATTCCTTCTGCTGTAGGGTACCAACCAACTTTAGCTACAGATATGGGAAATCTTCAAGAAAGAATTACAACTACAAATAAAGGATCTATCACGTCTGTTCAAGCAATATATGTTCCTGCAGATGATTTAACAGACCCAGCTCCAGCTACATCGTTTTCGCATTTAGATGCTACAACAGTTTTATCCAGACAAATTGCAGAAATTGGAATTTATCCAGCAGTAGATCCATTAGACTCAACTTCAAGAATTTTGGATCCTAGAATTGTAGGTGATGAACATTATAGAGTAGCAAGAGAGGTTCAAAAAATATTACAAACTTATAAATCTTTACAAGATATTATAGCGATTTTGGGTATGGATGAACTTTCAGAAGAAGATAAATTAACAGTAGCTAGAGCAAGAAAAATACAAAGATTTTTATCACAACCATTTTTTGTTGCAGAAGTTTTCACAGGTTCACCAGGAAAACTTGTAGATTTAGAGTCAACAATTAAAGGATTTGACGCAATTTGCAAAGGCGAATATGACCACTTACCTGAAGCTGCTTTTTATATGGTTGGTACTATAGAAGAGGCTATAGAAAAAGCAGAAAAATTAGCAAAAGAAGCTGCAGCATAATGATCGAAGGTTTTAAACTTGAGATAGTAAACCCAGATAAATCGTTTTTATTAAAAGATGAAGTTTTGGAGGTAGTAGTCCCAGCTTTTGAAGGCGACATGGGTATATTAAAAAATCATATTTCAATAATATCTTTTTTAAAACCTGGATTAGTTAAAGTTATCGAGTCTGGATCTAAAGAAGAAACTTACTATGTTGAAGATGGAATTATAGAATTCAAAGATAATTGCTTGTCAATTTTAACTAGTAACATTATCGATATTAAAAAAGCAGATAAAAGTTTTTTTAAAGATGCATTAATTGAAGCAGAAAAAAATGTTAAAAATTCAGAAATTTCTGATCAAAAAAAATATTTACTTGATCAAAAAATTGATGTTTTGAAATCTTTAACTTTAAATTAATCTATTACTTTTTTTAATTCTTCTTTTAAGCTTATATATATATCGCGTTTAAAATTTACAGCTATTTTAGGCAATTCATCAACATTAAGCCATTTCCATTCTAGAAATTCTGGTTTTTTTGTATTTATATTAATTTCTGAATCATTACCAACAAATCTCATAATAAACCATTTTTGTATTTGACCTTTAAATTTACCTTTCCAAATAATACCGATTAAATTGTCAGGAAGTATATAAGTGTACTTTTTATCAATTTCTTTAATAAGTTTTACACTAGTAATACTTGTCTCTTCTTTTAATTCTCTTAAAGCTGCCTCATAATAATTTTCATTTTTATCAATACCTCCTTGAGGCATTTGCCAGAAATTTTTGGGATTATCTATTCTTTTTGCTACAAAAACTTGATCATTATCATTTAATACGATTATTCCTACTCCACTTCTTAGTGGTAAATTTTCTTTTTTTTTGGACATATTTAACCGTTAAGAAGTTTTAAAGCAAAATTAAGCTGGTTATCATTTTCTGTATTAATTTCAAACTTCTCAGAGCTTTCAGCAATCTCTATATCAGGAGTCACTCCAACTTCTGAAATTGATTTACCTGAAGGTAGATAGTATTTTGAAATTGTAAGTCTTATTGCACCTTTATTTTTTAGTGGAACTATTGACTGCACAGAGCCTTTGCCATAACTATTTTCTCCAAGTAAAATTGCTCTTTTATGATCTTTTAAAGCTCCAGCAACTATCTCTGATGCTGATGCAGAACCATAATTTATTAGTACGATCAATGTTTTTCCATCTATAATATCTCCTTTTTTAGCAAACCATTTTCTATTTTCTGAACTTTTTCTACTCTTAGTAGATACTATTTCTCCATAATCTAAAAAAAAATCTGAAACTTTGATAGCTTGAGTAAGCAATCCACCAGGATTATTTCTTAAATCTAAAATATAGTTTTTTATATTTTTATTTTTTTTAAATTCATCAATTTTTTTTTTTATCTGATTGCTACTATTTTCGTTAAATGCAGTTAATCTAATATAGCCTGTTTTTTCTTTTAAAATTTCAGATTTAACTGATTCAATTTTAATAATTTCTCTTGTGATTTTAAAAACTATTGCTTTTTTAACACCTACTCTTCTAACTGTAATTTCGATTTCAGATCCAATTGGACCTCTCATAAGATCTACAGCTTCAGTTAAAGATTTTCCCTGAACTTGAGTATCATTAATTTTAACAATATAATCTCCTGCCTTAACACCAACCCTAGAAGCTGGCGAATTATCAATTGGGGAAATTACTTTAACAACTCCAGACTCCATTCCAACCTCAATACCTAGTCCACCAAATTCACCACTTGTTTCAGTGGTCATATTCTCATAATTTTCAGGACTCATATATGCTGAATAAGGATCTAGAGATTGTAGTACCCCGTTTATTGCCGAGTCCATTATTTCTTCTTGATCTATTTCATCAACATATTCTTTATTAATTTTGTCAAGGACTTCACTGAATAAATCAATTTTTTTATAAATATTACTATCACTTGCGTAAAGGTTTTTATTCAAAATTAAAACAGTAATTAAAAAGAAATATAAAATTTTTTTAAATTTAATCATATTAAAACTCTTTCCTTTGGTATAAGCTCAGACCACATTTTTTCCAATTCATAAAATTTTCTTTTTTCTGGATTAAAAATATGGACTATTACATCAATACCATCAATTAGTTTCCAGTCACCACTTTCTTTTCCCTCAATTTGACAGTTTTTAATTCCACTATCTTTGAATTTTTCTAAAACTTGTTCAGATAATGCTTGGATATGTCTTGATGAAGTTCCACTTGCAATTATCATATAATCTGCAATAGAGCTTTTATCAGCTAGATCAATAGTGACAATATCTACTGCTTTATTTGTATCTAAAGTATTGATAATAATTTTTTTTAGATCAAAAACTTTTTTCATTAATTAATAAAAGATTATCAAATTTTCCTTAATTTAGAAGAAGAAATATTAATTTTTTTAAAATTTATAAATTTCAAATTATTATTATCTAGTTTTTTAAATGTTTTAGATTTTAGGGCTTTTGTCTTGTAACCATGTCTATCAAAAACTAAAATGTTACATTTTTTTGAAATTGTCTTCCATTTATACCATTTATGAAAATTAATAAGATTATCTGCTCCCATTATGAAATATAAATCTATTAATTTATTTTGTCTTTTAAAATATTCTATTAAATAAACTGTTTTATTCGACCTAATTTTTTCTTCAAAACATTCAATTTTAATAAATTTATTTTTTTTTATTATTTTTTTTGCAAATTTTATTCTTTTATTTAGATTTGTTTTGCTCTTACTTTTAAAAGGATTTTTTTTTGTTATTGCCCATATGACATATTTAAGCGAGAAGTTTTTTCTTGCTTGTTGTGAAATTTTTAAATGTCCTTTGTGTGCTGGATCAAATGTGCCACCCAAAATACCAACTTTTATTTTTTTTTTATTTTTAATCAAGTTATTTTCTAATTTGTCCTTTTCCTAAAACTTCATATTTATAAGAAACGAGTTGATTTAGTCCAACAGGACCTCTTGGGGGAAGCTTATTTGTTGAAATTCCTACCTCTCCTCCAAATCCAAATTCACCACCATCTGCAAATTGTGTTGAGGTATTGTGCATCGCGATTGAGCTTTTAACATTCTTTAAAAAAATTTTTGCAGTTTTTATGTTTTTTGTAATAATAGCATCTGTATGCATTGTTCCATATTTATTAACATGATTTATAGCATCGTTCACGTTTTTTACTGATTTAACAGAAACTTTTTTAGACAAATATTCTGTAGACCAATCTTTTTTGCTGGCGTTTTTTGATTTTCCTAGAAAATTTTTTCTAATTTTCTTATCAGCATAGATAATACAATTATTTTTTTCTAATTCTTTCAATAAAGGATTTACATATTTTTTTAATAAATTTTGGTGAATTAAAATTGTTTCAGTTGCTCCGCAAATACTTGTGTTTCTTAATTTTGCATTATAAACGATCCTTTTTGCTATATTTAAATCAGCATCCTTATCAATGTATGTATGACAAATTCCTTCAAGATGTCCTATTATTGGAACAGAAGATAATTTTTGAACTTTTTTTACTAAATTTTTACCACCTCTAGGTATAATAATATCAATATATTTTTTCATTTTGGAAAGAATAAAATCAACTAATTTTCTATTTTTATTTTCAATAAACTGCACATAGTTTTGATCAATTTTGCAATCTTTAAGTGCTTTTCTGAAGAGGTTGACAAGAATTTTATTTGTAAAATAAGCTTCTGAGCCACCTCTTAGAATAACGCAATTACCTGATTTAAAACATAAACATGATACATCTGAAGTAACATTTGGTCTACTTTCATATATAACTCCTATTACACCAAGTGGAGTAGTTGTTTTTTTTATTATCAATCCATTTGGACGTTTCCATTTAGCTAAAGTCATGTCTACAGGATCTTTTAATTTTGCTATGATATTAATTGATCTAAATATTTCATTTATTTTATAATCATTTAACTTAAGTCTATTGATCAAATTTTCTTTTAGGTTTCGTTTTTTTGAAAAATTTACATCTTTTTTATTTTGAATAAGAATTTTTGATTTATTTTTCTTAATTAAACTTGCGAATTTGTATAAAACTTTATTTTTTAACTTAGTTTCAATTTTTTTGGTAAGCGCCCTTTGAGCTCTAGTTCCAATCAATTTTAAATAAATATTCATTTAAATTTCTACCATATCATCTTTATGAATAACTTCTGATTTAGTTATATAACCTAATAAATCATATATTTTATTAGAATGTTCTCCTTTTATTTTGGAAATTTCATCAGATGTGAAAGAACTAAGTCCTCTTGCATATTCTTTTAAATTCCTATCTAATATTTTAACATGATCACCTTTATTAAATTTACCATTTACACTTTTAATTCCAGTAGCCAACAAACTTTTACCTTTTTTTAATGCATTTATTGCACCATCATCAATTATTAATTCTCCTTTGGGTGCTATAGAGCTTATAATCCATTTTTTTCTAGCATCTAGTTTTGAAATTTTTGGTAAAAACCATGTACACGTATTTTTGCTATAAATTTTTTTTATGGGTCTAGTTGATAAACCATTTGCTATTGACATTATACATCCCGATAGCTGACAAATTTTTGCAGCATCTATTTTAGTTTTCATACCCCCAGTTCCATGCTCTCCAATACTCTTTGTTGCTATTTCTTCTATGTTTGAATTTATATTTTTTATTTCTTTTATAAGTTTCGCATCTTTATAGATTTTTGGATTTTTTGTATAAAGACCTTCCACGTCTGATAATAAAATTAAACAATCAGCACCTGAAATTTGTGCAACTCTTGAAGCCAGTCTGTCATTATCACCATATTTAATTTCCGATGTAGCAGTACTATCATTTTCGTTTACTATTGGTACAAAATTTAATTTAAATAAATTTTCAAAAGTTCTTTTTGCATTTATTGCACGTCTTCTTTGTTCAGTATCCTCTAGTGTTAAAAGAATTTGTGAGAGATTTATTTTTTTTGTATTAAATGTTTTTTTAAAAAGGTTCATTAATTCTATTTGACCGATAGAAGCAACTGCTTGGCTTTTATCTAATTTTAGATTTTTTTTACTTAAATTAAGCTTTTTACATCCTAAAGCTATTGCTCCAGAACTTACAATTATAACATTTTTTTTACTGTTTAATAATTCTTTAATATCTTTGGCAAATTCTATAAGCCATTTTTTTCTTATTGTTTTTTTATCATTAATTAATAAAGAGGATCCTATTTTTATTACTATAGTTTTTGAATTTTTAAGATACATAATTGATTAACTTTGCTTTTATTTTAGAAATTAAAGACTTATTGTTTGTTGCAAGCATTATAATTTGTTTTTTAATTTTTTTTTTGAATTCAATTTTCTTTTGTTTTAATTTTTCCTCATTAACCAAATCTATTTTATTAAAAACTATTAATTCCTTCTTTTTTAATAAATCTTTACTATACTTTCCCAGCTCATTTCTTACCTGTTTATAAGAATTAATTAGATTTTCTTCATTACAATCTATTAAATGGAGAAGAGATTTGCATCTCTCAATATGTTTTAGAAATTTTATTCCTAGACCAGTTCCAGAGTGTGCACCTTCAATTAAACCAGGTATGTCAGCTAATGTAATTTCTTTATCATCATAAACTGCAACACCAAGATTTGGATTTAAAGTTGTAAATTTATAATTCGCAATTTTAGGCGTTGCTTTAGTAATAGAAGCTAATAAGCTTGATTTACCAGCATTTGGTAAACCAATAATTCCAATATCAGCTATAGTTTTTAATTGTAACCAAATTATAAACTCTTCTCCAGCTGTTCCCTTGGTAAATTTTTTTGGAGCTCTATTAGTCGAACTTTTAAATCTATTATTTCCAAGACCTCCTTTTCCACCATTTGCTACTACAAATTCCTCATTTTCTTTTTTAAAATCAAAAATCAAAGTTTTATTATCTTCTTCAAAAACTTGTGTACCTACGGGTACTTTTAGAATTAAATTATTTCCACCTTTGCCTGTTTTGTTCTTACCGGAACCATCTCCACCTCTTTCAGCTTTATGATGTTGTTGATATCTGTAGTCTATTAAAGTATTAAGATTTCTTTCTGCTTTTAAAATTATCGAACCTCCTCTGCCACCGTCCCCACCATCCGGGCCACCAAATTCAATAAATTTTTCTCTTCTAAAACTTGGAGATCCATTACCCCCATTACCTGCTTTTATATAAATTTTAACTTGATCTAAAAATTTCATTACACAACCTTTGTTTATAGTTGTAATGACTAATTGGGTTTTACTGAAACGTAAGTTCTATCCGACTTAGTTTTTTTATATTCAACCTTACCTTTGACTAGTGAAAAAATTGAGTGATCTTTACCCATCCCAACATTTTGGCCAGGAAATATTTTTGTTCCTCTTTGTCTAACTAAAATATTACCAGGAATTACAAACTGACCACCATATCTTTTAACCCCGAGTCTACGACCAGCACTATCACGTCCGTTTCTAGATGATCCACCTGCTTTTTTTGTTGCCATAATATTTAAAAATAAAGTTATTTTACTTTAGACTTTATCTCCTTTTTTTCAACTTTTTTAATTTGCTTTTTTTCTTCTTCTAATACGCTGCCATCTTTTGAAAAAATTTTTTTAATTTTGATAAGAGAGTACAACTGTCTATGACCATTTTTTCTTCTTGAATTTTTTCTTCTTCTTTTTTTAAAAACTAGTACAGTTCTATTTTTTCCATTTCTTATTAATTCAGCCTCAACTTTAGCACCTTTCACAGTTGGAGATCCAACCTCAACATTTTTCTCATCTCCATAAGCTAATATTTCTTTAAATTCAATTTTATTCTGAGATTTAGCGTTTTCTAATCTCTCAACTTTTAAGATTTCACTCGCTTTTACCTTGTATTGCTTCCCACCAGTTTGAATTATTGCAAATGACATTGTAATTCCTAATTTTTATAGAGTGGAATATAGACTGAGACTGATTTTAGTCAAGCTCTATAACTTAAAAATTATCCTTTAAATCTCTTAGTTTTGAAAAGATTGTAAGAGGAGAACTATTATCATTTATATTTAAATTAGTTTTAATTTTATGATTATCACTTCTTAAAAAGATATTATTTTTTAATTCTTCTTCTAAAGTTGTGGGGACTGTAGGTATATTATTTTTTATTTTTTCATTTATTTCCTTGATTTTTTTAATTAAATTTTGATTTTTATCATCATACTTTAAACAAAAATTAGAATTTTGTTGAGTATATTCATGACCAAAATATATTTTTGTTTTAGGTGGTAATTTTTTGATTTTTTGTAAAGAAGAAAACATTTGTTGGTATGTTCCCTCAAATATTCTACCACATCCTAAAGAGAAAAGTGTATCGCCTGTAAATATTATATTTTGCTTATAAAAGTAAAAACATATATGTCCCAAAGTATGACCAGGAATATGAATTATTTTTGCTTCAAAGTTATCCTGTGCCCAAATTTCATCATCGTTTAACTTTATATCTATTCCGGGAATTCTTTTGTAATCTCCATTAAAACCAATGACTTTTGCATTGTATTTTTTTTTTAGTTCAATATTTCCACCCACATGATCATAGTGGTGATGAGTATTTAAGATATAATGAAGTTTTAAATTATTTTTTTCCAAAAAATCAATTATTGGTTTTGCTTCACTTGGATCAACTACGCAAGTTTTGTTTTTTTTCCCATCAATAATTAGATAAGAATAATTATCTTTAAGACACGGTATTACTTCAATTTTCATTTTATTTACTTATAAGAAATATACCTACTTCTGAAGTAAGATTTTTTATATTTATATTGCTTTTATTTATAATTGATGTTTTTTCACCATTTAATGCAATTGATTTATATAATTCAATTTTTTTCTTTGAGCAAAAATTAAAAAAATCTTTAATCGTACACATGTGTAAATTTGGTGTATTATACCATTCATCGGGCAAATTTTCTGTAACAGGCATAGTTCCCTTAAAAAGCAAATGTATTCTTACTTTCCAATATCCAAAATTTGGGATTGTTACAACAGCCCTTTTTGCTACTCTTAAAAGGTCTTCAATAACTTTTTCAGGATTGTAAAAAGCCTGTAGAGTTTGACTTAATACAACATAGTCAAAAGATAAATTTTGAAATTGATGTAGATCTTTTTCAGCATTTCCTTCAATTATTGAAAGCCCTTTACTTATACAATGCTGTACATTATTTTTTGATATTTCCAAACCTCTGGTGTCAATGTTTTTATTATCATTCAAATATTTCATTAAAGTTCCATCACCACAACCAACATCCAGAACTCTTGTATTATTTTCTATTAAATCGGAAATAATTTGAAATTCTTTTTTCATATTTTGTTATAATTAGCCTCTAAAAAATTTTTAATTGTTTTTAAAAATTCAGGTATATTTAAAAGAAAAGAATCGTGCCCTTTATCACTATCTATTTCAATAAAGCCAACATCTGAGCCAGATGAATTCAAGGCTATTACAATTTCTTTATTTTCTAAAGTTGGATATAGCCAATCTGATGTAAAAGAAATTATAAAAAACTTAGTTTTAGTTTTTTCAAAAGCTTTAGATAAATTTCCATTAAATTCTTTAGCTAAATCAAAATAATCCATTGCTCTAGTTATATATAAGTAACTATTTGCATCAAATCTATCTACAAATATTGATCCTTGATATCTTAAGTAACTCTCAATTTGAAAATCAGCATCGAAGCTAAAATTTAAATTATCTTTTTCTTGAAGTTTTCGCCCAAATTTTTCTTGCAATCCCTTCTTTGAAAGATAGGTGATATGCGCAGCCATTCTAGCTACTGCCAAGCCTTTATCAGGGGATAAATTTAATTTTGAATAATCTCCTTCTTTCCAATTTGTATCTGCCATTATAGATTGTCTTCCAAGTTCATTAAAAGCAATATTTTGTGCAGAATGGCTTGAAGTACAAGCTATGGGAATTGCTGTTTTAGTTTTGTCAGGAAAGTTAGCAACAAATTGTAAGACCTGCATCCCCCCCATTGAACCACCTAGGACACTATAAAGTTGATTAATATTAAAAAATTCCAAGAGATTGTATTGCGCATTAACCATATCATTTATAGTAATAACTGGAAAATTTGTTCCATACTCCTTATTCGTTTTAGGGTCAATACTGGATGGTCCAAAAGACCCCATACATCCTCCAATTACATTTGCACAAATTACAAAAAATTTATTTGTATCAACTGCTTTAGATGGTCCTACTAAATACGACCACCATCCAGGTTTATTGGTAACAGGATTAGTGTTTGTAACAAATTGATCTCCAGTAAGTGCATGAAATGCTAAGATCGCGTTACTTTTTTCTTTATTAAGAGTACCATATGTTTCGTATGCCAAAGGATAATCATTAATAGTTTTACCACAATCCAGTTTTAGTGGTTTTTTTACAATAATTTTTTTTATATTTTCTTTAACATTCATAATTTTACGCCAAAGATGAATTGTGAGAAAAAAACTTATTTAGCGGTTTTTTTTAAGCGCTCGCAATTCAGTTTAAATCAGCGCAAGTAGTTATTACATTATAGAATT
>MDSZ01203113.1_pt1 | contig 11383 bp, 10 predicted proteins | sample 811201 | NCBI WGS metagenome assembly MDSZ01 (sample SAMN05326647, study PRJNA326480) | marine metagenome | isolation source: seawater | place: Indian Ocean: North | collected 2010 | reverse complement strand
AGAACCTGATTGTGAATAATTAATGGGAGGAGATATGTTGAAAATTAAACATAATATTTTATCAGCTTCATTGCTTTCTCTGTTCCTTGTGTCGTTAAGTGCGGTTGCTAGCAAGCCTGTTGCAATCTCGAAAGGTGATGGACCAAACTCTCTAGAGATTGGGTTATCTGTTACAGTCGGCGAGCATAAGATCATGAGAAATCAAGATAATAGCGCTACAGTAAATCCAGCTTTTGCTAAGACATCTAGACCATGTCCGCCGTTTTGTATACAGCCTATGCAATTAAGACCGGGAATAGAAACTCTTGGAGAACAAGAGATTATACATTACGCAGTAATGATGAGCAAAGGTGAAAAAATGCCTGATGGATCTGAAATCATGATAATTGATTCAAGGACACCTGATTGGGTTGCTAAAGGAACAATACCTGGTGCTGTCAACTTGCCATGGACATTACTTAGTGAGAGAAAGGGGGCAGATCCACTATCGATTGCAGAATTAATGACAACCAAGTTTGGAGCTAAAGAACAAAATGGGCTATTCTATTTTGACAATGCTAAAACTTTGGTTATGTTTTGTAATGGTATGTGGTGCGGTCAATCACCTAACAACATAAAAAGTTTATTAAAATATGGATATCCAGCAAATAAAATTAAATGGTACCGTGGCGGTATGCAAAACTGGGAAAATCTAGGGTTCAATACTGTTAAATAAATAATACTTTTTGTTAAACATTAAGCAGCACATCCATTTTATGTGCTGCTTTTTTTATAGACACTTGCTCTCATGACAATTATCAATAAAGGATTAAATATTATACAGAATATTGTTGGTTCCTCTTATTTATTGGAGATAGATAAGCTTACAAATAGGTATAAAAATACGGTTATTATCTTAGACAATAATCATCAAATTGATGCGCTCTATGATGAAATAATAGGTCTATACAAGAAGAAGAATATTTATAAATTTCCTGATTATGGTTTAGAATTTTATGATAGTAGTTCTGTTGATAAAAGTATTATAAAAGACCGATATAACACTCTAATGGAATTAGAGTCAAATAATTCAGAAAATAGATTAATAATAACAACATATAAATCAATATTTTTTAGCATACCAAAACCAAGTGCTATATCTAAATCTTGGATAAAGATTACCAAGTGTTCAAAATATCATGAGATTATAAGTTATCTAACTTCATTTAATTATCATAGAACCACTAGGGTCACTGAACATGGGCAATTTAGAGTTTCAGGCTCTATAATTGACTTTTTTCCTATTAATGCAGACAGTCCAATAAGAATTAATTTCTTTGATGATAAAATTGAATCTATTAAAGAATTCGATCCTTTGTCTTTAAGATCATTGACTCCTGTTCAATCAACAATAGTCTCCTCTCACGGTGTGTGTAATTTAGAAGAAGAAAACATTAATATTTATAAAAAAAAAATTAAACATTACTTTGATGAAGATTACTTAGAAGATATTGAATATGAAAGGATTGTAAATAGCCATGATAATAAACATATCCATAATTTGCTGCCTATGTTGTTTGATAATACGTCATCTTTGCTTTCATTTATTAGTGATGAATTAGTTTGTTACATGCAGAAAGATATATTCACAGAATTTGAAGAGCAATATAAGAATGTAGGGAGTATCTATGAGAGTGAGAAATTGAATAAATACCTACTAAAACCTGATGATTTACTAATATCTAAGGATCACTTATATAAAATTGTCCACGAAAATTATTTTCTCTTAGCTACGGATTATTCATCATCAGACCGTATAATCAAATCAAGCTATACGACACTTCCATCGCTATCTATCAATTATAATTTTAAAAATCCATTCATTAATTTTGAAAAATATTACAAAGAATCAACATACAACTACATATTATTCATAAAGAGAGATGATAATTTTAGAACTATTACTAATTATTTTGATTTAAAAAAAATGCCATATCAACAAATAAACGATTTAACAAATAATAAGAATGTTATTCAGATTTATAGGTCTGATATCAATGAGGGTTTTATTGATAATAACTCAAAAACAGTATACGTGAGTTCAAATGATCTTTTTGGTCTTATAAGAACAAGATTATCATCAAGTGAATCAATAAAGGCAACGCTCATAGACGATTTATCTCAACTTAAGCTTAATGATTATATAGTGCATCAGACGCATGGAATAGGCAGATATAAGGGTATGGAAACTATCAGCATTGAAAATAAAGAAATAGAGCTTATCAAGCTTGAGTATGCCAATAATGACAACCTGTATATACCTGTAACTTCCATATCTTTAATACAACGATACATTGGAAATACGAGTTTGAGTACTAAGTTATCTCTACTTGGATCTGACAGATGGATAAAAATTAAACAAAGGGCTAAGAAAAAGATTGAAGACATAGCAGCTGTCATGCTTTTAACACAGGCAAAAAGAAAATTGAATAAAGGCTATGAGTTTATACTAAATAATCATGAATATGAGAAATTCTGTAATTTATTCCCATATGTTGAAACTAATGATCAATTAGATAGCATCAATGATGTTATAAGAGATATGTGTTCAACTAAATCAATGGATAGGATTGTGTGTGGAGATGTTGGTTTTGGAAAAACTGAGGTGATGTTGAGGGCAGCATTCATAGCTGTACAAAATAATAAACAAGTTGCTATTATAGTACCAACTACAGTCCTAGCAAGACAACACTTTCAAACTTTCAAAATTAGATTTTCAAATTATAAATATAAAATAGGATTAATCACCAGGTTTTCGAGTCCAAGTGTTAGAAAGGAAATGATTCATAAAATTATGAATAATAAAATTCAGATTTTAATCGGTACACATGCCCTACTGAGTAATGATATTAAATATAAGGACATGGGTTTACTGATAATTGATGAGGAACATAAATTTGGTGTTAAACATAAAGAAACTTTAAAAACTATGAAAGAGAATATTGATATTTTGACACTCACAGCAACTCCGATACCAAGAACACTTAACTCTGCCCTTTCTCAAATTAGAGATATGAGTATTATCAATACTCCTCCTTTGGGTAGAAAAAATATTGATACATGCATAATAGACAAATCCATTGCTAATTATAGTAACTATATCGATAGAGAACTTACAAGAGGTGGTCAAGTTCTATATATTCATAATAGAATTGAATCAATGGATGAGGAAATTGAATATATAACTAAAATAAATCCAGATTATAGTATTCAAAAAGTTCATGGAAAGATGCCAAATAAAGAAATAGAAGAAATAATGCATCAGTTTTTAAATGAAAAAATAAATATTCTGGTTTGTACTAGCATCATAGAGAGTGGTCTTGACATGTCAAACGTTAATACGATTATTATTAATGATGCACAAATTTTTGGTTTATCGCAGCTACATCAAATCAGAGGTCGAGTTGGAAGAAGTAATAGACAAGCTTATGCTGGATTAGTAATAGGTAACTCAAAAGATATGACAAGCGATGCACAAAAAAGATTGGATGCATTTATTAGCACAAATAGTTTAGCGGGAGGCTTAGATATTGCAGGACATGATCTAGAAATAAGAGGCGCAGGAGAAATTCTTGGAGAAGAGCAAAGTGGTCAGATAATCGAAATAGGTTATGGTATGTACACTTCAATGCTGTCAAAAGCTATTAGACAAATTAAAAATAGTGAAGATGATGAGTTGAATGATCAAGTTGAAATTGATGCATATGTATCAACATTGATTCCTCAGGATTACGTTGAGGATATCTTCTTGCGATTAGAATTGTACAATGATATCTCTAAATCTAAAAACGACTTTGATATTTTTCATATAACTTCAAAATTAGAGGATATATATGGCCCCGTTCCAGAATACTTAAATAATTTACTTAATTTAACACGTGTACGCATTGCAGCTGATTCAGTAAAAGCTGAGAAGATAAAAATAACTAAGACTAGTGTAATCATTGTCCTAAACAAAAAAAGTAAAATTAACAATAATAAGATAGTTAATGATTATGTCCTGAAGGATAAAATAGTAATATCAGAACAATATAATTTAAAATATTTCCTAGCTGAGAACGAGAATTTTCATGAATTATGTCATGAAATCATAAATTTAATTAAGGATATTTCGCTCTAATCTTTATTAAGATATATAGTTGTAGTGGGATAAGCAATTTCAGCCTTATGTTTTTCAATTATGTCTGCAACCTGAAGCAAGATATCTTGTTTAATAGATAGAAATTCCTCCCAGTCTTTGGTCAGAGTGAATGCGTAGATAAAAAAATCACATGACGAAGCTGAAAAACTCTTAAAATATACTTTTGCTTTTTGGGATTGATCTATTTGAGGATTATTACAAAGTATAATATTAACATCTTCCATTATAGATTTAATTTTGTTCAAATCATCATACCTGATGCCTATAGTTTCATTTATACGTCTATTGGACATTCTAGTAGCATTCTCAACAATAATACTTGAAAAAGCAGTGTTTGGTATGTAAAGAACATTTTTAGAGAATGTTCTAACTACAGTCAATCTCCAACCAATTTTTTCAACTATGCCCTCAATATTTCTATCTGGTGATTTGATAAATTCACCTACTCTGAATGGTCTATCAAAAAAAATCATCATACCACCGAAAAAATTAGATAACAGGTCTTTTGCTGCTAAACCGACAATAAGTCCACCAACTCCTCCAAAAGCAAGAAGACCTGAAATGCTTAGTCCGAGTTCTTGCATGATAATAAGTAACGTAAGTATGACTACTATTACTTTAAGTATTCTTACTACTATTTCATATGTCTCTGTAACTAATGTTGCATCATCCTCACTTGAGAGGTTCTTAATAAATGGTTTTGTTTTAATATAAAAGTTAAGTCCTCTAAGCAATGACCAGGATATTATTATAACAATTAACATGAAAATATAGGAAGATAAAGAAAAATTAAATACAATGATATTTTTTTGGACTAGATAGTTAAATGATATTATAAAATAACCAATTACTATTAAATATGTTGACGGAACTTTAATAGAGTGCAATAAAAGCTCGTCATAAACTGTACTCGTTTTCTCGGATATAGCTAGTACAAAATTAATAATCTTATTTTTGATAAATAATAACACTACTGTAATTGCAGCTAGTGTGATCAGGTTCGAATAGTTACTTTCTAGTATTATATCCATTTTATTTAATTATCGTTCTCAGGCACTCTATTGACTTTTTATATACGTCAGTATTGCCATTATTATAGTTTATATCCTCTAGACATGGCAAATGAATGGCGTCAGTTACTGGGTTCCATATATCACTGCTCTTCTCTATATACTCTGAATAGTAAAAGTTATAGCTATTTTTATTTTTAATATTATCTTTATTTTGCATAGTAGTTACGATCGCCATACTGCAACCACTCTCGAGTGACTTTACAAGAATATCTCTTTTGGAATAATTGTTATAATTATTCGCAATAGCTGCCATCTCAAGATCATCACTGATATAAAAAGGCTTAGTTTCATATATTTCACTAGATAAATCTTTAAGCCATTCTGAAGATGTTGTTACAGGATTATGCGATATTTTATTATAGACTATGTGACTAGTCATAATTGGTATATTGTATTGTCTATGTAATTTCTTAAAAGTTGATATGTGATTCAATAGCTCATTATATGAATAATCGCATATTGATATGTCAGTATGTGTATCTGATATTACAGCTCCGTGTCCAGGAAAATGTTTTAATGTAGGAACTATACCATTGTCTATAAGACCCTTTATATAGCTCGAAGCCAGAGGTATAACGATGTCTGGTGATTCAGAAAAAGTTCTATCGCTCATAACTCTGCTTTTTGAAGTTAGATCCACTACAGGCGAAAAGTTTATATCAACACCGACCTGTCTAAGTTCAAAGCCGGCTACATAACCTGCACTATATGCTACCTTTTCAGCTGTATTGTTATCGTGTGTATAAAGTTGACTTATTTGTGAAAAAGAAGGCAGAAGAGAAAATTCTTTCTTGAATCTCTGTATCCTACCACCCTCTTGGTCTACAGCTATAATTATATCATCTCTGATATCTTTTATTGATTGTATTAATGATTGAATTTGAGATTTATTAGAATAGTTATGACTGAATAGAATTATACCTCCAATAATTCTATTTGATAAAATATCAGATTCAGCTTTGCTGAGTTCCGTTGAATCTAAATTAATAATTAATGGACCAGATAGTTTTATCATTTTATTATTAATATTGATGCATAACACGCAACAGCTTTGCAAGTACCAATCAATCCAATTTTTTGTGAAGTTGATGACTTAATACTTATTTTGTTGATATCTAAAGAGATAAGATTTGATAAACTTTTCCTCATCTCATAAATTTTAGTTTGTAAATAAGGTTTTTCTAACACTATAGTTACATCCACATTGCTTATAACGTAACTCTCATTGTGAAGAAGCTTACATGCATGTTGGATAATTTCACAGCTTTTTATATTCTTAGTAGACTCATTTGATGGAAAATGTGTTCCAATGTCACCAGAAGCAAGAGATCCATATATTGCATCTGAAATGGCATGAAGAATAATATCGCCATCCGAATGCGAATCTATAGTATAGTCAGATTCTATCTTTAGACCAGCTAAATTCAAATAAGAGCCATGACATAATTCATGAAAATCATAACCAAAACCGACTCTTATATCTTTCATAAAATTCTCTTGATGTGGTCAATGTCACTCATATATGTAATTTTTATATTTGTTGGACTTGAAATTATCATTGAGCATCTTAAATTATTCAGCAATAATGACTCAATATCATCATCTACGTCATAACTGTTTGAAATGCAAGATTTGACTGATTGATTAAGCTTCTCTGTCTTGAATATTTGTGGTGTGAATGAAGACCAGAGATTATCACGTAAAATATTATTCTGCACCACGCCTTTTCTTACCTCTTTTAGTGCATTAGTGATTGGATATCCCAATGAAGATCCATCATAATTTCTTTTCATCTCTTCAATAAGCAACTTTATATCAAATATATTTAGAATCGGTCTGGCAACATCATGAACAAGAGTATATTTAGTTTTTAAGTTATTATCATAAATATATTTCAAGCAGTTATTTAATGATTTAGTTCTTGTACTTGAGCCCATAATAATATTCTCGTTTTTACAAAGTTTATCTATTTTTACTTTCTCATTAATCACAAGATAACTCTGTGAGTTTGAAAAGTGTTTTTTAAAAAAATCTCTGGAGTAATTTAAAATACTTTTATTATTTATTTTATAATTTTGTTTGATTGTCTTTGAGTTAAATCTAAGACTCTTGCCTGCGCCTAGCATTACAACAGAGATATCATTTGTCATTTTTCTATGACATGTACGAAGGTCTCATCGCTTTTTACGAGACCTAAATTATACCTAGCAAAGTTTTCAAGGGCATTTGTTGATGATGATAGTTCTCTGATATGATGCTTTAAAGTTTTATTTTTTGTATCAAGTCTAGATATTTTTTCAATCAAGACATTATTTTGCGATTTTAAGAAGAAAAAATCAAATATATTATTGTTAGAAAAAAAAAGTGAATATTGTAAATTTAATAACACTAATATACCAAGGAGGAATAGAATCTTTTTCATGAATTAATGTACCTGTCTAATTTATCATTTGGCATAATGGTAGCGAGCTCTTCTTCGATTCTTAGTAGCTGGTTATACTTTGCAACTCGGTCAGATCTAGACATAGAGCCAGTTTTTATAAGTCCAGATGAGGTTGCAACGGATAAATCGGATATTGTTACATCCTCTGTTTCTCCGGACCGATGAGATATAATATAATTGTAATTATTATTTTTTGCTAAACTTATTGCTTCTAGAGTTTCAGTAATTGTTCCAATTTGATTTAATTTAATTAATATAGAATTAGCGATGTTCTTCTCGATGCCCTTTTTGAAAATTGCTGGGTTTGTTACAAATAAATCATCTCCGACTAATTGAGTATTTTTACCAAGTTTCTTTGTTAGTTCCAACCAGCCTTCCCAGTCATCCTCTGATAGACCATCCTCAATGGAAATAATTGGATAATCTTCTCTAAGATTTGAGAGATAATTAATAAAGTCCTTTGAATTTAACTGTAAATTTTCAGATGATAGTGTGTAAAGGCCATTTTCATAAAATTCGCTACTTGCAACATCTAATGCTAAGTATATGTCTTCACCAGGTTTGTACCCTGCGCTAGAAATGGAGTCTAATATAATATCTAACGCCTCTTTATTTCCGCTCAAATTAGGCGCAAAACCACCCTCATCACCCACTGCGGTAGACATCTTTAGCCTCTCAAGAGACAACTTTAAATTATGAAAAATTTCAGAACCAGCTTTTATAGCAGAACTAACCAATTCAAAGCCTACGGGAAGTATCATAAATTCTTGAAAATCAAGTTGATTATTTGCATGTGCCCCACCATTAATAATATTCATCATTGGTATCGGCAAAACATATGATGTATCATCTGTAAGCGATTGATACAACGGTGTTTTATTATTATTTGCTGATGCTTTTGCGAATGCGATACTAGCTGCTAATATTGCATTCGCACCTAGCCTTTCTTTGTTATCAGTACCATCTAACTCAATCAAGTGTTTGTCAAATGACTCTTGATTGAAAGACTTATTATTGGTACTAGACGAAATTACATTATTTATATTTAGAACAGCATTATTGACAGATTTACCATTATAATTTTGAGGATCCATGTCTCTCAACTCAAGTGCCTCTAATTTGCCAGTAGATGCACCAGACGGGACCGAGCCTCTGCCAATAATGCCATTATCTAACACCACATCAGCTTCACAAGTTGGGTTCCCTCTCGAATCAATGATCTGACGCCCAAGTATTTTCTTTATCTTAATCATCTAAATAATTATTTATTCCCTCTAACAACAGAATCTATTTCTATAATTTCTTTAATATGGCTCTCTATATTACTAATATTCATACAGTTATCACCATCGCTTATTGCATTTGATGGGTCTGGGTGAGACTCAATAAACAATGCGTCTATACCTATAGCGGTTGCCGCCTTAGAAAGTGGTCCAATATATTTACTATCTCCGCTTGAGGATCCATTTCTAGCTCCAGGCCTCTGTACCGAATGAGAGGCATCATACACTACCGGGCAATTGTTTTCTTTTAAAATAACCAACGATCTCATATCAGAAACAAGATTATTATAACCAAACATATATCCTCTTTCACATAAATATATATTTTTATTACCTGTGGAAAGGGCTTTCTGATAGACAAATGACATTTCTTCAGGTGACATGAATTGTCCTTTTTTAATATTGATCGGTTTCTGTGTCGATGCAACTTTGACTATGAAATCAGTTTGACGACAGAGAAAAGCGGGGGTTTGAATAATATCTACCACATCTGCTACTTCATCAAATGGAGTATATTCATGAACATCTGTAAGAACAGGAATGTTAAATTCGTCTCTAATTTTACTGAGTATATTTAATCCTTTGCCTATACCAACTCCTCTTTTCGAGCTAATTGACGATCTATTAGCTTTATCAAATGAAGACTTATAAATGAAATTTATTTGAAGTTTTTCTGTAATGTTTTTCAAGGTCTCCGCAGTAGACATTGCCATACTTTCAGATTCGATTGCACAAGGACCAGTTATCAATGTAAGATAATCCTTGGATACAAGTTGAAACTTATTTTGTGTCATAAGCAGTCTTTATAAAGCTATTGAATAATGGGTGGCCAGTCATAGGTGAGGAGGTGAATTCTGGGTGAAACTGACTTGCTAAATACCATGGATGGCTTTTAAGCTCCAATATCTCCATTAAATCTCTGTTACCCGAGTATCCTGAGAACATAAGATCTGTTCCGTTGAATCTATCAAGATAACTATTATTTACCTCATATCTATGTCTGTGTCTCTCTGTTATAATATTTTTTTTATATAGTTTATGAGCTAATGATGACTTTACTAGTTTACATTTCTGAGCTCCAAGTCTCATAGTGCCGCCCATTTGATTCAAAGATCCCTTTAGTTTACCTTTTTTGTAGTCATCCCACTCCGATACAAGAGATATGACTGGATGAGGGGTTTTTAAATCAAACTCTGTGCTATTAGCTTTTTTTAATCCTAGAATATTTCGAGCAAACTCAATCACAGATATTTGCATGCCCAAGCATATACCCAAATATGGGATATTATTTACTCTAGCATGAGTAGCAGTGAGGATTTTTCCACTTATACCTCTATTGCCGAATCCTCCAGGAACAACGATTCCCTGAAGATCATTGAGTATTTTCATGTTTGATTTTTTTATGTCTTCTGAGTCAATAAACTTAATTTCTAATGAGGTACTATTGTGTACGGATGCATGAAGTAAGGATTCATTGAGTGATTTATACGAGTCTGCTAGTTCTACATATTTACCGACCATGCCTATTTTTACTTTCCTTGTACATCGATTGAGCTTGTTAGTGAAACTTACCCAGGGTTTGATAACAGATTTTTTATGTGGGAGTTTTAATTTTTTTAGAATATAGTCATCAATTTTTTGATTCTTATATTCTATGGGTATCTGATAAATGGTAGATGCGTCTTGTGCGGAGAAAACAGCATCTTTATGGACATTAGTAAATAGAGATATTTTATTCTTTATATGATTATTTATTTTATCTTTTGCTCGACAAAGCAAAACATCCGGTTGAATACCAATCGATCTAAGCTCTTTAACTGAGTGTTGTGTAGGCTTAGTCTTGATTTCATTTGTCACTTCAACAAGTGGCAAAAGAGTCAAATGTATAAATAGTGTTTGGCAGTCTTCCATTTCCATATTAAGTTGTCTTATAGACTCTAGAAAAGGCAATGACTCTATATCACCAACAGTGCCACCAACCTCAACAAATGAAATATCTGCACCCTTTGAGCCTTTTTTTATTAGATTCTTAATTTCATCTGTGACATGAGGAATCACTTGAACGGTACTACCTAAATATTTTCCTTCTCTCTCTTTTTTTATTACATTAGAATAAACTCTTCCTGCTGTAACGTTAGAGTTTTGGCTCATCGTTATTCCAACAAATCTTTCATAATGCCCTAGATCAAGGTCAGTCTCTGCACCGTCTTCTGTAACGAACACTTCACCGTGCTGAAAAGGACTCATAGTTCCTGGATCAAGATTAATATATGGGTCAAGTTTTTGAAGAGACACCTTATATCCCCTTAATTTGAATAAAGATGCAAGGGAGGCGGCTGTAATACCTTTTCCAAGGGATGATACAACACCACCTGTAATAAATATATATCTAGCCATTCAGATT
>MDSZ01196083.1_pt1 | contig 11383 bp, 15 predicted proteins | sample 811201 | NCBI WGS metagenome assembly MDSZ01 (sample SAMN05326647, study PRJNA326480) | marine metagenome | isolation source: seawater | place: Indian Ocean: North | collected 2010 | reverse complement strand
CCATGTCTGCAATCAGCTTAACAGCCGCCACGACTGCCGGGTCATCGACTCCGACACCAGCGTCAGCCGCTGAACCGAAATCAAGCATATTCTGCCCAAGCTTGCCACCAGAAACTTTAACCAGAGCTTTCATCCCAGCCAAAATAGTTTTCCCCGTGGGGTTCTCTGGCTCTGATGTTGCCCATGCAGCGAGGTCACGTTTAGCTTGGTCCAAAAGACTTGCCGCATACTCGGCTGTGTACGGCTTGCCGTCTTTCGTCTTCATGGCATTGATGTGCTCTTCAGTGACGCCCTCTAAAGGCTGACTTGTGCGAAGGTCGTAAAGGTTTGCATAAATATCGCCACCAAGCATGGTCGCGTATGGCTGGTCAGCCAACGCCTTAAAGTATCCGCGCTCGGCTACAACCTGCTTCTGATATTCTTTTGAAATAGTTTTGGTTGGCTCTCCGACTGTCCTCTTTCGCTCCTTGTCGCGACTAACTGAAATGTCAGTAGGTACATTAACCTGAAAGACGGCAACATCATAGCCAACTTTCATAAGATTCTTCATGCGCTTCACGATTTTTCCGACGTTCTCTCCAGTCGTATCAAACACAATGGGGTTTGCAATCGAGAGCATGTTGTGCGTATGACCCTGAGAAGCGTTCTGGAGAATTTCACGCGCCGTCTGTTGAGCCTTGGCAATTGGGCTGGAGTCTTTTTCTTCACCGGGTGTGAATGTGCCCTTGCTAAAGTCCATACTCATTCCAAAAGCTGGAAACACATCTTCAATGCGCTCATCTGGATTGGAAACAACGAAATCCTTTGGAATACCAATTTGCTTAGACAAGAAAGACTTTCCTGCCCCTGCTGGTCCAAAGATAAAAATAGCCTTGAAAGGATACTTGTTCTTTAAAATACTTTTCTCTTGTAGCACCTCGGGAGATTCCAGAATACCAGTCGTATCTCTTCTATATTCTTCCAGAACCATTTCCCTGAGTGTTTTATAATTCAACTTCATCGTTAGTCTCTCCTTGATAGTTTTTCTTTTTCTAAAGTCTGCATGGCAGTCTGCCAATCATACCACTTGACGCCCCGCTTGAAGGGGTGTGCTTCGTAAATAGCTTGCACAGAAGACTTTTGCCACTGCTTGTGGCTAAACTCAAGACTGTTGATGGTGCGAATTATCTCATTGTTTCGCTCGGTAGCTTCGCCCGCGTCTTTCAGCATACGCAGCGAATGGTAGTAATGCTCATGGGCGCGACCTAACATCGTGAGACTTTTCCTTTCAACATCGTTAACAAGCATGATTAGCTTTCCACTAATATATAGTTTGTTAATTGCGCCTCGCATAAGCCAGCCAGCAAAAAATGCTGCTGCTCCAATAATAAATGTTTCCGACATACTCGTTCCTTTCTTAGATTAGATAAAAAGAAAGCAGGATGCGTATCCTGCTTTCTTGAAATCGCACGTTTTTGTTCAATATTCAGATATCATTCGGGGGGAGAATATTTCACTTCTTGCGGGACATACGAACAAGTCGTCGTGCCACTCGCCGTGCTACTTCGTTCACAACTCTGCGCTCCATAGCCATTGGGTCTTCCTCAACTGGCTCTTCTTCAGCACCAGCAGCCATCGGGTCTTCTTCAGCACCAGCAGCCATTGGGTCTTCAGCAGGAACTTCTTCGCCAGCGCCAGCTTCTTCGCCTTCACCGGGAACGCGCTCAAGGGGTACACCAGTTTCTTCTTCAATGCCAGCAAGCACAGCGTCAACAATAGCCTCCACCTTATCTTGGGGAATCTCACCGCCCTCAGCAGGTGCTTCCTCTGCGGGAGCAGCCTCTGCATCAGCAGCCAGCGGGTCTTCCTCGCCAGCAAGCGGGTCTTCGGCAGCAGCATCATCGACCGGTGCCTCATCCTCTTCTTCTTCATTAAATTTTGAGAACCTATTTGAAATGAAGCTCTCACCTAATGCGGGGTTGCCCGCCAACGCGAACATTCTTCTTACCTGTGCCTCTTCAAGCAACGTCTTTTTACTCATGTTTGTAATCTCCTAAACAGTTTAATTTCAGCCGCTACAGAGGCTGTATTGTGCATCACCTATTAAATAGTGCGCTGTAGGCAAAACGGACACACGCCCGATGGAATTTTATATGCCTATGGTGCGTAATCCTTTAATTTTCTACGGAGCATGGGCAACAGCTTGTCCTCAATCTGACTCACGCGAACGTGAGAAATGCCCTCTCGCTTCGCCACATCGCGCAAAGTCATGGGTCCGTGCTTGTCAACGGCAATGAAGGTGCAATTTAAATCATCACCATAATCAATCCAATACCGACAGTCGGAATTCTCTTTCGGACATGGTTCGTTCCACTTCATACATGTTTTACTACATTCTCTCATAGGTCTGGGTGTTCCTTTTCAATCATATCAAAAATATTACTAATTTCATCTGTCTCAAGTGAGAAAGAATTTTTTATTTTCTCTGCCGCTTCTTCTTCTTTATTGACAACCTTGCGTTGCCGCTTACTCTGAATATCATTGCTCTCCTTATAGGAACGGAGAAAGTCTGCAAAGTATTCATCATCATCTATCAAGCCCGACACAACTGCACGAAAGAACGCTGCCTGTGTCAGACCGTGATATTGCAACTTTACCTTCAAGGCAACATGCCGGTCGTCCGTGTCATAAAACACAATCTTCTTTTTATTGCCACCGTACTCCATCAACTAACCTTTGTCACATGAGCATCGCTTTCGACTCGCCCCGCCTCAGTCTGACGGATAAAAACAGCCCGCCTGTGAAGTTCATCAACTGTACGGGCACCAGAGTAAGACAGCCCACTTCGGATTCCCCCTTCAAGCTTGTGTAGAATTTCGTCAACCTTACCCTTGTAGGGGATGGTGGTTGCGACACCCTCCAAGCTGGATATGTGACCCCGCCATTCACTCTGAGCGTCAGCACTCGCCATTCCACGATATACCTTTCGACTCTCGCCCATTTGGTTGCCGAAGTTTTGAATCAATTCTCCCGGCGTTTCAGTGGTTCCAGCAAGCAAGGAGCCAAGCATTACAAAGTCAGCCCCGGCAGCGAGTGCCTTGACAATATCTCCAGAATTTTTAATACCACCATCGGCAATAATCTTCACCTCGCCAGCCCACTCACTCGCTGCACACTCAAAGATTGTATGCAGTCCCGGCACACCATGACCTGTCTGCATCCTTGTAGTACAAATCGAACCACTGCCAATGTTACAGCGGACTGAATCTGCGCCCCACTCTGCTAAAGCATTGAAGCCATCCAAAGTAGCCACATTACCAGCCATGATATGAACATCATCACCAAGGCTATCCCGCAAATTTTTAATTGCAGCTTCAACAAGAACATGGTGCCCGTGAGCCACATCGACGCACACCACTTGAACGCCTTCCCCGCATAAAGCAATGGCTCTGTCAAGATAATCTCCAGTGACGCCCACGGCTGCGCCAATATTCTTTGCACCAGCATCGAATGCTCTCTCTGCTTGTGCCGCCTGTTCTTCAATAGAATTGTAGCGGTGAATCACTCCGATGCCGCCCGCCTTGTCCATAGCACTGCACATGCTCCATTCCGTCACAGTGTCCATCGGGCTTGAAATGATGGGGAGCCTAAGTCGAGTATGCGACAAGGTGCCACCAATGTCAATCTGCCGCCTTGATTCGATATCGCTATACTGAGGGACTAACAATACATCATCGTATGCAAGCACTTCTCTAATCTTGTTGTTCATTTTGTTCCTTTTCTTCGTAATAGTCTTTAACAACTGTTGTTGCTGTCTGCCAGCAGTTTGGGCAATACAGATTTACCTTCTTTTGAGCCTCTTTCACGACCACCGTCCACGACTGGACCATTTCTCGATTGGTCTTGTCAAAGGGAGCAAGACACGACAGACACTCATCGGGTAGTCGAGAAAACATATTCATTTTCTGTGCGACTTCCTTCTTGAGTTGCTTTTCTTTCTTTCGCGCCTTCTTCCTTTCAGCACTCCGCTTCATGCTACCCATCATCATCCTCCAAAATCGGGACATGCTTTTTGGGACCATTTCGCCTTGGGTCATAATCGGTAGAGCCAAGTGCGCCGTCGCCCCGGTTGCTCATCGAAATCGGATACCAATCATATAGATTATCCTGTCGTGTCTCAATAGCTCGGAAGTGGACCACTGGAACCAAAACCAGTTGAGCTATCTTCTCATACCGTTCAATAATCTGGTCTGCATTCCCCACGTTATGAAGGTTGATAAACACCTCACCATCATACCCGCTATCAATCACGCACGCACCAACCAGCAAGCCGCGCTTTGCTGCCACACTTGAACGATTCTTAACCTCAAGCATGTATCCGTGAGGCACACCAAACTTCAGCCCCGTCTCAAGGACTGCCGACTGTCCAGACTGGACGACCTTCATCTTGACCGCCCCATCTGCTGGATTCCAATACACATCCAAGCCTGCGTCCGATGGGTTCGCTCGCTCAGGAGGTCGCGCATCGCGACGGAGGCGCACATATTCCAACATCATGATTCACCGCCTTCGTCTCCGTTGTCGCCGTCGTCGTCTGTAGTTGTCGGCTGCTGCATCGCACGAATAACCTTGGCTGCGTTCTCCAATGAGTCCGCAAATTGCGCTGCTGCTTTATTGATTTCTTCCTGTGAAGGTGGCTTGAACAACTCACTAAACGCCTCAAACATCTTTGTGAAATCATCCTGTGCTGTCTTCTGCTCCTGCTTTTGCTGCTCTTCCTGTGCCGCCTTCTGCTTGTTCAACTCATCCATAGCCTTTCTGAACGCCTCAAAGTTAAACACGTTCCCGCTATCTTTGCCATTATCTTTACCCATTTTAAGCCTCTCCTGTTTCTGTATTGCTCAAAGGTGTGTTCTTTAAATGTTCTACCATGCCTTTCTCAATCGCTCTACCCATCGCTTCCTGCATGGCTTCATACTCTGCAATCAAAAAATCTAACATCGCAACCTCGTCTTGCAGTTCTCCGACCAGCTTAATCAATTCTTCTTTTGATTTGCTCTCCAGCATCTCTTTGGTATAATTTATTTTTTCTTTACTCATATTTCTCCTATGCCAAGAGACGGAAGTTGTGTCGGATACTTCTTGAGCTAAAGCCCCACTGTTCACTATAGTCTAACTTAGCCATGTAAGGTCTGTTAAGGAAAATCTTATCAATTCCCTTCTTCACACCCCAGCACTTTATACTATTGATTGTACTTGTGGAGTCAATCACCCTGACAATCCAGTAGTCCTTTCCATTCTTGGTCTTTTTCTCAATGACCTCCCTCGGAATAAACCAAGACACAAGCAAGTCGGCATCAAATTCTCCAAGCGGAGGAATCCCGTGTGCATCCAGCTTATCCAGAACGTCACCAGTAATTACCAACTCAAAAGGAAATATGCCAGTTAAATCGACCTGATATTCAATCATTTCTTCGTCAGTGAAGTCGCCCTCTGGCGCGTACAAGTCGATGTTCTCACCAAACTTCTTCTTCGTCTTGGCACGGTCAACAGCCACCGCTGACCAGAAATGTTTCCGACCCGTGAAACGCTCATCCATCAAACTATTCAATGCTTGGCTCCGAACAAGAACGTCCAACGCCTTCTTGTTTAGCTTAGAATATACCACCTCTTCGTTGAACAAGAAATCTTCGATGTTCTGAAACGGTCGGTTGTTAAGAATCTGGTCAATCGCAGCATCGCCCAGCCCCTTTACAGATGAGAACGGTTGCACCAGCCTGCCGTCGTCAGCAATCTGCCAATCTCGATGAGACAAGTTAATGTCAATCGGTGCAATCTCAAAGCCCATCTTCTTCGCAGCATTAATAGCTCGCTCCTTGCGCGACTCAGGCTCTTTGTCCAAGAACGCCGCAATCCATTCGGAAGGGTAGTAGTGAAACAGCCACGCACACTGATAAGACAGGATGCTATAAGAAACCGCGTGAGACTTGTTAAAGCCATATCCAGAGAAGAATTCAAACTTGTCCCACAGCTTCTCTGCCTCAAGAACCGAGATACCCTTCTCTGAGCAGCCATCAATAAACTTGACACGCAACTTATTTTTAATGCCTCCCTTGCCTGTACCCTTCTTGGTCAAAACCTTGCGAAGCATATTGCCTTCGTCCAGAGTCAAACCACCCAGCTTGTGAGCAAGCAAGGCAATCTGCTCCTGAAAGATAAGGAACCCAAAAGTTTCTTCGGTCACTTCCTTGACCGTCTCATTGAGGTACTTGATGCCACCGGGATTTGATTTCGCCTCAACATAATTTCTATCAACCTTTGCCGAGAGTGGACCGGGACGGAAGATAGAAGTGATAGCGGAAATATCAATGATACTTCGCGGCTTCGCATTCACACAAAATGTTTGCGCCCCCGCCTCGGTGAACTGGAAGATGCCTGCCCAGCGACCCTTGTGAAAAATATTTTCATAGACGGCTTGGTCATCGAAATCAATTATATCGGGATGAAGCTGCTCATCATAAAACTTGCGTACATCATCGAAGCTCGGCTCGGCGTTGTCGTAGTGGCGACGAAGCACATTCTTAATACAGTTGTCCATCATCCGCAACGAGGCAAGCCCAAGAATATCAAACTTAATGAACCCCATAGGTTCCAAGTGCCTGACGTTCTGACCCTCGGACCACGGAGCCTGCTTCACGCCACCACTCGTAATCAGCGGCATATACTTGTCCAAGTCTTCCGCAATAACAACGCCGCCCGCATGTCGGGAGCATGAGCGCACCTGACCATAAAGCGCCTCAACGTGTGTCTTGACGTGCGGATACTTGCGGAGAAACGCTTGCAACGACTCGGAAAATTCCATAACCTCTTCAAAGGTCGGAGCATATACGCCAGCAGTGATGCCATGCTTACGCTTGGCTTTGGGCGTTGCCTCATGGAGCATACGCCCGGTCACCGCGTTCACCTCGACAAATGGAATCCGGTAAAACTTGGAAATATCCTTGATAAGAGAGCGAAGCTGCAACGTGTTCCAGTTGGAAATAGGAACCACCGTGTTCTCACCCCACTCTTCTGCAAGACGCTCCTTCAACTCCATCGGCTCCGCAACATCATAATCAATATCAGGATAATCCTTGGCATCAGAGCGCATGAAGCGGCTGAACAGCAGCCCATACTTGATGGGGTCAACCTGCGTAATGTCCAAGACATATGACACCAGCGAGCCAGCAGCGGAGCCTCGACCGGGACCAACCAACTGTGTCTCGACAGCCTTATCAGCCACAGCCTTCATGGTCAAGAAATACTTGCTGAAGCCCCGACTGTCGATAACCTCCAACTCGCGCTTCAAGCGGTCGATATATTCTTGGTTACCTGCAAGCTTCTTAGAGCGCAGCCCGTCGAGCGACATAGCGACCAACGCTTGAGTTGCCGTCTTGCCCTCGGGAACCACAAAGTCAGGGAGTCGCACCGTGCTATCAGGCAGGAAGTCCTCAATGAGATTTGTCGCGATATGGTGGGTTTCCGTAATAGAATTCCTGACAATATCGTCATCATACTCAACGTCACATTCTGCTGAATAGTTTAGATATGATTCCCACATCTGGTCACCATTCTTCGGATACAACTCATAACCAACCTCATCCAGACCGGCTGGGAGTTCAGATGGCACCTCATCCTTGCGACCAAGCCATCCCAGCTTCTTATAAAGAATCCGGTCCTTCCACGCATCGGGGTTGGGGTAGTGGCTATCCGCAGTTGAAATCAATTTAATTCCAAACTCTTCGTGCATCTGGATAACATATTTATTGAGCAAGTGCTGTTCTGGAATATTATTCCACTGAAGCTCTCCATACCAGCGGTCACCAAAAATCTTCTGCATCTGCTGTGTAGCCTCGCGCATGTCGGCAAGGACACCAGCCTCGTCAAACCCAGTGCGGTTGCCGTCATCGTCGTATGCTGCGTTTCGCCACATACAGCCAGCGTAGATACCACCAAGGCACGCGGAGGCTGCAATAACGCCCTCAGAGTGCTTGGCGAGCAATTCGTAATCGACACGGGGGAAGCGATAGTAGTTGTCGCCTGTGAACGAATCAGACACCATTTTAAAAATATTGTTCAAGCCTGTCTGGTTCTGTGCCAAAAGAATAAGATGGTTGCGGCGATTTACCAACCCCTTGAAATGTCGCTGCTCATCTTCCACGACAGCACCACCCGTACTGCCATCCTTGAGCGCAGAGCGGTTTTTCTTGACCTTCTTCGCTTCTTCATAGTCATCTTTCCATCCATCAATGGACGGGTGGAAATACGCCTCAACACCGTAAATCGGCTTGAAGTCTTTACCTTCGGCTCGCATCTTCTTCGTGTGAAGAACCTGATAGGCAAGCCCATTGCAGTTGCCGTGGTCGGTGAGCGCAAGTGCGTTCATACCATTGGCATAGGCATACTCCATGTGTTCTTGGGGGTAACCAAGGGCATCAAAGGGGGAGCCTGCCACTGAATGAGCGTGGAGTCCCACAAACGGGATGGATGATTCATTTCGACTCATTCAAGCCCTCCTTTGTCTTGATACGAAGCTCTACTGCGTTCAAAATCTCTTTCGCCTCTGCAATCAACTCTTGTGCCACTGCAATATCATCTATATTATCATGATTGTGTGGTCTGTCAAGCATATCCACGAATTCTTCCAAAAACTTTGCCATACTGTCATCAAGCATATAAAATCGTGATGGTAGCTGCGCCATATCCTTGTCTGCATATCGCACATCATCATAAGCTACTTCAATCGGATTTTTCACTCAATCCTCCCATTTTGTTCCATTTTTTAGGTTTAAAGAAATCGGGCTTTGTTAGTGACTCGCTGCCCGACAAATATTTGGTCAATCCATCCCACGAATCCACTCTGTGATACCACGGGACTTCAATCATTGAATCTGTATCTATTATAACATCTGAGAACACTTTGTCAAGGGAAAAGTTTCTCGCGGACCATCTTTTTTCAATTGGCAGGCGATTTCCCTCCAAATCATGCATCGACGTTCCCTCTTGGCGTACTCGCCTTCTGCACCTTTTAAAATCTTCACCGTCAAAGGTAAATCCAAGGTACTCACCTGTTTTAACAGATGCGCCGTTGTATGTCAAGCAGAAAGTTCCATTTCTGGAAATTTTGCGGCGAAAAATTTTAAGCAATTCGGGATTATAGATTCCATACGGAAATGCACAATAAAATTTGTCTGGGATGAGCCACTTGCTGATGCGCTTAGAGATATAATAGGCACTGAGCGCACCATACAGGGCAGACCACCCTAAGCAGTCCCTTCGGTCACGGTCCTTCGGATGCACCGGCACATAGTAAATCGGAATACGCCGTCGCTTCTCAGACTGGAAAATTCCCTTCTGCAATAGGGAGTTGGGGTCGAATATCCACTCCCCCATACGCTCTTTAATTAGGGGCTGCATATCCCGATGGCACACAACCCAGATAGTTTCTGCACCCGCCCACGCACATTCCAGCACCGCACGCTCCACAGCCAAGTAATTTTTTCCTATTGGCATCAGGCTATCGTGCCACGGCAAATCAAAGTCCAATGGCTGACCCGCAACGGGAACAACACCAGCCAAGTGAAAGGCTAAAGTATTTTGCTCACCACTCTCTATCACGCGCTACACCTTTAATTAAATAATTCAAATAGCTACTCTTTGAGAGTGGATATTTGACTGAGGATTTCTCCATAACCTTGAAGCCAGAAGGCAAGCCTGAGTAGATGTTGACGCCCTTTGGGAACACCTCTCTTTTGCGAGATTCCAAGCGAATGGGCAAGTGCCTACCTGCCCCATTGCCTGCACCCTTGATTCCCGCATCCCTCATTATCTCTTCTGTCTTGAGTCTGGTCACCAATTCTGAATATTCAAATTTTCCCAGTTGTTCATCTGTCAGATAACTTATCGTGCAAGCATCCATCAAATCGTGCTTGCCATCAATCCTGTCCGAAGGATAAAAGTTTACACCCACGATGAAGTCGGAATTATAAATATGAATCCGGTGAAAGTCATGCTTCATTCCGCTTCGCACATCAATCCAGTCAAGGACTTCGTTAACGGGGTTGCCGCGCTCAGGTGGCGGGAGCCCTTCAACACTCTTATCATCAAAGATAAAAATTGAAGAAGATTCGACCTCATGAACCGCGTGACCAACCGTTATTCTCAGCCCGTTATCCGAAACTCTAATCTGAGAAACCTTATCACCAAACTTAATCAACCCTGCCATTGACAAGCAGAAATACAAGTGGTGCCATTCTTCCACGTCTCCAGTGAACCTGTGTGGGGGTTGTGGCTTCAAGTATACAAGTGGCATGTCATGCTCAAAAGCATAACGCAACGCTCCGATGGTGCATCCAACCACCAATCCTTGCATACAATCCCTCCACTAAAAAAAATCAGAAATGACTAAGAGCGCGATGAAAATTTCAAACGCTGCGGTGCCAAGGACACACATACTAAGGTATGCGAGCCCAAGGCGAAAAAGCAGCCTCTCAACTACTGGGCTTGAGTTGCCTGCAAACAACATAATTCTCTTGTACGAAATGGTACTGGTTTCCAAGAGCGTCAACACAAACCAGCATGTTGCCGGGAAAGACAACAACACTTCCAACGTCCTTGGGCGTGAAGTGTTCGCAGTTTGTCGCGACCTCCTTGATGACTCCAGTCTCCCACTCTTGAAGGGCTTTATAATCATCCGGCATAAGGACACCCCCCGCTTCGGGGGGAGCCTGTTGAACAATGTCAACTTTAATATGCCTGTTCATTGGTGTCATCAACATCCCCTACCGCAACTTCTTGTGAACAGTATTGTAATAATCCATCAACTGCTCGGGGTCAGTCTTCTTCTGAATCATTCGGAACGCTTTGACAGCCAAGCTAATGTCTTCACGGGACAGCCAGCCATTCTCAATATAGTTGCCCTTGAGTGCCCGCTTCTGCTCCTTGAATGGCTCCATAGCTTCTTCAATAGCAGCAAGCGACTTCACATAATTAATCACATGCTCCTGATGCTCATCAATAACGGTAGGGTTCTCGTTGTTATCAACCATGTTTATCTCCTTGTTGGTTGTTGTGCTATTAATATATCCTATCTTGACTCACTTGTCAAGAAGTTTTTTTATTTTTTTATCCACACTTCGCATAGCCGCATGATGTACACGTCACACAACCGTCTTGATAAACCAGCGTCTCTGCACCGCACGACTCACAAACCTTGTCGCTTGGAGTCTCACCATCTTGAATATAATTCTTTAGGATGCGAGCGATACATCTTGCGAAGCTGAACATATCACTGTTTTTATCTTTCTGTAGCTGCTCGACCATGAACCTTGGGCGTGCGCCGTGACGCAGACCCAACGAAATCATG
>MDSZ01259899.1_pt1 | contig 11384 bp, 12 predicted proteins | sample 811201 | NCBI WGS metagenome assembly MDSZ01 (sample SAMN05326647, study PRJNA326480) | marine metagenome | isolation source: seawater | place: Indian Ocean: North | collected 2010 | reverse complement strand
TTTGGCGCCAGCATTTATGAAAATTAGGCAATCTAATTTTCAATCAGGTAGAACGTGAGCGTATGAGATGGATTGGTACGCGGTGCATACGCAACCTAATCGTGAACACCTGGCCGTGTTTCATCTTGAGAGGCAGGGATTTGATGTATGGCTGCCTTGTTATGAACGAATGATCAGACATGCCCGCTTAGCAAAGAGTGTTCGTCGTCCTCTGTTCCCGGGATATTTATTTATCAATTTAGATCTTGAGACAGCAAGATGGCGCAGCATTAATGGTTCCATCGGCGTCAAAAACATTGTCAGCTTTGGACGCACACCATCAGTTGTCGATAGTGAATTCATAACAGCCCTGAAGGCTTCGGAGAGCTTGGACGGATTTGTGGATGTTAGCAATGTTGATTTGAAACTAGGTCAAGAGATTGAGATATTGTCTGGCCCGATGGCTGGTCAAATTGGGAGGCTGTTGAGTTTGGATGCTGGTAACAGGGTAACAGTTCTTTTTCAAATGCTCGGGCATTTTGTCCGTGGACAGATTGGCCGAAAAGCGGTTGTTGGCACTTAATTTGATGCCAAAAAATAGCAGTTGCCATCAGGGCTCTGCAAATGAGATAGGTGATGAGTAGGTGAATGGGTTTCACCTGCAGTGCGGTAGCTTGTCCAAAAGATGATTTTAAATTTTAATCGGCTTTTGCAGAGGATGAAGTATTTTTAGTTGTTAAAATAACTAAACTTGGGTTGCTCAATATTTCACGAGATAAACTCAATCGAGACAATGGTAAATGTGAGTTGCATTGATGACAAAACTCAACAAACGAAAAAAAATTTTGGTCACAGGTGCTGAGGGGTTTATCGGTTCTCATTTAGTCGAGCGATTGCTTCAGTTAAATTATGAAGTAAATGCTTTAGTGCTATACAATTCTTTCAGTGATGAGGGTTGGCTGTCTGATATTTCGATTGAGTTGAGAGAAAAGCTATTTATTTTCTTCGGTGACATACGCGATGTGACCACTGTTGATGCAGCGATGGAAGGATGTGACACGGTTATTCACCTGGCATCTCTCATCACAATTCCATATTCCTACAAGGCGCCTGCATCTTATTTTGAAACCAATGTCATTGGCACTGTGAACGTATTATCATCGGCAAAGAAATATGGTGTTTGGCGAATTGTTCACACTTCTACTAGTGAGGTGTATGGATCTGCCCAACAAATACCAATTTGCGAGTCCCATCCAATAGTAGGTCAATCACCATACTCTGCATCAAAAATTGGTGCTGACCAGGCGGCATACTCATTCTTTACTTCCTTTGAATTGCCCGTTGTGATTGCTCGCCCATTCAATACTTTTGGCCCTAGACAGTCAGGAAGAGCTATCATACCGACAATTATATCTCAAATCTTGGCAGGCCGCACCTCACTTAGGTTAGGAGATGTAACCACTACTCGTGATTTTAATTATGTGTCGGACACAATCAACGGATTGATAATGTTGGCGGAGACTGATGCTGGAGGTGGTGAAGTATACAACATTGGATCGGGTTTTGAGATAACCATTGCAGATTTATGTGAAATCATTGGAGAGATTTCTGGTCGTGAGATTGTAATTGTAACGGATGACGCTCGGAAAAGGCCGCCAAAATCAGAGGTACACCGTTTGTGTGCCGATAACAATAAAATTGCAAAAGATATTGGTTGGAAACCAAGTTATTCGGGGAGGGAGGGATTAGTCCGAGGTTTGCGTGCAACTCTCGAATGGTTGGCGGAGAGAGAAGATTTAGTCGCAAAGTATTCTGACCAATATCGCTTTTGATAAATGACAAAATTTGTAAACGGTATTATTGAGACGGTCCGCTCTGTGGTGGGATCAGGCAAACATGCTCTTCACGAACCGTGCTTTGAGGGCAACGAGCTCAAATATTTGAGACGGTGCCTCGACACCACGATGGTCTCGTACGTTGGCCCTTATGTAAACGAATTTGAGTCCGAACTATCTCGATTTGTTGGGGCGGACTACTGCTTTTCAACCAACACTGGGACAGCTGCCCTGCACTTAGCTTTGCTTGCGATAGACGTCAAACCAGAAGATGAGGTTTTGCTGCCCTCTTTTAGCTTTGTGGCCACGGCAAATTCAGTCCGGTACTGTGGAGCCAGTCCACATTTCATTGATATTGACGAGTGCTCACTTGGAATAAATCCGGATAAATTGGATGCGTATTTGAGCGACTTGATTCGAGTGGAAAATGGTGAAGCAGTCAATGTGGTGACTAAAAAACCTATTCGTGCAATGATTGTGATGCATACTTACGGGCATCCGGTGGATATGCAAAAAGTTGTTAATGTTGCCGACAAATATGGCCTGCCTGTAATTGAGGATGCAGCGGAAGCTCTCGGCTCTTTTTACGAAGGCCAACATGTAGGCACGATTGGTCAGATCGGCATTTTTAGTTTTAATGGGAATAAGACGATTACAACAGGGGGTGGTGGAGCAGTTATAACTAACAATGAAGCATTGTTTATGAAGGTAAAACACATCGGTAGCACGGCAAAAGTGTCTCACCCTTTTGAATTGTATCATGATGCAGTCGGTTATAATTACAGAATGCCTAATGTTAACGCTGCAATAGGGCTAGGCCAGCTAGAGAACCTAGAAGTCAAGCTTTCAAAAAAACGCAAATTAACTGAGCTTTATATCAATGCATTTTCCGGGTTACACGGTGTACGGATCTTCAGGGAAAATGCCAATGCAAAATCAAATTACTGGCTGCAGGCCATGATCCTGGATAAAGAAAATTTCTGGGCGAGGGATGAAATCCTGGCAGAATGTCAACAGTGTGGTCTCTTTGTGAGGCCTGCGTGGACGCCCATACATCAACTTATACCATTCAAACAATGTCCACGCATGGATCTTGAAGCCACCACGGTTTGTGCAAAGTCACTAATTAATCTACCAAGCAGTCCGTCACTTGTTAGTTAGGTTTTTTACTTATGGATGATAAATTGACACCCATTCTGATAATCGGCTCGTGGAGTGTTTTAATGAATAACATCACAATTCCCGAACGTTCATTCATCAGATCTGGAAGTGGAATTATGAGAAATGGCTGAAACTGTTCTGGTAATTGCCGTGCACCCAGACGATGAAACACTTGGTTGCGGGGGAACACTACTTCGCCATCTAGAAGCGGGGGACCAAACCCATTGGTTGATAATAACAAAAATGTCAAAAGAGGGTGGTTTTTCCGAGACTCAAATTACAGATCGAGAACAACAGATTAGTCAAGTCGCCAAATATTACAAATTCGACTCAGTCACTAAGTTTGGGCTTGACGCTGGATATGTTGAGGCTTTGCCAGTGGCAGAATTAGTTAGAAAAATCGGAAGTGTTGTTGATAAAATCCGTCCAACTGTTGTCTACCTTCCATATTTGTTTGACGCTCACTCGGACCATAGATTTGTTTTTCAGAGTGCTTTTGCTGCAACAAAATCTTTCCGTCATCCTTACATAAGGAGAATTTTGATGATGGAAACTCAGAGTGAAACAGACTATGCTGTCACTTCGAACGCTCATATCTTTTCACCAAACTATTTTGTCAATATAAGCAATCAACTCAGAAAAAAGATTGCTATTGCCGAGATTTACAGTGAAGAATTTGGTGAGCATCCGTTTCCAAGATCTGCGAGAAATATTGAAGCATTAGCGACAGTCCGTGGCGCGATGGCTGGCTTTGAGTTCGCAGAGGCATTTCAGCTTTTGAAGGAGATATGTGATTGAATTCATGTGACCCGCGCCTTGTCATCATAGGCTCTGTCGACTTTTCAGATCGAATGTTGAAAGAGATAATTTTAGCTGGGGGAAATGTCGTCGGCGTTGTTGCGAAAGCCTCGATGGGTATAAACTCGGACTTCTGCGATATTTCGATTACGGCCCACTTACGAAACATACCGACCCACAAAACTAATGACATTAACGATGATAACTCGACACATTTCATATCAAAATTGCAACCGGACTTCCTGATCTGCGTTGGTTGGTCCCAGCTATTAAACACAAAAACGTTGAAAATTGCGAAAACTGACAACATTGGATACCATCCGTCCGAGTTGCCATTCAATCGAGGCCGACACCCGGTAATTTGGTCGCTGGCGCTTGGTTTAGAGAAAACCGCTTCAACTTTTTTTTCTCTTAGATCAGAAGCCGACAGCGGGCCAGTATTTGCACAAGACCAAGTTGTGATTGATCGTGATGATGACGCAGCATCTCTTCTTGAAAAACTCAAAGAAATGGCCACAATACAAATCCATCAGCTAATTAAACAGATAAGAAATGGTCAATTAAGGGCTGAGAGGCTAACTGCCAAAAAAGGAAATATTTGGCGACGCCGTAAAGGTGTGGATGGATTAATTGATTTTAGGATGCATTCTTCGACGATCTATAATTTGACGCGGGCGTTGACGAGGCCTTACGTTGGCGCACACCTCCATATTGGTGACAAGAAATTTCGCGTGTGGCGTGTAAAGGAAGAGCAATCTAATGTCCGCAATATTGAACCTGGTAAAGTGCTTGCAATAAAAAATGGAAACATTTCCGTTAAGACTGCAGATGGATCTATTTTGTTGGTTGAACATGAAATCGGCGATCAACTGCAAGTCGGATCATATTTGTGACCAACACTGTTTTTGCCACATTTGTTTATCCTGGGTCAGAGATGCATCTGCCAAAGATGTTGAGATCTCTCAATGCACAGTCTGATCATGATTTTGATATAGTGATATTTAACGATGGGGTGCAGACTATAGGGAAAATATGCGAAAAATTTCTTATCAAATCACCTGAAATCATGTCCGTTCAGGGATCAATCCCTAAAATAAGGACGCTTGGCTTGGCACAACTCAAAAATTTGGGCTACGATAATGTGATTTTTGGTGATGCTGACGACAGTTTTGCACGGAACCGTGTTGAGGTTTCTAAAAATTTATTACAGTTATATGATCTAGTGGTTAACGAAATCGATGTTCACAACACGTCTGTAGGTCAAGTGTTACCCCGATACTTTCAAAAACGGATCCCTGGAAACACGCAGTTTGATTTTGAAGTAATTAGAGAATGTAATTTCATTGGTTTCACGAACTCATCGGTAAGAGCGTCACAAATTCCCACAATTGATTTTCCAGACCATATCACAGCTGTGGATTGGGCATTATTTTCAACCCTGCTGCTTCAGGGGGCTTCTGCCTTTTTCACAAGTGAAACCACCTCTTCATATTTTATACATAAAAAAAGTCATTATGATCTTTTGAGTAAAGACCCGGAATCAGCCATATACAAAGCTCGGGTGAAATCCCAGCATTATAATTATCTCTCTAGCATCGGTTTTGCCTTTGAAAAGGAATACGAACAAAATGAGGCTCTCTTACACAAACTGACTTCTGGAATATCTCATGATTTTTACGATCTAAAACAATTCGGTTATTCTGAGTATCCCCTGTGGTGGGACTTGCACACTATTGTTTCTGAGGAGAAAAGGAAATGATTTTTGAAGATATGGAGGCGCCCTATGTAATAGCTGAGATAGGTGCAAATCATAATGGTGACATGGCTTTGGCCGTGGAGTTGATGCAGGCTGCCAAAGAAGCTGGTGCAAATTGTGTGAAATTTCAGAGCTGGACTAAGGACACCATTTTTTCAAAAACAAAATATGAGGATAATTATTTTCTCAAGGACGACTACCGTGATCGTTCGGATTTCACACTTGAACAGATAGTTGAGAAATTTTCAATTTCACAACGAGAGCTTTTAGAGCTTAAGTCGGTTGCAGATGATTTATGCATTGATTTTGCTTGCACCCCCTTTTCATTCGAAGAGGCTCAGTTCTTAGTTGAAGACCTTGCGTTACCATTTATAAAAATTGCATCGATGGATGTAAATAACTACCCTTTTTTGGGGTTCGTTGCTCGGCTTGGCAAGCCCATTATTTTGTCTACAGGATTGAGTTCATTGGCAGAAATTGATCGTGCTGTGACAGTCATCGAAGATGCTGGCAACAAGGCGTTAGCAATCTTACACTGTGTTGCGGAGTACCCGCCTAAAGACGCTGACACAAATCTTTTGAATCTTAAAACATTACAGCGGTGCTATCCAGACTATCGCATTGGATTTTCTGATCATTCTATTGGAGTTTGTCTTCCGCTTGCATCGATAGCGATTGGCGCAACAATTATCGAAAAACATTTCACACTAGATAAAGAAATGTTCGGGTGGGATCATAAAGTTTCGGCAACTCCAGAAGAATTAAAGCAAATTTGTAAGGATGGAAAAAGGATTTTTAAAGCGCTTGGATCAGAGCGCATTATTTCGCCAGAGAGCGCAGAGCGTAAAACTGAATTTCGTCGTAGCATTGTTACAAAGAGGTCAATAAAAAAAGGTCAAGTCTTTACTCATGACGATTTAACCTTCAAAAGACCCGGCACTGGGATAAAGCCTGAGTTCATAGACTTTGTCGTTGGTCGTTTGGCTACAAAAGATATTGGCGAAGACGAGCTTTTAGATTTTAATGATTTTTAATTTTTTAAGAAGTCCCATCTGCGGCGGTATTAAGTGACAAATAAATTCGATACAAAATTTTTGTTAAGTGCTGCTCAAGTACGCTCCATAATAATCCCGGTTTCGACTAGCTTTAAAGAGGCCATTAAGGTTATGGATAACGGTGGCTTGCAAGTCGTTTTGGTGGCGGACCAATATAGCAAACTTATAGGACTCATAACTGACGGTGACCTTCGTCGTGCCGTTTTGGGTGAAGTTAAACTCAGCGACAGCGTAGAAGTTGTCGTGAAAAAAGATTTTTGCTCTGTAACTTCGGACGAACTGAATAATAAACTATCCATCGAGAAACTAAAATTATTCACGCATATACCGGTCTTATCTAATGCTGGTAAGATCGTTGGACTTCTAGTCGAAAAACATATGCGTTTTACGCAAGACCATGATGCCAAAAAAATTGATACACCTGTTGTTATTATGGCAGGTGGTGTAGGGAGTAGGTTGGCTCCTTTCACAAAAATCTTGCCGAAGCCACTGCTGCCGATCGGTGAAGAAACGATCATCGAGCGGATTTTAGGTTCTTTTAAAAGGCAAGGTTTCTGGAACTTCATTGTAATCGTGAACTACAAACGGGAGCTTATACGGGCTTACTTCGCTGAAATTGATAACTCTTTCAAGATCACTTTTGTTGATGAGCCCAGTTTTCTCGGGACAGCTGGCGGTTTGTTGCACATTAAGAACCTAATAAAAGAAAATTTTGTGCTCTCAAATGCTGATATCCTTCTGGATGTTGATTATTTGGATGCACTCCAGTTTCACCAGAAGTCAAATTCAACTGCCACGATAATCTCGGTTAAGAGTGTTACTTCTGTTCCCTATGGCGTTGTGAAGTGTGATGGTAGTGGTTTAGTGAGCAAATTAAAAGAAAAGCCTGATATTACTTATCGAATCTTGAGTGGGGTGTACTTGTTTTCTGGAGATGTTTTTAACTATTTGTCAGGAGGAGGCCCACTCGACATGGACGAGTTACTTAACCGCATTTTGAAAGATAAAGGCATCGTCACTGACTACAAAAGTGATGGGACGCTTCATGACATGGGAGATTTCAAGGCCTATCGTAAGTTTTTAGAGCATTTTGGTAATTTTTGAAAATGTATAACTGGCAGAGCCTAAAATGAAAAAAACGGTTTACGTTACTGGTGGTCAAGGCTTAATCGGTAAATCAGTCGTTATGAAATTTCAGTCAGAGGGATATGATTGCGTTGTGCTGGATGTGTTCAACCCAGAATATGGAATTTCCGAAGGCGTGGGTATCCGTGCAGAGTGGTTTGATGTGTCAGATGCCAATTCACTAAAAGATAGAATAGACTCATTTTTTCAGAATTCCATTACAAAACCTGACATTTGGATTAACTGTGCTTATCCCAGGACAAAAAAATTTGTTAAAAGTCGTGAAGGGAATTTGGACCATGAAGATTGGTGCAATAATGTTGATCTTCAGATGAGCAGTACTTGCTTAATTTCATCTGAAGTGGCTCGTTTGATGAGCAAGAGTGGTGGTGGCGTAATTGTAAATGTTGCATCAATATATGGTATGCGCGCTCCAAGATTTGAAATTTACAACGGAACTGGGTTGAGCACGCCCCCAGCATACACTGCGATCAAAGCAGGCATAATAAATTATTCTCGTCAACTGGCCGCTTTTTATGCTGACAGGGGTGTGCGAGTGAATTGTGTGTCTCCAGGTGGGATTCGTAATAATCAAGAGCCCGTCTTTATAGAAAACTATAATAATGCGGTGCCAATAGGCAGGCTTGCGACTGCAGATGAAGTAGCTGGGCCCATTTTTTTTCTGTCATCCGATGACGCGAGTTACATAACGGGCGTGAATTTACCCGTCGATGGAGGATGGACTGCACAGTGAACATACAAATCCACAAGAACCAGAACTTCACAGATATCGCAGGTTCAGCAGTCTCAATTAAGCCATTTGAGTGTGCAAATATATGGTCTGAAAAATATATAAGTTGGCTGCGAGATCATGAGGTTATTCTTACTTTAAACCTCACATCCTACCTCAAGAAACCGGTTGACGTTGAAGAGGTCGAAAAGTATTGTCGCGCCCTGCTTGAGAGTGAAAATGATGTCTTTTGTGCAATCCACGAACGCCAAACTAATTTGTTTATTGGGACGTGTAAAATTGGTGACATTGATGAATTTGCGGGTGTTGCAGACATTGGGATAATGATTGGTGAGAAACGGTTTTGGGGAAAGGGTATTGGGGTTGAAACTGTCAGTCTGTTGTCTGATTTCGCATTCAATAAGATGAATTTGCGAAAGCTTACTGGCGGAGCAATGGCCTCAAACAAACCGATGCGCAGTATTTTTGATAGATTGGGTTTTGTCAAAGAAGGGGTAAAAAGAGAACAGGACCGTGTTGGGTCCGCTTATATTGATCACATACTATTTGGCTGTTTCAGACATGAGTTTAAGCCAATATTGAAATATTGATATGAAAGTCTACGATGAAAAACACATGGCGATTTGGTGATCTTGAACTCAACTATGTTCGTGAAGTGCTGGACTCTGGATTTGGGTCAAGTACTTCGGGAAGCATGAACAATCGGTTTGAAACAGCGTTTGCGTCTGCCGTTGGTGCAAAATTTGCGGTTACATTTAACTCAGGAACCTCAACCCTCCATGCTGCTTTGGATGCTGTTGGTGTGGGGTATGGCGATGAGGTCATCACCTCACCATTAACGGTCATTTCAAATCTTGATGTTATCTTGGCTCAAAATGCGGTGCCGGTATTTGCTGATATTGATGAGCACACGTTCAATATTGACCCGAAAGATGTTGAGCGCAAAATCACCGAGAAAACGCGTGCAATCATGCCAATATCACTTTACGGGGTGTCGTGCGATCTTGATGCCTTGATGGCGATAGGCAAGTCTCATGCTATACCAGTTATCAATGACGCAGCTGAAGCATTTGGATCATTATACAAAGGAAAGCCGATTGCAACAATTGCTGATATTACGAGTTACTCAACTGAAAATTCAAAACATATTACTACAGGTGATGGTGGAATCGTTGTAACTAATGACGCAAATGTTGCAGAGAGAATTAGGAAGTTTGGCAGTCTAGGGTACGCATCACTGAAAGCGAAAGATGGCAGAATACGCATCAATAAAGATATTTTCCAAGACCCTAGCTATCAAAGGCATGATGCGTACGGGCACAATTATCGGATGCCTGAAGTGGCAGCGGCGCTCGGTCTAGCGCAGACTGAGAGACTTAGTTATTTTTTAGGATTACGTAAACAAATCGCCACGGAATTTGTTGCTGTCATGTCTGAGTGTGATTTTTTGATACCTCAATATGTTCCGCTCGGCCTAAATAATAGTTTTTGGACTGTAGCTGCTCGTTATGAGAAGACAGACGTAAAGTGGCAGGAATTTCGGCACAAATTTAACGAGTTAGGTGGTGACGGTATCTATGCTGCCTGGGCGTTGCTATACCGCGAAAAATTGATGTCATCTGGGGTATGGAAAAAGCGTTGTCCGCCACTCTACAACGACATAAATTTTCCAGAACATGGCCTCTGTCCTGTTGCGGAGCGAATTCAGCCCAAAATTATGCAATTTGTTAATAACTATGGTTCCTTAGATGAGGCACGTCCGCAAATTGAAGCCTTAGAAAAAACAATCAGGCACTTTCAATGAATATCGGGGCACTTATACCTATTAGGCTGAAATCAGAGAGATTGCCCAATAAAGCGCTTCTTGACATCGCTGGTAAGCCCGCCTGTTATCATTTGCTAGATAGGGTCTGCAGTTGCAAATTTATTCCAAGTAAAAGGGCAGTTGTTGTATGCACCACCAATGATAATTCGGATGACGCTCTTGTGGAAGCTATTGAAGATTATGGCTGCTCTGTTTTTAGGGGTGATGAAAATGACATCATCAAGCGCTTTCGTGATGCGATGGAGAGTTTTCAACTTGATTATGTAGTGCAAGCAGATGGCGACGACCCCTTGTCTGCCACTGAATATATGGACATCACAATGGAAGAGCTTTTGGCCAATTCTGATATTGATATCGTCACAGTTGACGGATTGCCACTCGGCTGCGCGACCAAAAGTTTCTCAAAAACAGCAGTTGATAAGGTTTTTGCTTCATACGTAACAAAGGAGAACGACACAGGTTTTATCTACTTTTTTACTAAAACGGATATATGCAATCACCATGTAGTTCAATGCAAAGACCCTCGCCATCAACACTCCAAGGCGAGGCTCACGCTTGACTACAATGAAGATCTTGATTTGTTTAATAAGATTTTTGAAGGTGTTAAGAGTGACTGTGGTTTGCCTAGCCTTGCCGAAATTGTATCATATTTGAAATCTCGGGAAGAATTATGTGAAATCAATGGCTTTCTTGAAAAGACTTATAATCAACGAACACTTCAAAAAGCTAAATTAAAGTATCAATCGGCATCCGGAGTGTCTAAGTCAATTGATGTTTAAAGTTGTTTAAAAGCCAAAGAGATTTTTCAGAGCATAAAGTGCCGAAAGTCAAAAATGATTCAAAGTATGTTTGGGTTTTTCCTGTCAGCCAATTCAATTGGTTTTGGATACCATTGGCAAATACAATATGCTCCCATACTGGTTTGACGCCTCTCCTAATAGTTCCCACTAAAGAGGATAGAGATTATTATTTGAGCAAGGGTGGAGATGGTATTAGTGAAAAACAAATTGTTGTTGTCACGTCTCAATATGAGGAAGCAATAGATACAAATATAGACGAATATGAACTCTTGTCGACGCAGGTTCGAAACTTGGAAGAT
>MDSZ01118812.1_pt1 | contig 11384 bp, 16 predicted proteins | sample 811201 | NCBI WGS metagenome assembly MDSZ01 (sample SAMN05326647, study PRJNA326480) | marine metagenome | isolation source: seawater | place: Indian Ocean: North | collected 2010 | reverse complement strand
CCTAGACAAACTTTAAGAGCCTACAAAGACGGTTTTGTTGGTGCAATTTGTGATGAAGAAGATGTAAAGGCACTACTTGGTGAATTGCCCATGCCTGTTTTTGGTGCTGCTGCATATGATTTATTTGGATCTGGAGAGGGGAAACTTAGTCTACCCTTCAAAGCATTACTAAAATTCGATCCGGGGTTTGGTCCATCTGAAAGGCAGACCACTGGGGACTGTGTATCGCATAGCACACGTAATGCGGTAGATATAACTCGTGCTTACGAAATTTTACATAAAGGTGATAGAGAAAGATTTGAAACACGATCCGCAACCGAAGCAATTTATCAATCTCGTGGACATATGGGGCAAGGGATGACATGTTCAGGTGCAGCTAGATATGTCGCACAAAACGGTGGTATACTTTTAAGAAAAGACTACAACGTAGAGCATGGAGACCTTACAGTATATAACTCAAGATTAGGAGCTAAAAAACTTATCCCTAATAGTGTATACAAGACAGAAGCAAGTAAACATCAAGTAAAAACAATTTCAAACGTAAGAACTGTAGAAGAGGCTAGAGACGCATTAGCTAATGGATACGCTTTATCTGTATGTTCTGGATATGGTTTTAGTTCTCGTAGAGATTCTAACGGTATTGCTAAAAAGTCGGGTTCGTGGGCACACGCGATGGCTTGGATCGCTTGTGACGATACAAAAGAAAGACTTAATGAAACTCTGTTCCTGGTACAAAATAGTTGGGGCATTTGGAATGGTGGCCCAAAAGTCCATGGACAGCCAGAAGGATCTTTTTGGATTAGAGAAAAAGATGCCCGTGGAATGCTTTCTGGAGGGGGTGCTTGGGTCTTTAGTGATGTAGATGGATTTCCCGCCAGAGAAATTGACTGGTCTAGTTTCGATGACCAATTTTAAGCGAGGTATGTTATGCAAAAATTAACTACACGAGAAAAAATTATTATAGGCATTATTGTTATTGTTGGATACGCTTATTTCACAGGATCTGAAAAAATTTCTGTAAACTACGGGTTGACAAATGACGATATAGACCTTATAATCAAAGACACAGAAACTGGCTTTGATAAGGCGGAAAAAGAAGTTTTAGGTGTTACACCTGGGCCAACCCCACAACCAGTTGGGCCAGATCCAGATCCTGAAAAATGTATTTGCAAAGGTACTGGAAAAATTGTGCAAGGGGACGGACATGTTTCACCTTGTCCTTATCATACGGGAGATCCACAAGAACTCCCTACGTATGATATTGATGAAAATAAACTGGTTTATCCTCCATCAGAGATAAAAATCAATCCAGAAGAAGTTAAAAAAATTCAAGGCGGGACAGGCGGCTCATGATCAGGGACTGTTAAATCTTCAGGTTCTGGAGAGAAGGCCGTAGCGAAGGAAAGCACAACAGTTCAAAAAAGAAGAGGTGTATTGGGCCGTATTTTTGGCCGTCGTCGTTAATTTTTAAATATGGGAGAAATTATTATGAGTAAACTGAAATCGCTTTTGACATCTAGACGTTTCTGGGTTTCAGCAGTTGCCTTGGCTTCTATTGTAACTTCTGAAGCGTTCGGTATTCAACTTAACCAAGAACAGCTACTTGGTATTATTACAATTGTTGTAGCTTGGGTTATTGGTGACACTGTTAGAGAAACTAAATAATCAAACATATTGAGGAACTATTATGGACTTTCTATCGGACATTAATCCTATTCAGTGGGTGCTTGTTGCAGTTGGCGTTTTTATTCTAGGTGGCCCCGTTGTCACCAATGGCAAGGCGTGGATCGCCAAGCTTTGGAAAGAAAGAGAAAAGGATAATACTCCTGTAGATAAGGATCTTACAGATTTAGTCTGTAAGTGGGAGTGTCTTTCTGACGCAACTCACGAAGCTGGCCTTTACGAGGCTTGTGAAAAATTAGATGAGGTGTTCCCTTTATTGATTGGTGTAAAGCATCACGACCATGACGACTTAAGTGATGACGACTCAGAACCGGAGAAATCAAATGAGTAACAGAATGTGGCTAGGTCTAGCCTTTATAGTTATAGGTTTATTTGGAAATCAAATTTTAGAGGCATTGGCACAACCTGTAAGTCCAAAAGTGGATATTGAGCTAATATCTCCAATGACCGATAAAACTGAGCAATTGGTGAAACCAGTTGCTGACAAAGTAACCGAATCAGACGATAGGACTAGACTAGCCATATTCAACGACGTTTTTTCCAAGAGGGTAACATCTTACGATTGCGATGCTCAACAAATGGGAGATGTATACATCAAAGCAACGGAAAACGTATTTGATGGATCGCTCAAAGATAAATATGATGGATATGGAGATGGTATAGTTTCTATATTTAAATCAACAGTAGGAACAGACAATCATCGACTAAACGAAATTGAAAAAGTTGAAGTATCTAAAAATTTTAACGCTTTAGCTTATTCTCTGTCACTTTAACGAAGGAAGGACGTAGGATGGATATTTTGCAAGTGTTAATTGCTAGGTATGAAGCTAACATGTCTGAACGCATGTTTGAAATGAATGCATCTATTTTAAGACCCACTGAAAAAGGGTCACTTGACAGACTAGAATCTGCTGTAAAAGAATATACAATTTTGAAAAATCAAGTTGATGTTTTGCAAGACCTAAGAGGTCAAATGTTAGCGAGTCAAAAATTTCAAAGACAGGAGGCTGAAAAGCAAAACGCAACTAAAAAGAAAAAATAATGAAAACAAAACTTACTCTTATAATATTGGAAGTTCCTCCATACAATCGAGCGACGTTCCCTAAAGCTAGATTAGTGGTAAATAAAAATAATGAATTTCCAAATAAATACGTTTCCACAAAAAATATTGACGAGACATTAGTTGATTTATGTGCATCTTGCATTAACGTCAACTATGCTTGGTTAAACCCGCAATTAACAGATTTGGTTCATGAAAAAAGAGGCACAGTAGAAGCTATATACGTAGCAGTTCTGGAAACTGGAACTTTAGTCTGCAAACCAAATTATAAAATAATGTCTCTAGACGATTTAAAAATAAAGGAAATATATGCAAAATCAATCACCTCAACCCCAAGAACCATCGGGCAATAAAACTGTCAGCTGTGAATTGATTATACAGTCTGACACTGATGGCATAGTAGAGTATAATTGTAATTGGATTTCTGGTGAAGAAGGTTTAATAGGATTGGCTTCAATATTCTACAAGTTACTAATAGAAAATTTTGGAGAAGAGATTTTTAAAGAAATCAAAAATGAATGCGTAATAAATAGTAACGAGGCCGACTATGTGACTGTTGTTAATTTGATAAATAGCCAAGCTCAAAAGAATACCAAGACTGAAAATGGCAATGATGTAGTAGTCCCTCCTGATCAAGTTTTCAATATATAACAGGAGATTTTAAAAATGTCAATTAAATCACATAAAAGAATCGTCTGGACTAGCTGGAATGCTTTGGCAGAAGATTATATTGAAGCATATCATAACGAGTTAGAAAAGATGGAAGAAGAGCTGAATAACATTGATCAAACAGAAATGACATCAGCTCCTCTTGGTTTGTTTATGGGAGGCATGGAAAAAATGAACATGCTACATACACCATTTGGCATGTTTCCCATGGAGTCTATGTTTAAACCATCTGATATGTGGGATTGCAGAATAGGGGTTACTAATTTTAGTATCACCAACGATATAAAAGACATTTTAGCAAATGATATAGAAGGTATTGAAGCCTTAAAGGTTATGGGTCGATACACCTTTTGTATAGGGATTCCCGTCACTTTTGATTTCAAGGATGTTAGAGTAGATATTGAAAATAAAATTTGCACTTATACAGAAACGGAGGTCATGACAGAAGAAACTCAAGCAACGGTAGAACTTGTAAAAGAGCAATTAAAACACAACAAGTATTGGTCCATTTTAGTTGCTTCAACAGGCAAAGTAGATTATATTGTTTCTGATAAATTGGATCATAAGTATCTAGAAGGTTTAAATAAGTTAGTTGAATTAAAACAATCAATTGGTGGAATTATTTTAAGGGGTGATGATGGATAGTGTAAATCAAAAATTTGATGAGAAATGGAATGATAGCAACGTTAGAAATATTATGAACAAAGTTTCTAACAGGTATAAAAACAATATTGATTTTGATGATATTGAATCCATTCAAATGAATACTTTATGGAGATGTATTGAGAAATATGACGAAACTCGTGGAACTAAATTCACATCTTATTTATATCAACAACTTTCATATGCCTTTAAAAACAAAATAAAGAAGAAAAGAGTAGAGTTCAATGTTGATGATTTTGATAAAATGGATGGCAATCATATCAACAAGCTAGAAGTTATTGACATTATCAATGGACTTGAGCCAGAAACCGCAAATATCTTAGAACAAAGATTTTACGAAAACATGACTATGAAAGAGATTGGACGTAGAAATGGCTATTCAAGGGAAACTGCTAGACGCAAACTAAAAAATGCCATAAAAACGTGTAAAATGATATGTGAATTTTAAAATTTTGTGTATAAGGTCATAGGAACCGGATCTTCTTTTGGATAAATTGGAATCATTGTAGTTTTGTTTTATACTTATTCAAAAGGAGATTTTATTATGGCAGTACCAAATGGCTCTGCAAGCTACCTTGTAAACACTACAGGCGGTGCTTTTTCCGCAACTACCGAAGGTGGAACAATTCTTGGTAATTCAACTACTGGAACGGTTATCACAAAATCTTTCCCCTTGAAAGACGCTGCTGATGACATTAAAAAAGCATACGGTCCTGTAGAACGTGCTTACCCAGGCTACGGTTCTTATCCTACAAATACCGGCGGTCTATACGGTACTCAGAAAGCACTTTCTGGTGGTACTTTTGCTTTCCAGGCAGCTGGAAGTTATGTCATTATGACACAAACCACCACTCTTTCTGGTGTTGCAAAAACCAACTTATTGATTCCTGGTGCTAACTCTAGCAATCAAGGCAATGCAATTCTTCAATTCAAGCACGACTTTGGTGCTAGGTTGCTTGCTAAATGGAGAGGTAACTCATTCTCTTGGACTGGAAATCTTGACAATGGTAATTCTGTTAAGTCACGGCTTAACTGGTTGAATTCTGCCGGTACTGCTCCAGAAGCACCGTCAACAGCTACTGATCTTGATATGTTTGATCCTGTTGCCGGATCAACCGCATCTCAATCTGACAGTGCCGCCAATCCGACTCGTGCCATTCCTGGTGAATTGGTTATGAAAGTAGACTTTGTTACCACTTCAGTTTCTAGTGGTGGTGACTTCTTTGATTACAAACCAATTACTGGTATGTAAACCTTGATTCTTGAAAGGGGTTTATGACACTCTCCTTATGAAGTATAACCTTAAGTATTTCATAAGCCCCTTTCTTTTTTTTAACATACATCACCGGAGTTTGCATCATGACCCCCGAAACATGGGAACTAATTCGCAACTTAATTGAAATGATTAGCGTATTTGCTATACCTGTATTTTCTTGGGTTATATACACTTTGGTTCAACAAGGAAAGCAGATTATCGTGCTAGAACAAAAGGTAAACGAGTCTTTAAATCAACGACTGCAACGTGTAGAAAAGCGTATTGGAAATGTAGAAGAGAAGATAGACGAAATCGCTGAAAACGTTGTTGAATGTCGAACGATAACATCAGAAAACAAGAACGCCTACGAAAAGATCTCTGCGGAAATTAATAACAAATTTGATACCGTAATTTCTAAGATAGACGCTCACCGTAAATAAGATTATATATTAGATTTGGGGGACAACATGTTCCCCTTTTTATTTTTAGGAAAGAAAAAGGATGATACTTCTCACAGAATATTTTGAGTTTCAGGATCATAACAGAAAATTAGAAGTTATTGAAAGCATAAAAGAAAATTCTTCTTTAGAGCAAATTGAACAGATATTGCTATTTTCAGATAGAGTTTCAGAAGAAGATATCAAAATTCTTGAAAAGTTACCCAAAGTAAAAATAATAAAAATGTCACACAGGTGTAGATTTAGCGATCTATTCTCTTATGCAAATAATAATCTATCTGGAAAAAAGTGCATCGTGTGTAATAATGATATATCTTTCACGGATAGCCTAGAACATATACAAGAAACAAACATTGATAACATGTTTCTATGTTTAACGAGGTGGGATTTACTCGAAGATGGATCTATTGAGTTTAAACAACCTAAACAGTCTAGAAAACACTCTCAAGACTCTTGGATTTTTAAAGCACCGCTACCTCAAAAAATGATAAATGATGGAGATATATTTTTTGGTAAACCGGGCTGTGATAACATGATTGCTTATCTAGCGGTTGTTAGCGGAATGTTGGTGTTAAATCCATCTGAACTTATAATATCTAAACATCACCATCTGTCTAATTCAAGAAACTACAAACAAAATAAAAGAGGCACTCCCTCCAATAGTGAAAAGGTTGGACATCATAGTCTATATATGAATGTGGGCACGTCGAAAGAAATACTTTACAATACTGAAAATCTTGTATATAAGTTACAACGGGCATGGAAACCAAAAGATAAAGTTTTTCATGGAAATAAAGCCGTGTCAAAAGCTATAGAATTCCAAGAGGAATTAACCCCTCTTTGGAGACAAACAATATTACGTTTCAAATATTGAAAATTATCTCTAATATTGAATTTTCATATTGATTTTTCTATCTAGATAGTGTATAATAATCTACATAGATAAAACATTGAATCAGAAAGGTATGTTATTAATGCAAGTCACAAAAGCCACGGGAGAAAAGGAAGATTTCTCTGTTGAAAAAATACACAAAGTAGTTGAATGGGCCACTGATGGAATAAACGGAGTATCTCTATCGGACGTAGAAATGAATGCAAACCTATCTATTTATGATGGCATTCCAACAAAAGAAATACAACAAATCTTAATTCGATCTGCTAATGATTTAATCTCTGAATCCAATCCGAATTATCAATACGTAGCAGCTAGATTGCTTAACATGCAATTAAGAAAAGATGTATGGAATTGCAGTAGACATCATAAGCCTATTGACTTTCTTGTTTTTTTACGTAGAAATGTAGACAAAGGAATTTATGATCCGGCTATTTTAGAAAAGTGGTCAGAATTAGATATAGACGCTTTAGGTAAATATATTGACCATACTAGAGATAATTTGTTTACATACGCCGGATTACAACAGATGATTGACAAGTACTTGGTTAAGAACAGAAGTACTGGCACAATATACGAGACACCACAATTTGCTTATATGTGTATTGCAATGTCGTTATTTGACAATGTTTCAGAAGCCAAAAAAGCCTATGATTGTTATTCAACGTTTAAAATAAATTTACCAACGCCAATCATGGCAGGTGTTAGAACAAATATCCGTCAATTTGCATCTTGTGTATTGGTTGATGTTGATGACAATCTTGATGGAATATTTTCTAGTATTCACGCTGTTGGAAAATACACAGCAAGACGTGCTGGTATTGGGTTGAATATTGGACGTGTGAGACCAATCAATTCTCCAATTAGAGGCGGTGAAGTAATTCATACTGGTGTAATTCCTTATCTAAAGAATTTTGAATCCGCCGTAAAGTCAACTAGTCAAAATGGACTTCGTGGAGGTTCCGCAACGGTACATATTCCTTTCTGGCATTATGAAATCGAAGATATTATGGTGCTTAAAAATAATGCTGGCACAGACGACAATAGAGTTCGTAAACTTGATTATAGTGTTCAGTTTTGTAAACTTTTCTATGACCGTCTGATCGCCAATGAGGACATTACTCTTTTTAGCCCCGACGAGGCAAAGGGTTTGTACGAGGCTTTTGGAGATAATGAAAAGTTTGAAGAATTGTATTTAAAGTATGAAAATGCGAGATCTTTTAAATTTAAGAAAAAAGTATCCGCCAGGAAGCTTGCTGAGATATTTGCTCGCGAGAGACTCGAAACTGGACGCATCTATTCCATGAATATAGACACCGCAAACAAAAACGGGTCTTGGGATGTTCCTGTTTACATGTCTAATCTTTGCCAAGAGATTATTCACCCCACTATTCCGATCAAATCAATAGACGACCCCAAAGGTGAAATTGGTATATGTATTTTATCTGCTTTGAATCTTTTAGAGTTAACAAGCGAAAAGGATATACAGCAAGCTTGCAGAATGGCAGTACGAACACTGGATTCTGTAATTGATTATCAAGATTATCCGGTATTGGCTGGGGAAACTTTTACCAAAAACAGAAGATCTTTGGGTATCGGTATTACAAATTTGGCTGGCTTCTTAGCAAAAAATAAACTCAAGTATGAAGATCCAGCTGCATTGGAATTGATCCATGAAACAATGGAACAAATTCAGTGGAACTTGATTAATGCAAGTTGTGAGTTGGCTAAAGAAAAAGGGGCGTGCCCGAAGTTTCAAGAAACTAAATACGCTCAAGGTTTATTGCCTATTGATTGGTATAAGAAAACGGTAGATGAACTAATTAAACCAAGTTACAAAATGGATTGGGAAGGTTTACGAGAGCGTGTTAAAAAGCACGGCATGAGACACTCCACACTATCCGCTATTATGCCTTGTGAATCTAGTAGTGTGATTCAAAATAGCACTAACGGTATAGAGCCCGTTAGAAGTTTACTGATTCATAAGAAGGCTAAAAATGGAGTTTTAAAACAATTAGTGCCCAACTATCACATGCGTAAGAATCATTACACGCTAGCATGGCAAATGACAGAGAATCACAGCCTAATGAATATAGCAGCTGTTATTCAAAAATTTGTAGACATGTCGATGAGTACAAATCTTTATTACAACTATGCACATTATGAAGATGGTAATATTCCTCTAAGTGCGTTAATCAAAGATCAAATCTACGGTTACAAATACGGACTTAAAAACTTTTATTATGCCAATACTCCAGATGGAGATGGTGAGACCGAAAAAGAACTCGGATGTGAAAGTGGGGCTTGTGCAATATGACTACTTGGTGGTACTGCCCGAAATGCGGTAAGGTTACAGACGAATTTGAAAGTGAAGAATTGGACGAATGTCCTAAGTGTAAGGAAAAAAATGACTGTAATTGAACTTATAAAAAAACTTGAAAAACGTCTATCAAAGGAAAGAAAGACAATGAAACGACAGGAAATTATTAAACTGATGCATAAGATTAAAGAGGCGAGCAATGAAGACAATATTTAATACTAAAAATGTAGACCCTATGTCTCAACCATTGTTTCTTGGAAAAGACCTCGGTGTTCAAAGATATGATGTTTTAAAATATCCAGTATTTAAAAAGCTGGACAGTAAACAGATGGAAAACTTCTGGAGGCCCGAAGAAATCGAGCTTAAGAAAGATCGCTCTGATTTCAAGGAAATGTCTGACAATGAGAAGTTTATCTTTACATCCAATTTAAAATACCAAACAATGCTCGATAGTGTTATTTGTCGAGGCGTTCCTACACTATTAGAATATGTCACAAACTCGGAGCTAGAAGCATGTTTGATGACGTGGCAGTTCTTTGAAAAGATCCACTCTCAGAGTTATAGTTATATTATACAAAATGTATACGCCGACAGCCGCGAGGTGTTTGACGGTATCTACGAAGATAAAGAAATTATGAAGCGTGCCAATTCGGCAATTGAAGACTATAATAACCTGATGGGTATGCATACCGCAACCAATAAACCTTCCGAGATTAAAAAACAGATCTATATGACTGTTATCAGTATCAATATCTTGGAAGCTGTAAGATTTTACGTTAGTTTTATTTGTAGTTTTGCTTTTGCAGAAAACAAAAAAATGGTTGGCAATGCTGACATTATTAAACTCATCAAAAGAGACGAGGCTTTACACTTAACAAACACTCAAGAAATTTTAAAGATATTACATTCAGAAGAATCTGAAGGATTTGTAAAGACAGCAGAACAATGCCGAGATGCGGCAATAGAAATGTTTGAAAGTGCCGCCAGGGAAGAAAAACAATGGGCCTCTTACTTGTTTAAAGATGGTTCAATTATTGGTTTAAATGAATCAGTACTTCATGAATATATTGATTGGCTTTGTATGTCAAGAAGAAGAGCTATTGGCTTACCTTATGACAATGTAGGGAAGAATCCAATTGCCGGATGGACTCAAGCTTGGATGCAGAGCGAAAGCGTTCAGGTCGCACCACAAGAACATGAAATTACAAGTTATAAAATTGGTGCTAGTAAAAACGATTTGGATGACATGGATTTAGGAGACATGCTTTGAGAATAGGAATTGTTTCAGGATACTTTAATCCAATTCACACTGGTCATTTGGACTATATACAGGGTGCAAAAGAAAAGTGTGAATGGCTTTACGTTATTGTAAATAATGACAATCAGGTAAAACTTAAAGGCTCTACCAACTTTATGGATGAGGTTTCAAGGCTTAGGATTATCAACGCCCTGGAGGCTGTTCATATGGCTATACTTTCTATAGATGAAGATCACACTGTTGTAAATTCCATTCAAAAAATTTACAATATACATTGCGATGATCCATTTGTAAATGGTATATATTTTATGAATGGAGGGGATAGAGCCGGAGATAATACTCCAGAAGCAGAATTTTGCAAACAAAATGGAATACATCTACGCTACAATGTTGGAGGTGAAAAAACCACATCGTCTAGTCAATTGCTAGGGAAGATTAAAGAAGACTACAATGGAGAATAGTTCGGTAGTTTTAATTAAACCATTTAGCCATTGCAATAGCGGGTTTGGTAATAAGCTATTTTTAACATGTTTTGCTGAATGTTACGCAAAGGAAACAGAAGCAATTGTATACAACTGGCTTGATACAAATCTACTTTATTGTGGCGAACGTGATGGAATTCCGTCATATGATAAAAGCTATATAAAATGGAAAAACAAAGATATAAACATAGGCAATAAAAATGTGTATATAGTTGGTAAAGGAACGAATTTAAGTACACATGAATTTCATCAAAACCCTTCTGATATTCAACTTATAAAAAAATACAAAGATACAATCGTTAAAGATTTTGGTCGCAGAGAGGGGGTTTTTGTTCACGTCAGAACACAAGATGGAAAGTCAAAACTTCCATATGTTCCTAGTATTGAATATTTCAAGAAGGTTTTGTCTAACTCCTGGTCTGGCTATATAGCAAGCAACGGAGGTCCAAATCACCCAACTGTAAAATATCTCCTAGAAAATTATAACTTAGAATTTTATGATCAACCCACGTCAGAAAAAATTATAGAATTCGGTTCTACTTTTGACAACAAGGTTCTTTCTTCGGGATCTTTTGGTTGGTGGATAGGATTTATAGGAAATCAAAATAATGTAATTTATCCCAGCACTAAATACCTCCAAAGGT
>MDSZ01231493.1_pt1 | contig 11386 bp, 11 predicted proteins | sample 811201 | NCBI WGS metagenome assembly MDSZ01 (sample SAMN05326647, study PRJNA326480) | marine metagenome | isolation source: seawater | place: Indian Ocean: North | collected 2010 | reverse complement strand
GAAATATACTGTTCTTTTACTCTTATAAACTCGGCTCTTGTGTATAAAACTCTTTTATTTGATTTTGTGGCAGCTGAAGGTAGGTCGTCAGAAAGAAAACCAACCCATACACCTGTCTCGCTTTCAACTATTTCCGTTATCTGCACTTCTAGACCTAGAGGCACCTCTAGGCCTCTAAAATCTTTTTGTTTTTCATATGTTTTTGTCTGTCTAGCCGTAGGTGAGGAATCAGGAGTTGCGCGATGTACATCAACTAGCGAATAATTGTCGTTATCCCAAGTTTCGGGCTTTGCAGTATCGTAATAAGGTGCATACCTGACCGGTAAGTATGGGTCTGAATATCTTTCAAAAAACGACATACCACTCATCGTGGGGTCGAGCAATACACCAATATAGTGACGAAAACCAGGCTTTTTAAAAGATAAGCTTTTTTCTAAGTTAACATCACTGAAGATTGGAGTAGGACCTTTACCAGAACTTTCTTCAAGTGGTTGTATGTCTTTCTTTAAAGTTAGTGATTGTCCTGGGAATAGAGATAAATATTGACCTGCTTTATCAATTGCGTCTTGCAAATATTGATATGCGTTTTCAGAAGGTTGTGTTCCAAAATCAAAATATTCATCATCAGGTTGTGCGACCAAAGGATTTTCTAAAATAATTTTAAAATCTTGTGTCAGTTGATTTACTAGCGGAACAAGAACTTGTTCATGAAATATTTCGTTATTTATGTCAGCATTAGATGGCCAAGTTCCGTCAGCTAACGTAAACTCGCTATCAAACTCTAGAAACCCTCCCTCTTCAGCTGCTCGAACTTTTTCAAAAACTTCTTTTTTAAGAAAGTTTAATTTATAAGCAAACTCTGTTGCGGCGGTCCAATTTTTCAATTCTTCAGATGTTGGATTTGGGCCTAAATCTGATACTTTAGCCTGACCAAAATCGTCAACTCCAAAAAATTCATAAAAAGAGTTTAAAGATCCCCAATACTGCTCCAAGACTTCATTATAAGCCTCTTTAAACGCTGAAGATAGTTCATTCCAAGATTCTATTTTGCTTTCTAGAGACATTAATTAACCTTGTTAAAAGGGCTGTTGATGTACCCATCGCCGCTTGGTTGTAGGAAGTTGTGCTTCACACCCTGTAAATTAGTTATGTGCTTTACCACAGATAGAGAAGTCTTCGAAAAAGTTTCTATATCTACTTTAATTCCAGCTACAACCGCAGCCCTTGATGGTAAATCTGGTTTTCCGGCAAATGGAGTAATATGATTGTGTTTTGACATTGCTTGGTTAAACTTCATTTGATACTTAGTAAAAGCTTCAAATATTTTTGCTATAGCTTCTATGTTGTCTATGATAGTAATTAATGCTAACTGCAAATTATCACCTAAAACCATAGGTTGTAATGTTTCTAAATTATTCATTGCAACGATTTCAACGCCACTCTTTCCGCCAACGTCGCCACCCTGTGAGTTTTTAGCATCAGTTCCAGTAACAAGTCTTAGACTTTCTCTGCCAATGACCCTAATGTTATCTGCTTTTGCTGCAATTGCAGACTTTGCACCGTATTTGCCTATGTTTTCAGGATCGTTAACCTCATCTTCTGTTTTTTTTCCTTGCGCCCATGGTCCGATACCAAAGTTCTTGTCGACATTGGTTCTTTGAGATATGTATATTCTGGCCGCGTCCATAAAAAAGTTAGGATTAGTATCGGCTAGTTCTTGATTTCCTTGTTCATCAAATTTTAGTTCCCCATTTGAATCGCGCATTACTTCTGTTGGTTCCGGACCTCCCAAGCCTGCAACAAGATCGATCGCATCACACTGAGTAAATCCAGTGCCACCGTATCCAGTGTGCAGTTTTTCCACTCTGTCATTTCCTAATATTATAAAAGCATTGTTATCAATCCCTCGTATAACATTTTCAGATTCAGCTTTTGGTCGACGAGCGCGCGCTTGCAACCTTAAATTGCCATTAAGTCCAACTTCTGCTCTTTTGTCTTTTGATAAGTTTTCCCAAGTTGTGCCGGCGCTTGTTTTAAAAGTTTTAAAACGTTTTTGAGCTATATTTCTTACATCTTGTTTTATTTTTATATTATTAGATTTTCCAGCTGCAATTGATTGGCCTTTTTTAGGAGGCGGGAAAGCTGCAATTGGAGGAAAAGATTTTTCAGTTATAGGGCCTGACATTTTTTGATAGTCGTCTTCTCCTTGAAATCCTCCAAATTTGAAATCTGATTGTTTTGTGAAAGTGCCATCTTCAAATGGGTCACTGTCAGCTTTACCGTTTACAGAAGCTCCCTTGTACTGCTGCTTATATTTTTGTAACAAAATTTTTGCTTTTTGAGGATCTGAAGTAAACGCACTTGAGACAACTTTTCCATTTTGAATAATATCAAAACTATATGAAGTTTTTTCGCCCTTAGAGGTCATTGCTTTCGATGTTGTTACTGAAATATTAGTGTTTGCCATTTTACTTACCTAACTTCTTTCTTGTTTTTTCTATTTCTTTCCAAGTTATAATTCCGGCTGAATCTTTGTTTCCATCATAATATTGAAAATGCATGTGATCATCAAATCGTGTCCCGGACCAGGAAATACTGTAAATTCTAGCAACTATATCTGGAATTCCATATATAGCAGCTATCCTGTTTTGCTCCTCTGTAGACCAGGAGTTTCCTCCTCGATGTCTTTTCTTTAAAAATGTTGAGTTACCCCATTTCATACCTGTTCTTTCACAAAATTGTATTAACCACAACGTTGGGTTAGCGCCATAAGGGACAATTGGCGACCCTTTAGCTGAAAACATTATCTTATCATACTTTTTCTTAAATTTTTTGTTTTTATAAGCATCGTGTGCATCATCCCAATTTTCTGCTGTTCTCAACACATTCACTCCGTCGTACGCATTTTCATAAAAATTGTCCCAACGTGAAGAAGTTATACCTATAAACGATTTTTTCTTGATAACGCCTAGCTCTTCTAGTTCTTCACCGTGACGCTGCATAAAGCCTGGTGTCCACGCTCCGGTATAAACACTGTATAGTGGTTCTCCGTCTTCGCTGTGTCCAGTTATGTATGGATCCAAGTCAAGCGCTAATCCAAACGAGTGAAAAGATATACCATGTTTATAGGCAGTTGGGCCTTTTTGCTTAAAAGCGCCTTTTATTCCTGATGTTATTCTAAATGGAATATAGCCTGATACGTTACATGCTGATTCCCAGTCTTGTTGTAGTTTGTTCGCTATGCATGACCAAATAGGCGGACTATCGTGATACGTCACAGCTCCGTTGATGCCCCTAGCTTTGTATTTAAACGAAGAAGCTTCATAACCTAAAACATTAAATTGTATATCTGTTTCTTTCGTTGAAACTCTACTTTGATCTCCAGGAGTGAAAAAATCACTTTTACTAGGATAATAAGGTATCATTCTTATCAACTCCTCGTAGCTAGAAGCTGGTGCGATTTTGATGTCCTTACATGTTAAAAAAGCAGGAGTAATATTGGCAGTAGGAATCTTAACAGTTATACTACCAAAATTATCTAAAGATATAGGCACATCTTCGAAGCACTCAGGATCTTGATCTCTGTCGCGAGGCTTCAAAGTTTTTGCCGCATTCATAATTTTTTCTGTTATTATCGATAAAACTTCTGGTTCCACAACAAGCTGAGCAACTTTTGCAATAAGTCCAGCGCCGGGATTTGGAGGATCGCCTTCGCCAAAAGCGTCTAAAAAGCCTTTTGTAGTAAAATTATCTACTGAAAAACCTGCTGTTAACTTTCTCCACCTCTCCTGAGCGTTTTTATAGTGTTCTGGAGTCGTTTGTTTGTTTTTAATTTTATCTAATTTAGCGTCAAGATCCTCGTGAACTTGCAATAGTTGCTTGTAATTGTTAGAGATTTTTAATATGCCGGCTTCTAATTCTAAAAGCATCTCGGCTTTCATAAATTTCTTTTTGTTTTGAAGGTATTCTTGATAGCTACTCGGCAGAAAACCTGGAGGTTCTGTCGGGGGATCACTCTTAAGCGCATCTAACGTGTCAATTAATACACCTTCAAAATAAGCAATAGGACCTGCAAGATCTGCCAATTCTTTTTCATATCTGGCTAAATCTGATTGCGCAGGTGAAGAAGCAATTGCTTTGGCATGATCAGGAACTTCGTTATAAGAAGGTGTAACAGACGAAGTATCTGATTTTCTTGGCGCTGAAGGGAGTAGTGTGCCGTTTTCTGCAGAAAAGGCATATCCAACTTTAAATTTAGTTGCTTTGTTACCTGTTGTATCTTTAGGGCATACATGTAAAGTTACAAAAACACTACCACCAACGGGGTGAGAAAATTTAAGCTCCCCGGGAGAGGAAGAATTTTTGTTGGCTTTTTGAAATTTGTCGTTTATTCCAAGTCTAGAAAAAAATTCATTTGTAGGGCTAAGTGATTTTTCTGTTACGTAGTTAAATTCTACAGTCCTGCCCATACCACTCAAAGAAGTTAAGTAATCACTGTATATTGAATAAGACGGAGTTGAAGGAAAGTATAGATTATTTACCGAAGTATCAAGTTTTTCACTTGTTATGTAATCAATTCTATCTATTTTAACATTCTTAAAGGCTTTTTCAGCTTCAAAATGAACTGAGCTGTTAGGTATCGCCTTTACGATAGAAGCTAGGCTTAACGCTCCAAGCCCATCAGCTAAAATTGATACAAAACCAACTTTATCATCAATCTTTCCCATATGTTCTGAAAGCACATCTATCACTTCTTGGTGAAATAAGTCAAACCTACCTCCAGAAAAAGAACCATCAAAGTTACAGTATGGTCTTTCCAACAAAGACGTGATGTGCAGTAAATTTTGATTTTGCTCAATAGGAATTTTTGATAAATATTCTTTTACAACTGCTCGCATTTTAGAGTTAACGCTTGTTCTTAAAGTACCTTTTCCTAGTGCTTGTTTGTAGCCAGAAGCTTTTTTGCCAGACGATATATCTTTTATTCTCTTGTCATCTTCGAGGCCTGTACCATATCCTCTGGAGTGTGCTAGCTCTGGTATGACCAAGACAAAATTTCTTCCTTGTTTGATTAAATCTTTGATGCCCGGGCCTATTTTTTCTCTAAAGTCATTGCCTTCTTCGCCAGCAAAGTCTACAGAATTTTGAATTGTGGTGTGCGGTCCACTGGCCCAACTGTGCCCAAAACCGGCCTTATCATGAAAATAATATTTTATCTCTATGGGTGAATTGAGGTCTAGTGTCATAGGAGCATATATTATAGTCTCGCGACCTGATCCAATAGGCCTGTCTAGAAGATCTAAATATCCATTGTTTTTTAAATTACCTACCCACACAAACGCATTTTCAGACCCCGGAGCAGGTCCAGGTATTCTGTGTTTAACTGACTGTAACGAGTTCTTCATAGCGGCATCAAAATGCGCTTTTGTTTGACCAGTTCCATTTCCGTAAAAGCCGCTTTTAATTTGACTTTTAATTTTTGAAATAGAAGGACCTGAAGGTTTATTAGGGTTTGCTATTGTTTCTCCCACATACATGCCGCCGCCTGGGCCGGCTAGCTTGGGCACTGACTTACATTTTGGCAAATGCTTGAACTCTGACAGTTCTCTAGGAGCTATATATTTAAACCCGGCACGATTATTTACACCGACGATAACACCACTAGGCATGCCACTGAAGCCAGTCGTGCTATCAGGGTTGTTATATACAACATATACTAATGAGCCGGGTTTAATCTCCTCAAATGAAGAATCGCTATTTTGCGCAACAAATTCAGAGTGGCAAGAAATTCTGAACTCGTCTTGTGAACCCTCTGGGAACTTTATATCTGCGTCAAAAGACGGTATTCTTGCTATTATTTTTACTCTTTCAGAGGTACCAAAAAGATCATCAAGTTCTTCGACTATACTTTCGTATATATTTATTATAGTTGATGTAATTGGATCAGTATTAGCATCTTCTCTTTTTTTTAATTGTGGTCCGGACAAGACTTTTAATACAACAGCTAGGTAAGGGCCTTGATGAGGCTTAATATCGTATCCGTAGTACTCACGAAACTGCTTTTTTAGTCCGCTGAGTACACCTTCGCCACTATCATACCTAGCCTTAAAAAGACTTTGATTTATTCTGTTGATTTCGTCAACATCATACCGTTCATGTAACTCAAAAGTACCATCAGCCATATTGTGGTTCCTTATTCTTCTTTAATCAAATCATATATATCTGATTTTTCTAAAGATGACAAACTAGAAGAAGTGCCTTCTTTCTTGGCCAACAGAGAAGCTAGTTTAACTAATTGTTCATTTGATCTTTGTAGAGTTTCTAGATATTTTGCTGCGACTGGGCCTGAATATTGGTGCTTTGTCTCATCTTGCTTGAGAATTTTCATCAACTCAACCAATAAAGTTGAGGCCATTGCACGATCATTACGAATATTGTCTATGGCCTCCTCAACAAACTGACCTGATTTTATATGTTTCCCTTTTCCCATTCGCTTTTAAAGCTCCTATATCTGCTTCTTATTCTATTAAGATTATTGACGATTTGTTTTGTGTTTAAACCAGTGATCTCACGCATGTATAGGTAAATAGCTTTTTTGTTAAAAATTTCAATTTCTTCGATGCTGTTAAAAAGAATCCTTATCGCGTCTAAAACTTTTCTTTCGTTATCTTTTAATTTTAGCTTCTCCCAATCATCAAATTCTTGAAACAAGTGTTGCCAAAACTCATAAGCTTCTCGGGAAGACTCGTATTTGTTTTCAGTCGATAACTTTTCAGACTCTATTTCAGTTGTGATATTCTCATATTGTACATCTCTTTTCAGTCTTTTAGAGTTTTGTTTAACTTTATGAATAAACCAATTTTTTGTTATGACACTAAAATAGGAAAAAGCCTTTGACTTTCTTTCTGGATCATATTTGTCTAATATTGTCATAAGCCAAATTTTACAATCATCTTTTAGATAATCTATATTTGGCAAATTTGTGAACTTATACGTATAAACTATTTTATCAACTAATTCGTCAAAGGCCGGCCCAATGTAAGACACATATAAGTCTGTGCGTACATTTTTGCTGTCCGTCAGCGCATATTTTATAATCGCCTCTTCGTGGACTTTTGTAAAATAATTATTCTTTCGTCGTGGTCGACGGCGTTTTTTTGGTTGTGTCATCTTCTTCTTCTTCGGTAATAACTTCAACATCAAAGTATTTTGATTGTAAGTCAATATAATCATTAACTAATTGCTTTGAATGATCAATCATACTTTGCAATGTTTCATCCCCATAAAATATTTCCATTTCATGCACACTCTCTAAGTGTTCAGTAAAATTATCAGTCTTGCTCATTATCTCGTCTATGTCTTCTTCAATTTCACTAATGTTTTTTATGCATTTTATCGAAAACCAAACAAGAACTAAGTTTGCTATAACACTAAGATATAACAAGAATGGCACAACGCCGGCCAAAATCATTAAAAGAACGCCGTTTAAAAAAACAGATACATATAGCACATATTTACTTATCTGGTTCATATACGATCTCTCTAAGTTTTTGTTTTTCTTGTTTTAGCTCTTCGTTGTTTTCTGCGATCGCAGCTTTGACTAAATCACCTGTTTTAGCTTGTTTTTTGTTTTTAAATAGCGAAAAATTTGATGGTAATTTAATCATTGTTGCTTCTGAACCGCACTGAGGGCAATCTAATATTTCTTCCATCATTGAATGATAAAAATCGTTTTCTTGATTGCAAAATGAACATCTGTAAGAGTATTTTGGCATAGACTATTCATTTGATCCTGGAGGGTATTCCTGCTCTTGATCAAAATTTAAAACCGGTGGATTCATTACAACTAGTTCTTCTTTTTCATTAACTTGAAATTCAAAGCCCTTCAATACGGGAACAATATCGCTTTGTTCCATTAAAGACTTTTGTAAAGCCAACATTATAGCGCCGAGGGCATCATCTGATAGTACAAGCATTTTTCTCTCCTATTGTTTTATGCTTTTTGTAATTGCTTAAAGCAGCGGAAAACCCCTCTTTTAATAGAAATTTCCGTCTGCCAACCTAAGCTCTTTAGAGGGGTTATATCTGCTCTTGTTACATCAACTTCGTTTGGTCTACTTTCTCTATACTCAAAGCTTACATTCGGATGTAACACTTCAATGACTTCTTTAATTTCATTCAAAGAGATGTTATCACCGGTCCCAACATCAAAGTTGCTGCCATTAAAATTATTATCGTAATTCATAGCGAATATGTTTGCAGAAACTGCATCATTAACATGCAACATGTCTCTGCGTTGAGTACCATCTCCAGTTATGAAAGGATCTTTGTTGTCGCGTATGTATTGCATCCAATTGCATATGGCAGTTGCGTAGGGTCCATCCGCCGGCTGATCCTCTGAATAAACATTGAAATATCGCAAAGAAACAGTATCTAAGCCATATAATTCAGAGTAGAGCCTGCTTTCTACTTCTGTGACCATTTTTTGCAAAGCATATGGACTAGTTGGGCCATTTCCGTTTCCTTTAATAGACGAAGAACTGGAGTATATCACTCTTTTTGCGCCTACTTTTTTTGCAAAATTAAGTACGATCGATCCTGCCAGTACATTGTTCCTCATAGTCTCTACAGGATTTGCTATACTATATCCGACTCGTGGCCAGCAAGCTAAATGAAAAATGTATTCTGGTTTAAAATTAAAATAGTGTGGGTGAAAAGAGCCATCTTCTCCTTCTTCTAGAAATTTCAATATATCTTTTGGCATATCTTCATTCAGGTCTATTCCAATTACCTCATGGCCAAGCTCTTGCAGTTTTGCAAACAATTTAGACCCGATATACCCCTTGTGACCTGTTACAAGGCATCTTTTCTTTTTTATTCCCACTTGAACCACCCCTCTATATCAACATTGCTTAAATTTTTATTTGAGGCGCCTTTCCATGGCCTCCATGGACCATATACGCCAACTTTTTTAGCATCACTTAAGACAGAGGCCCACCAACCTAGTGTCCCATGTTCAAACAAAATATTGTTAAAACTTCTTATAAAGTTGAAATCTTCAGATATTGTTCTTTTTTTAACTATTGGATTAAATTTTGCAAATCCATCAACAAAAGAGTTGAAATAGTCAATTGACTTTTGAGCCGATACTCGATCACGTTGTGGGACATTGACATGAAAATTCATTTTTTCTAGTTTTTCCTCTGTAAGGTGTTCCCATTCTACCATATCTGTGACGATATGTAAATTCGAAAAGTTAAATTTTTCTATTGTTTTTAAATAATTTTCTACTTTTGGTTTATAGTCAAATTCGTTTTTATAAAACAAACGATCGCCGGCTCTAAAATGTATAACTAAGTCATTGTCTTTTCTTTTTTGTACTTCTGGGAACCAAGACTTGATTAATTCAAAGTTTTCATTGAAAAAAGTATAATCCTCAAAATAACCCTGAATTAAGAAGTTGTAGTGTTTCAAGTCTGGATTAAAAGCTGCTTTGTAATTAGATTCATTAATTAATACAAATTCACCAGTTACTTCGTTCACTTTATCAATATCAACACCAATATTTTTTAGATCTTCTATCGCATAATAATCTTCTGTCGGTGGTATAGCTATTAATTCTTGCTGATGATACTCTGATAGTAATTTTGCAGCGATATACTGAAATAGATTATTTCCAAACCCATTCGTTAGCTGAACTAAAATCAATTACTTTTTCCTTATAACACAAAGATTATTTCTTCCCATGGTGTCATCAAAAAATTTATAGTTTTGTACATTATTGACTAAATATTCTTTTTCTTCACTTGATAAAGTGTTAGAGGGCCAGGTTTTGTTTTTTTCAAGCTCTTGAAGCGCCTCCCATAAAATATAATCCTCTACATGCATTGTGTCCAGGACGTTTTTTATATTATTGTTAACCTGTTCTATTCTGCTTTGTCTACTTGTGGCTGTTATCAAGTCTTCTACAATATATAAACCACCATTTTTTAAAAAAGGAAAGAGACACCCTAAGCTAATTTGAATGGCATCTGGCATGTGTGCTGCATCGTCAATAATGACATCAAAATCGCCGCCATGGATATCTAAAAACTTTTTTAAGTCTTCTCTGACTAATTGATTTCCTTGAAAAACTTTAACTCCATACTGAATTAGTTCTTCTTGAAGTGTTTCTTTTTGCTCAGGAAGGTGAAATGGATCAAAACAAAATATTTGTGCTTCAGGAAAATAATCCCTCCACATTTTGTGAGAAGCGCCGATATCGCCCGCTCCAATTTCTAAAAATTTTATTTCTTTTTGAGTTTTATATCGTTCAAAAATTTTGGCGTATATTTGCAAATAATTGTGAGATGTTGCTTTATCGGTACCATGTTGTCGGCCTAAACTTACAAGTTTTCCATATGACATTTTTATTTTCTCCTAAAGTATTTGATCTACTAAATTTCCATCTGCATCAATTAGTTTTGCTTCTTTGTTGCGAAATGGAAAATCAGATATTGGTTTAGTTTTGTCAAAGCCGGTAAAAGGTCGACAAATATCGTAAACATATCTAACTTGTACACCTATGCTGCTTAGATAATCTTCCCATGCATGTTCCGTACACTTAAAATCACTGTCTGTTCTATTTGGATCCTCTCCTTTCAAATATTCGTATGAACAATATTTTTCAAAAGTTTTTGGATCTGACATGGCAAAAAAACATAAATCGCGATGGCCTGAAGGTGTAAAAATAGTGCTATAAATTATATCTTCTTTGAATTCTGCGCGCGAAACATCTACCGGTAAAAGATACATAGAGTTATCTGGTCTTGATCTAATAATGACATCGTACTCAAAATCATTTTCTTTGGCATATTCTTTTGCCATGGCAAAGCCTTTACCTATGTTGTCTATTTGGTTTTGCATTCTTGTTCTAAAATAACCTAATGTGCCAAAATTATCCTCTGGTAATTTTTCGTTTTTGTCTACAATGACGCCTTTGAGATAATCACCGTAAATTTCCCTCACACTTTCTTTTATTTCTTCTTCTTTATATTCGTTTGTGAGAAAATATTTCTGCTCTAGTGATACTCCGCAAGAATGTATAGTGTTCTTTGTGCATGCATAAACAAAAACATCTGCATTATTAGGTTCTATCAAGTGTTTTATATGATTTGTATAGTTTACTTTATAGTCTCTAAGTTGACCTGTTATTAATACTGCTATTTTCATTTTAGCTATCCTTTTTTATAGATAAAAAGACAGTGCCGTCAGGAATTTGAAAAAATTTATGTTTATAGCCGTTTTCAATTAAAAAATTCTCAACATGCCAGCCAGAAAAATAAGTGTAAACAAACTTATCATGCCGCTCAACACACATACCAACATTTGGTATTTCTTTTATTTT
>MDSZ01022704.1_pt1 | contig 11386 bp, 11 predicted proteins | sample 811201 | NCBI WGS metagenome assembly MDSZ01 (sample SAMN05326647, study PRJNA326480) | marine metagenome | isolation source: seawater | place: Indian Ocean: North | collected 2010 | reverse complement strand
ATAAAGTCGGAGAAAAGTAGCAACTAAAGCAATTCCAATCATCAGAAAAATATCAAAATTATTGAAAGACATTAAATAAATACCTGTAATAGAAAAAAATAATATCAAAGGTATTAAAAAATTTCTCGGGACAGCTAATATTCTAGCTATGTAGGGAATTAAAGGAAGATTTAAAATTAAAAGTATAACCATTCCTATGTACATAGACATTATAACTGACCAAAAAATTTCTGGATTGGTTTGATAAAGTCTGGGCCCAGGTTGAATTCCAAATCCTAATAATGCACCTAACATAACTGCTGTTGTACCACTACCTGGAATTCCGAGTGTCAATAAAGGTACAAATGAACCTGAGCATGCTGCATTATTAGCTGTCTCAGGAGCAGATAATCCATGAATACTTCCTTTGCCAAACTTTTGTTTTTCATCTTCGCTAACATAATTTCTTTCCATTCCATAAGCTAAAAATGATGCTATAGTAGCTCCAGCACCAGGAAGTACTCCTATTATAAAACCTAATATCGAAGATCTTGGAATAGTTTTTGCCATTTTTATTGTCTCTTCTTTATTAATTTTAATTGAACCAAGTTCTGTTAAAGAAATCTGTTTTGCCGCCCTATTGGGATCTTTTCCTCTAAAAATAATTGTTAACGCTTCACTCATAGCGAATGTTGCCATAACTATAAGTACAAAACTTATTCCATCAGTTAAATTCATATTATTAAATGTAAATCTAGTAATATCTGATAAAGAATCCTGTCCTACAGTTGCCAACATTAATCCTAAAACTACCATTATCATTGCTTTTAAAAATTGCCCCTTTGATGAAAAAGCAGAAATTGCAGTTAAACCTAAAATCATTAATGCAAAATAATCTGGGGATCTAAATGATAAGCTCACTTTAGACAAGCTCGGAGCAGCAATTAATAAAAATATTGCCGAAATAGTTCCACCTGCAAATGAACTGTAAGCTGCGATTGCTAAAGCTTTTCCGGCTTTTCCTTGTTGGGCCATTGGATATCCATCAAATGCAGTTGCAACTGTTCCTGGCACGCCGGGTGCATTTAATAAAATGGATGAAGTAGATCCTCCAAAAACTGCCCCATAATATACACCAGCCATTAAAATTAATCCGGTAGAGGGATCAAAACCATAAGTGATCGGTATCATTAAAGCTATAGCTGTCATTGGTCCTAAGCCTGGAAGCATTCCAATAATTGTTCCAGCAAAACATCCAACCATAACCATTAAAATATTAGTTAAAGATAAAGCTGTTGAAAGGCCAATTAAAATTCCTTCAATCATCCAATAATTCCCAACATTTTAAGAAATGGATCTCTCATGTATATATTTAAAATTCCATGTAATAAAAACATAAATATAGCTACAAATGGAAATGACAAAAAAAACATCCATATCCATCGTCTATCACCCAATAAATAATAGGATCCAAATAAAAATAGTGATGTAGATATAAAATATCCAATTTTTAAAATTACAGCTCCATAAATTATAGATAATAAAACTAAATAAATAATACTTTTATAATCTAAATATTTATGATCGACCTCAATTTTATTTTTCTCTGGTAAAATTATATATAATCCGGATAAAACAATTCCAGCCCAACCAAGATAAACTGGAAATGTCCTGGCGTTAAAAGGTGCATTTTCATCAAAAGAAAATACCTGAATATTATAAGCTGTATAAAGATAAAATACTGAAAAAACTAAAAAGAGCAGTGAGATAAACTTTGTTGGTGATATCATCACTGCTCTATATTAACTTACTAACCAAGGGTTAGATTACTCCTAATTTTTTCATAAGAGCTGTCATTTCTTCAGTTTGTTTCAATAAAAACTGATCAAACTTTTTGCCAGGATTATAAATATTGACCCAAGCATTTCTTTTTCTAACAGCTTCCCACTCTGGTGTTTTTTGAACATCACCAAGCATTTTGGCAATTTTATAATAATCATTACCGCTCATACTTTTTGGTGCAAAAAAACCTCTCCAGTTTACAAATTGAACATCAAAACCTTGTTCTTTCAATGTTGGAGCATCAGGCGCATCCCCCACTCTTTCGGGAGCGGTGATACCAATTATTCTAACTTGGTCTCTTGCACCCATAACTTCACCTAATCCAGTTGAAAGAATTTGAGTTTCTCCAGATAGCAGTCCAGCTAAAGCTTTACCACCAGCATCGTAAGGTACATAAATTACATCGTTAGGATTTGCTCCTGCTGCCTGGAAAGCCAAAGCTCCAATTAAGTGGTCCATACTTCCTCTTACTGATCCACCTGCCATTTTAATTGAGCTAGGATCAGCTTTGTAGGCATCAACTGCATCTTGAAAGTTTTTGATTGGTGAGTCTTTTGCAACTACAATTGCTCCATAATCTCCAATCACTCCAGCAATTGGCATCACATCTTTATATGATAATGTTCCACTTCCTTTAACATAACCCTCGTGTCTTGTAATTGATCTTAAAACTAAGGGTGTTGATTGAACTAAAATTGTATTTTCGGGTGCGTTATTTATAAGATAAGCCAATGCTTTTCCTCCGCCGCCACCTGACATATTTTCAAATGAAGCACTCTGTAAAAAACCTGCTTTTGTTAAAGCTTCTCCAGTTCCTCTGGCAGTTCCATCCCAACCACCACCAGCACCACCACCAATTAAGAAATGTAATTTTTCAATTGCAAATGAATTTGTTGATGAAAGTAAAAGAACTGCAGAAAATAAAACTGATATAAATGTTTTTATTATTTTCATGATTTCCTCTCTTATAATTATAATTATTAATAATATTTAAACATGAGTTAAGAGACAGTTCAATCTTGAAATAAGATGCATTCCAAAGGTGAAATTTATCTTTTTAAAAATTTTAAAAAACTATACTTAGAGCTAACTTTTGATTAATAAAATTTTTCAACCAAAAGTTGAAATAAATTTAATTCTATTAGACAGAACTTTTATTTCGACTAATGGAATTTATTATATTATAGTTTTATATAAAATCATTTTTTAATTATTATGAGTAAACAACCAACTGGAGTTGAGGCGGTAGATAAGGCTTTAAAAGTAATTGATTGCTTCAAAGAACACAAAGAGCTTACACTTACAGAAATTTCAAAATTAACAAAATTTTACAAGAGTACTGTGTTTAGAATTATTGGTTCACTCACAAATTCTAGCTACTTAATTAAAGATTTTGATGGTAAATATTGTTTGGGTCCATCATTTTACAAGCTAAAAATTGATTATGGAAGATCAAGTTTTTTAAAGGAAAATATACAGAAAGAATTAGAGATTATATCAAACCAATCCAATGAGACTGCTGCTTTTTTTATCAAACAGAAAGAAAACAGAATTTGTATGCTCACAAAACTACCTGATAAAATAATTAAACATAACTTAGAAGTTGGCGATACAAGACCTTTAGATAAAGGATCGTCAGGAAAAATAATTTCAGCATTTATGAATTTAAAAATAAAAAATAAAGAGGATATTTTAAATAAACATTATGCTATTTCTATTGGAGATAGAGACCAAGAAATAGGCTCAGTTTCAGTTCCTTTAATTACAAGTAAAGATAAATTTTTAGGATCTATAACAGTTTCAGGTCATATTAGTAACTTTAATAAAAAAAACTGTTTGAGATTTCTCTCAATATTAAATAAGTCTAGAAATAAATTAGAACAGACCATTTAATAAAAAAGTGTCAAAAACATTATTGTTTAGTTTAAAGGATTTAAAACCTTTATATTCAAAAAATTTTATTACAGTAATTATAATTTCTATTCCAAGTGCTGTAGTAGCTGATTTTTTTAATTTACCTTTAGCATGGATGTTGGGTCCTATGATTATAACCTCAATTGCAGCTTTAATGGGAACTAAAATAGTTATGCCTAGACTGGCTTTGAGCTCAATATTAATCATTTTGGGATTACATATTGGAAATTATGTGGACCAAAATCTGTTCGATCAAATGATAAATTGGATTTGGACAACTGTAATTATGTTTTTTTATATTATTATAAGCATAATGATTGTCTCCAAATATCTTGAAAAATTTGCAGGGTACAAGGATAAAGCCTCTGTATTTTCAGCTGCTCCAGGAGCATTGGGTCCACTAATGATACTGGCAGAATACGAAAAATCAGATCTTTCCCAAGTTGCGACCTCGCACCTAATAAGATTGATAATTATAATTACACTATTTCCTTTTATAATTGTTAACTTATCTATTACAGACACTTTGGAATTAGAAAATTTTGATTACATGTCTCAAAATCATTGGAATTTATTTATACTTATAATTGGATCATTAATATTTATATTTATTTTTGATAAATTAAAAGTTCCTGCTGCTCTTCTTTCAGGAACACTTTTTGCAAGTGGTTTTTTACAAATATTTGATATTGCAACATATAAATTACCTGATGCATCTATAGATTTCTGTTTGTTAGTATTGGGAGCTTCGGTTGGATGTAGATTTGCAGATAAAACAATAAAAGAGGTAGCCAATAATTCATTACATAGTTTGGTTGCAACTTTTCTTTTAGTTTTATTAGGATTGTTTGCTGCTTATGTTGCAACTTTCTTCGTAGATAACAATTTTCTAACCTTAATCTTATCCTTTTGTCCTGGTGGTATATATGAAGTTGCGGTTATAGCTATTGCTTTTGACTTAGAACCAGATTTTGTAGCATTTCATCATATTATTAGATTATTATTTATACTTTTTACAGTTCCTGTTTTTTTAAAAATTTTTTACAAAGTTAAGAAATAATTTCTAACATTCTTTCAAATACCCTATCTGTGGATAATTTATTAAGATCAGATACTTGTATTGCTTTAAATTTTTCTCTTTCTATGCTCTGTAATTTCGCTGATACATGAGATCCAAATAAAGTTAACCCTTTAGCATCAAGGTGGGCCGCCATATGTGCTGGACCTGTATCATTAGATATCACAAATGAACTTTCTTTTATTAGAGATGAAAGTTGAGAAATATCTAAAGATTTACCATTATTTAAAATACAAAGAGCATTAATTTTTTGAGCTTCATTAATTTCATTTGGACCTGGAGCCACTACTATCTGATATTTATCACCAAGATCTTTTTTTATTTTTGCTATTAATTCATTATAGTATGGCCATCTTTTGATTGTTAGATGTGAGGATGAAAAAGGGAACAATAAAATATAGTTATTCAAACTATATTGAGACTTAATATTAGTAATATCAGAACAAGCCCAAGAAAAATTGGGCTTATTAGTATTGTTTATATTAATATTTGATGCTTTCAATTGATGACAAAATCTATCTAAAACTGAAAGTTTATCAAACTCTTCTTTATTTTGTCCATCAGGCAAAGTTGTATCGGAAGAAGACCAAATATTACAATTTGCATTTGGAAATAAAATTTTTTTGTAGAAGCTTGTTCTGCTTGAGTTTTGTAAATCAAAAACTTTGGTGAAAGTGTTTCTTTTTATAGATCTCATTAACAAATATAGATAAATTAAATTAAATCTAGATAGACGTTTATCAAGAATTACATCGTAAATATGCGGGTTTTTTCTAAATAAATCCAAATAAGGTTTTGTAGTTAGAACAAAAACTTTATCATCTTTATGATTTTCAGATATATCTTGAATTGCACCACTAGCTTGCGCTATATCTCCTAATGAGCCATGTTTAATAATAAGAATATTGGACATATTTGTAACAATTTATCACAATATAAAACTTTATGAATAAAATTCTAGTTGAAGTATCTATAGGAGAATTATTAGACAAAATTTCTATCCTAGAAATTAAAAAAAGCAAAATAAGTGATCCAGTCAAACTGCAGTTTATTAACGATGAATATGCAGTTTTAAAAAAACAATTTGATGAAAATGTTAGGTCTGATGAAGAGTTAGATAATTTATTCAAGTCTTTAAAAGAAATTAATTCTAAATTATGGGTTATTGAAGATGATAAAAGATTATGTGAAAAAAAATCAGATTTTGGAGAAAAGTTTATTAAACTTTCAAGAGATGTTCACTTTCTAAATGACGATCGAGCTAAAATTAAATTAAAAATTAACAATCATACTGGTTCAAAAATAAAAGAAATTAAAGAATATACTAATTATTAAATAAGACTTGGTATAATTTTTCTAAACTTCATAGAGTCTTTAGGATCAATGTCAGAATAAATTACTCCTTTACCATTTTTTTTTAACTTTAATATTTTTCCATCTGGTGAAATAATTACAGAGTGTCCAAAAGTTTCCCTTTTTTTTGTATTTTTTCCTGATTGATTGGGTGCAAATATAAAACAAAAATTTTCAATGGCTCTTGCTTTTAAAAGTTCTAACCAATGTTTTTGTCCTGTAAACTTTGTAAATGCGGAAGGGACTGTAATAAAATTTAATTTTCTTTTAGATAAATTTCTATAAATCTCAGGGAAGCGTAAATCATAACATATAGTAAAACCAATTTTTCCCCATGGTAAATTTGCAGTAACCAATTTATTTCCAGCCTTAAATGTTTTGCTTTCTTTATGTTGTTCTTTTTTTGAAATCTTAACATCAAACATATTAATTTTATCGTAATATTTCACTATATTTCCTTTAGGTCCGAATAATAATGATCTGTTTCTTAATTTTTTTCCATCTTTGATTGGAAGAGATCCTATTAGAATCCATTTCCTATTTTTTTTAGAAATTACTTTTATAATTTTTATTAATGGATCATCATTCATTGTAAAAGAATTCATAAATAATATCTTTTTATCACTTGTGATTATTGATGATGTTTCAGGTGTGATTATTAAATCAGATTTTTGATTTATAGCTTGTTTAATAAATTTAATTATATCTTTAACATTCTTGTTATAATTTTCTCCACTAGATAATTGAATACAAGCTACTCTCATGTTTGAAATCCATATTTTTTTTCTAAAAACTTTATCAAATTATGAACTAAAAAGGTCATAAATAAGTATATACCTCCAGCAACAATAAATATTTCTATTGGTTTGAAAGTAGTTGATATTATATATTTAGCAACTCCAGTTAAATCCATCAATGTAACTGTGCTTGCCAAAGACGTTCCTTTAAGCATTAATATAATTTCGTTACCATAAGCTGGTAGAGATTGTTTAATTGCTATTGGCACTTGTATTTTAAAAAATATTATTTTATTTGATAAACCAAGACTTTTTCCAGCTTCCATGAAGCCTATTTTAATTGTTTGAAATGCAGACCTTAAAATTTCTGATGTATAGGCTCCAGTGTTTAAAGAGAACGCTATAATTGCACACCAATAAGGCTCTTTTAAAATATTCCATAAAATTGTAGATCTTAAATACTCAATTTGCCCAAGCCCAAAATAAATAATAAAAATTTGAACTAATAATGGAGTGCCACGAAATATATAAGAATAACCATAAGCAAACCTGTTTATATAGAAATTTTTATGCATTCGCATCAAAGCAAAACCAAGTCCAATAAATAATCCAAATAATAAAGATAAACTTAATAACTTAAGAGTTATTACTGTGGCACTCAATAATTTAGGAAAACTGCTAATCATTAATTCAAAGTCCATTAAAATCCTCTACTATACTTAATTTCCAACTTATTAATTAACTTCATGCTTAGATAGGTAAGCAATAAATACAGAACAGCTGCAAATGAGTAAAAAAATAACGGATCTCTAGTGGACCCAGCAGCAATATAAGATTGTCTCATTATCTCCACTAAACCGGTTACAGAAATTAAAGAAGTATCTTTTAAAGTAATTTGCCAAACATTGCTTAAATTTGGCAATGCTAATCTTAACATTTGAGGTAAAATTATTTTATAAAATTGAACAAATTTATTTATACCTAAAACTTTAGAGGCTTCAAATTGACCTTTATCAATTGATTGAATTGCACCTCTAAATACTTCTGTTGAATAAGCACCTGAAATAATTCCTATTGCTAGTGAACCGGTTATGAATGCATTAATCTCAATATATTCGTAATATCCAAATATTGAAGCAACGAACATTAATGCCCCGCTTCCTCCAAAAAAGAAAAGATAGATTACTAATAACTCTGGCACTCCTCTAATAACCGTTGTGTAAAAATTACCTAATAAATTAAGCGATTTATACTTTGAAAGTTTAAGAGGTGTAAAAATTAATGAAAAAATAAATCCAATTAACATTGCTGTTATAGAAACAGCTAAAGTCATCAAGGTGGCATAAAATAGTTCGTCGCCCCAACCAGTTTTTCCAAAAGTGAGAAGTTCCATATAGATTGGCGACTATATATTATAGTCGCCAAATCCGAAATTATTACATAGAAGCGTCGAAACCAAAGTGTTTAATAGCAAGTTTGCTAATAATTCCTTGTTTTCTAGCTTTATCAATAGCTTTATTAAAATCTTTTAAGATTTTAGCGTCTCTTTTTTCAATGTTATTACTGTCTCCACCTTTTCTTATACCAACACCAACTCCATTTCCAAATGCGCCACCAGAAAATGTTGGACCAACTAATACAACAGGTTTTCCAGATTTATCAGCGTAATCAGTAAAGGCAACTGCAGCTGCAAGTGCAGCATCACATCTTCCAGATGTTAAATCTAAATTTACTTCGTCCTGGGTTTTATAAGTTCTAACATTTACATTGCCTACATCTCCAGAGTCTAGAAAATTTTGATGAATTGTTGCTGTTTGAACGCAAACAGTTTTTCCAGCTAATGCACTAGTCAAAGTTTTAAGAGCTTTCTTAACATCAGAGCCTCCCAAAGATAAATTTATACCTTCTGGTGTATCCATACTCTCCAAGTCAGAGCCCTTCATTACAGCCAAAGACGCCACTTCATCAGCGTAACCTTGGGAAAAAGTTATTGTTTTCTGTCTTTCAGTAGTAATAGACATTCCAGCCATTATAGCATCAAATTTTCTCAATAATAATGCTGGTATCATTCCATCCCAATCTTGCTCAACAATAGTGCACTCATATTTCATGATTTTACAAAGTTCATTTGCAAGCTCAACTTCGAAACCTATTAAGTTTCCTGATGCATCTTTAGAATTCCAAGGAGGATAAGCGCCCTCGGTTCCTATTTTAATTGTTTCAGCATTTGAAGAGATAGTAAGAAATAAGGAAATTAAAATTCCTAATCCAAAAGTTTTAAGTTTGTTCATTTTTCCTCCAAAATAATAAACATATTATTCCACAAAAATTAATGATTAAAAAGAAAAATTAATGATTTATTGACGATGAAAAATTCCAAGAACAATCAAAACTAGGTATATAAACTCTTGATAATGTGGCATTGCCAAAACTTTGGTTAAATACATTGAGCCAGCTTTCAACTTGTTTAGGTTTTTTATCTTGGCTTCCAACCTGTGCAGTAATTACACCTTTTGGTTTTAAAATTCTAACAAGCGAGTCCATATTTTTTGCTGCAAGATCAATACAAAATTGATCATCATTTAAATCTACAAATATTTGATCATACGTATCTTCTTTAACTGTTTTAATACTCTCAAAAGCATCGCCCCACACACATTTAACAGAATTTTTTTCAGTTGCTTTGTCTCCGATTTTGCCAAGGTGTTTATCGCACACCTCAACAACTTCTGGGTCTAACTCATACCAATCTATAAATCCAAAATTTTTGGAAATACATTCTCTGGCTACACCTCCGTCTCCACCACCAATGATTGCTGCTTTTTCTTTTTTAGGATTTAATTTTAATCCCGACTCTACAAAAGTTGAACTATATAAATGCTCATCAATTTCAGCTACTTGAATTTCATTATCAATGAATAGTGCCTTTCCAAATTGTTCTAACTCTAGTATTTCAATATGTTGGCCTACTTTTGATTTAAAATTTTCAAAAACTTTATTAACAAGATAAGATTTTTTTAGTCCAGAAGAACTATATATATCATGATACCAATCGACTGTGTCTCTATTAAATTCTTTTTTAATTAATTGACTATGTTCAATTTCTTTTTTAATTACATCAATTGCAACTGATGGTGTTATTTTTCCACAGGTAAAAAAATCAAAACTTACTATTCCTTTTTCTGGGAATGTATGAAAGCTCATATGGCTTTCTGCTAATAATGCTACCAATGTAAATCCTTGTGGCTCAAATTTATACTTTGAAATATTTAAAACTGTGACTTTTGCCTTTCCAGCTATTTTATGAACTAGTTGCTCATAAAACTCTGGCTCATACTCTTTATTAGTACCAACTATATCTATTGTGATATGCTCCCCTACTTTTGTCATAAAATAACCTTGATAATTTTAAGTAACAAATTTTTTACTTCTTTCAAATAAAAAACTATTATAATAATCCGTAGAGGTTGAAATTTTGAAAAATAATTGGTCAAATTCTGAGGCAAAAAAATATATAAAAAAGTATAAAAAGCTTGGTCATTCTGAAGATATGGCTTTAAGGGTATATACAACTAGACTATTAGGAAGAAACCCCGAGTTAGTGCTGCATGGCGGCGGAAATACTTCAGTTAAATCTACTTATAAAGATATAGATGGAAAAAAATATGATGTTTTGTGTGTAAAAGGTAGTGGATGGGATATGGCAGAAATAGAGCCTGCTGGACTTCCAGCTGTAAAATTGGATCCATTGTTATCTCTTAAAAGTAAGAAATATTTATCTGATGAAGAAATGGTCGCTTTTCAAAAAAAAAATCTAATTAATACAGGTTCTCCGAATCCGTCCGTCGAAACATTTTTACATGCATTTTTACCTTTTAAGTTTGTGGATCATACCCATTCTGATGCAATCATGAATGTAACTAATAGACCCAATGGTATTAAATTTTGTAATAAAATTTTTGGAAAGAAAGTTAGCATCGTTCCATATGTAATGCCGGGCTATGGACTAGCACAAAAAATAAATGAGGTTTACTCAAAGAATCCCAAAATTAACTGTTTGATACTTCTTAATCATGGAATCTTTACTTTTGCCAATGATGCAAAAGAGTCTTACGATTTAATGATTAGATATGTTTCAGACGCTGAAAAAGCAATTAAAAAACTTAAAAAGAAAAAAATAAAACAAATAAAAAAATTTATTCCAAAATTTACAGCAGATCAAGTAGCACCAATTTTAAGAGGTTTATTATCAGAAAAAAAAGATCAAAAATTTATACTTAATTTTAGAAAAAATAAAAACTTAGATTACTTTATAAATGGAAAAGATATAGAAAGATATTCATATGAAGGAACTGCTACACCAGATCATGTAATCAGGGTTAAGCCATTTCCACTTGTGATTAAAACTAAGTCAAATTCAACTATTGATGATTTTAAAAAGTTAGCAATTCAATCATTTAAAAATTATAGAAAAAAATATATT
>MDSZ01192462.1_pt1 | contig 11387 bp, 11 predicted proteins | sample 811201 | NCBI WGS metagenome assembly MDSZ01 (sample SAMN05326647, study PRJNA326480) | marine metagenome | isolation source: seawater | place: Indian Ocean: North | collected 2010 | reverse complement strand
TTTAACAGCCATAACGGCTGGTTGCCACGCATCGGCAAGTATCATTTCACCAGATGCTAACAGATTAACAAGTTCGCCAAAATCACCCCAAAGCGCTCTGAACTGACCGCCTTTTTTCTTGGAAATCAAAAATTTTGAAGCCTCATCAATTTCTTGCTTATTTGGGTTACCTGGATTTGGAACATTCAGTAGACCCAGAGAATTCATGGCTAGAATGGCCTGACCAAAAGCAATCAATGGATCCACATTTAGACCCGTTTTGCCTTTAAACTTATCATCAAAAAGAGAGGTCCATGTGTTGGCTTCTTCAGCGTCGACTAGATCTGGTCGATATCCAACAGAGTCAAAGTTGTAAACAGTTGGAACCATCCAAAGAGATGATTGACCAGAATCTGCCCAGATCTGACCAGAAATCTGTGCTCTATCCTCCATTCTTGGATCGGCTTTAGTGAACGTATCTCTAATACTATTCCAATTTGATAGTTTTGATGTTGGAATAGGTTCAATTGTATTAGTCATTGTCATAGCAGGTAATCGCTCACCAATTGTTTCCCAACAATCATAGGCTTTTGAGCCTGACAAAAGCTCAGTTTGGGTATTTGGATAGATATCAGCTTTACCACTCACACCACCAATCCCAGAACTTGCTTTAAAGTCATTCAAAATTCTCTCTTGAACAGTAACGGAAAGGCCTACCGTCCTAAGCTCCTGAGCGGCTAAATGACCACCAGCAAGAGATAGATTCGGAGCAGAGAGCATAGACGATCCCATCAACGCCCCCGTTCCAGCCATAAAATGGCGTCTGTTAAATTTATTTATCATTTTAGTTCCTCCTTGGTTCAATAAAATAGTCACGATTATTTAGTAACGGCCAACTGCAAGTCCGCCGTCCACACTTATCACTTGGCCCGTCAGATACCTTGCTTCATGAGAAGCAAGAAAAACAATAACATCTGCAATGTCGTCTGGTTCCCCAATACGACCCATAGGAATAAAAGAACCTGCTTTTTCAGCACCTTCCTTTCCAAGTGAATGCTCTTCAGACAAAAGCTGTGCAGTTCTTATGTAGCCTGGCGCAACGCCATTTACCTTTATTCCATCTCTTGCCAACTCGTTAGCGAGACCACGGACTAGGCCAACCACACCTGCTTTTGCTGATGAATAATGAACATGTTCGTCCCAACCATACATAACGCCCATACAAGATGATAAGCATATTATTGAGCCAGTCTTCGCAGACTTCATGGACGCAAGCGCGGGACGAATAACCTTAAACATTCCTTTTAAATCAATATCAAAAAGATAATCCCATTTTTCATCTGTTAACTGATCTAACGGGACCTTATGCGCAATACCGGCATTACACACTATTGTGTCAATTACACCAAATTCCTTCTCAACACTTTCAACTACACTATTTGCGTTTTCAGTAGATGTTACATCTAGAAAATAAAATTTTGCTGTACCACCGGCCTTATTTATTTCAGATACAATATCCGCACCCTCCTCTTCTAAAATATCGGTAACTATAACCCGATATCCTTTCTTCGAAAAAGCAACAGCGGTGGAACGTCCAATTCCGATGCCTGCACCAGTGATTAAGACTGTTTTCATACTAATACTCCTACAACATCACATCGCCCGAATTGGGACCAAGTGTTTGACCAACATAAATCCTTGCATCATCTGAAGCCAGAAATACTACAGTAGCTGACACATCGCCAGGCTCACCAAAATGACCCAATGGAAGCTGCTGAGCAGATTCAGCTCCAGTAGCTAATACAATATTATTGTCTAAATTGTTCACGAAATATCTTCCTGCAAACCAGAGATCCTATCCCTTTGACGGCGAACCGAAATCGTAAGAAGAATTCCATATATTGCTAGCAAAGAAAATGAAAAAAGTGTCGATAATACCCCAAACGCAAATAAGTTAGGATGTATTTCAACTGCGAATGTACCATATATAGCCAGTGGCATCGTAACATCTGAACCACCAGTAAACAATGTTCGAGGAAATTCATCGTAACTTAATGTAAATGCGAAAAGCATAGCTGAAAGCACTCCCGGAAATATTACTGGAAACGTTACCTTCCTGAAGGTTTTTGAAGGGCTGACCCCGAGACTTAGGGAAGCCTCCTCAATAGCGTCGTCAAAGCGATTGAATATTGCCAACATCACTAAAAATGCAAAAGGATAAGTGTAAACAACGTGAAGAAAGAAGGCTGTGGACCACCAATTACGATCTATCCCAACTTGATCTGCTAATAAAGCCATGCCCAGTCCAAGTAGCACTCCCGGAACTATCATACCTAATATTACAGAATAGAAAATTACACCGGACCCTCTAAATCTTCTTCGAAATGCCTGAGCAGTCAATACACCAAGAACTGTAGAAGTTATCATCGTAGCAAAGGCTAAGCTTAAAGATCTAACAAGCGCTTCCCCTATTGGTAAAGGTGCAATACGAGAAGGAGGGGTAAACCCAAAAACATGTTTATACCAGTAAGTTGACCACTCAATTATAGGGAATTGCGGCCCACCTTCGGGGCCTTGCTGAAAGCTAAGTATGCCCATAACTATAAAGGGACCGTATAAAAACAGGACAAAAAGTGCTGTAAAGCCTGCTAAAAACAATTTCAGTGGTAAGACTTGGTTCAAAGCTTTTCCTTTACAACTGACTGCGCAAATTAACTATTTTAAGCATTGCCGCCACAAAAACCCCCATCACCACAGTTAAAACAACTCCAACAACAGCTGCAAATGCCCATTTTAAAGATCCAACTTGGGTAATGATAATATTCCCTAGCAAATTAACTTTTCGCCCAGAAAGTGCTGAGGCAGTTGCAAACTCTCCCAAGACCATTACCGTTACAAAAATTGCCCCGACAATTACTCCAGGCATACTTAACGGTAGTATTATTTTCCTGAAGATGAACCAAGCAGATGCGCCAAGATCCCGAGCCGACTCAATCAAGCTCTCATCGATTCTACCGATCATAAATGCAATTGGACCCACCATGAATACAACATAAATTTGCACCATTCCGATAATTACAGACAACTCAGTGAAAAGAAGAACTTCAATCGGAGAGTCAATCAAGCCAAACTGTTGCAAAAGGATATTTATAGCGCCCTCCTTACCAAGCATGGGACGCCATGCTAGAACTCGAATTAGAAATGAGGTCCAGAACGGTATTACGCATGTGACTAAAAGTGCTGTTTGTAAGGTTTTGTTTTTTATGAATTGACCTATGAACAGTGCAACAGGATATCCAATAACAAATGTAATGATAAGTACTGTCAACCATATCCTTATAGTTCGTAACAGTGCACCAAAATATGTATCAGAACTGAAAAAATTAATCCAAGATTGAAGTGTTAAATCAGGCTTAATTGTGAAAGTAGTTTGCGTCCAAAAACTAACGTAGACCATCATGACTAACGGCGCCATCAGAAAAAATGTCATCCAAATTATACCCGGAGACAGCAGTAATAAGGTTCTGGTATTGGCGTTATTATTCAAGCTTTAATTCCTATCATTATTTTATCAATAGATGGTTTTCATCATATAAAAGAATATGTTGCGCATCAAAATTTAAGTAATATTCTTTATTTGGGTTCAAATTTCTGGGAGCGGTTAAACTCATATGCTCCTCAACCTCGCAAATATGACCGCAATTAGTTTTAAAAAAATAAATCGTTTTATTACCTAAAAATTCATTTGCTATAAACTCAACGGGTATTCCTGAGCCAGAATTTATATTTTCTTGGATATCAATTTTGTCCATACGAAGTGCGCAGTAACACGCCTTCCCCTTACGAGCAGAGGTAGGTTTCCGAGCCTTTGCTTGCCTGATAACATCGTTCATTAAGGTGCCTGAAAAAATATTAAAGCTATGCATACTTTTTGCAGTCGCCAGATCTAATGGAAGATCATATAACTCCTGCGGCTTTCCCTGTCTGACAATACGACCTTCCTCCATTACAAGCATTTTTTGACCCATTGCAAGTGCCTCAAATTCATTTCCGGTCACGTGCATGAATGATATACCAAGTTCGGCCCTTATGTTCTGTAATTCGATTGTCATTCTCTCTCTTAAGTTTGCGTCAAGCGCACCTAAAGGCTCGTCCAGCAAGCATATACTGGGCTTGGTCACCAAAGTTCGAGATAGCGAAACTCGTTGCTTTTGGCCGCCTGAAATCTGGCCGGTCATTTTGTATTCTTGTCCTTTAAGACCAACCAACTCAATTATTTCAAAGACTTGCCTTTTTACAATTGCTTCATCCGTTATTGGATCTACTGTCCTATGCCGTAGACCAAAGGCTATATTGTCATAAACATTTAGGTGGGGAAATAAAGCATATTTCTGCTGAACAAAGCCAATCTGCCGCTCATTACAAGGCTGTAGCGTTACATCATGTCCGTTTAAACACACAGCACCACTATCGGGCGTTAAGAGACCAGCAACAAGACGCAACAAGACCGACTTTCCACAACCGGATGCGCCAAGCAAACTTACATACGAGTTAGCGTCAACAGAAAAGCTAATATCACTAATAGCACTAAAGCCATTAAAACTTTTTGTTAAGCCTTTAACCTCTAACAACTTTTCCCCCGGGGCCGTTTGTGGTGTAAACTATTACCTATTACACTTGCACAATGTACACAAAAGTCAAAAGAAAAATTTGCCAGTGGATGTTATTATTATAATAAATATGTTATGCGTAATTATCGAGCTATAATCAGAGTATTGAATGGATTTTGTACACAAAGTTTCAGGAAATCGGCCTCGCTATAAGCAAATATATGACGAGATCACCAACGCAATGCACGAGAATGCGTCTCTGAACGGTGCTATAGTTAGTCTAAAGTCACTTGAAAACATCTTTCAGACAAGTAAGACGCCCATATATCAAGCATTACAAATGCTGGAAGTATCCGGATATGCTACGAGAGTCGAAAAGAAAGCATCATACGTTCTTCACCAAAATAAGAATAAAATTAAATCAAAAACTCAAAGAACGCTTTTAAGAGAGCACGAACTTAAACTATTTTTTAAAAAGGCTTTAGACACAGAAATACAACGTTCTGTTAGAATCAATAAAGACATGGAAATCCAAATTTCCAATATGCTTCCATTTGGAGAGTTTTGGATAAATGAACAAAAGGCTGCAGACGCCTACAATGTAAGCCGAACTATAATTAGACAAACGCTATCTCAATTGGCAGAGAGAGGGTTAATTTTTAAAGACGCAAGGTCTCATTGGATAGTAGGCCCACTTACTTCAAAAAGGTTAAATGATCTTTTTATGATTAGATCAAAATTAGAACCCTTAGCTCTCGGTGATGCGGCACACTACCTAGAAAACGCAGAATTAAAAAACATAACAAATAGGTGTTATGAAGCACGGGACAGTGAAGATGATTTAAGCGATACGCAAATTCAAAAAATCGAAATGGATCTGCATGTATATCTCCTTAGTAAATCAAAAAATAACTATCTCACGCGCTTAATAAGTCAAACTCAACTCGCCTTAGTTGTAAATAATATATTCTCACAGCCTATGAAAACAAGGCCATTTTCTGCAGCAGTTGCAGAACATATAATTATCTATGAATACCTTGGCCGGGGATCGATCGATGCCGCAATGATGGCTTTAGAAACACATCTTTTGCTTTCAGCAAAAAGGACATCTCAAAGGCTTAAAGCACTCTCTATTTTTCCAGCACCAAAAACACCCATCTGGTTAACTCGCCGTTAAATTTATATACTGTTTTCTATCGGTAATTCCATGGCAGAGTTTCCCACTGTCTTACCAAATAGTTATGCTCGGGCATAACGGTATTCCAAATGGCAATTTTATTCATTCTTTCAAATAAGCTACCTCCTTCCCTTTTTTGGCTAGCATTGTACAGCAATCTTCCATCATTATCGAAAATATCATAGCGTGCAGCCTCACCATTTATCCAAAATTCAAATTCATGATCCTGCAAAAAAGATTGTACTCCTGTTATATTAGTAAAGTAGCCACCTTGGCGACAAATATAGGCGCCAGCAGGACCAGTTAACCACCAATTTAGATATTCATAAGCAGCATCCAAGGCCCATCCTGAGATTGCTTTAGATAATGCTAAACCACCAAACCAACCACGATAACCTTCTTTGGGTGTCAGCATTTTTACATCATGACCAAGTGATTTTAATTTCATTGCACCAGACCACCAAATCGAACATAAAATTGTTTTATTCTTTGAAACTATTTCCTCAAGGTCCTCTTCTACCTCCCAATATTCAATAAATTGACCACTTCTCATAAATTTGTTCAATTGAGCAATAAAGTTATCAATTTCTAAAATATTCAAATCTTTTATATTCGCTATTTCTAAATGTTTTTTTTCTATGAGCGCAAGTAACAACTCGGCAACGCTAATGGCCCAATCCTTTTGTATAACTACGCTTCCAGTCCATATCTCACTCAATAAATCAACCCAACTAGAAGAGTAACTATAGGCTTTATCATCTTTTGGATTTACAATCGCCATCGTATCAGCATTAAAAATTGTTGGCAGCATACTAATTTCGCCAGAAATTTGCCGCGAGAGTGATAAATCTTGATTTACAAATAACCGATCTATTGGCGCTGTTGGATACCAACTCTCATCCTTTAAGGGCAAATAAGAATTCAGTGCTGATAGGTCTATTCTATCAAAACATTTGATCTTACTAACCTCTATAGGCTGTAGGGAGCCTGTAGGCCAGCTCAAATCTATGTCATGAAACCATTGATCGTAAACATCATAACTTTGTGGTGACAAAGCAGCTCTTTGTTGCGCTGTGAAGCCACCCAAGGTTACTAATTCAAGTTTTAAACCAAGATCTTTTTCTGCGTAACGTTTAAGAACAGGATTCTGCGTTACCGTTGTACCCAATACCGAAAGTGTCCGTCCCGAATTTTTAATAAAGGGACTGAAGATATCTTTGTCGGTTTTTTTAACATACTCATCAGTCACTTTCATAAGATATCTATAACTTACTCTTTGTTTGCTTAAATTCCATTTCTAGAAATGAAAACCTAAAATCATTTACACTTATTACATTATGACTCACACCAGCTGACTTAAAATATGGCTTATCAGGAGATACTTCCACAATCATTTCAGTTCCATCCTTATTAATTAACTTTAAGCTCCCTTTTATATTTGGCATCACAACATAATCCATAGTGTGCGTGTGCCAACCTGTTTCTTGCCCAGGAGCGAAATCCCATAAAGTTAATTTACAAGTATTGTTATCCAATAGTACTGTTGGCGAAGCTAAGTTCTTACTCATAACATTTTGCTCATTAGTTACGTTTTAGTCTTGCTGTCGGAGACCAATCTCTTTTTGGAAGGGAAGTTGGATATGCATATGAGTAATCATAAGGTGGACTAATTACATACTTTCGGTCAAATTCTAACCAATTATATGGAAGTCCGGAAGCAACGATATGGACCCAGTCAGGATGAGCGAAAATAGGCCTACCTATAGCCACAAAATCACCTGCGTCTGAAGTTAATACTTCCTCAGCTGTGTCACCATCAAATATATTACCGTTAACTATTAAAGATTTTTTAGTATGTTTTTTTAATGAAACTGGAATTGGCGGACAGCTTTTATCAAATCGATTATCTTTCCAATCAAAACTTGACCAATGTATTGCATCAACATTCATCTTATTCAACTCGACGCCAATCGCATCCACATAAGCTTGCCCTTCTTCCCAGTAGCCATCAAAGTCATCTACACCATCCTGTGAAATCCGATAGGAAATTATCTTATCATTACCAATTGCCGCGCGAACTGCATCAACAACCATATTAGGAAATCTCAAATTATTTACAGCAGATCCTCCATAATCATCATTTCTGAGATTTTGCTTCGGATCCGTGAACTGATATAAAAGGTAACCGTTGGCTCCATGAATTTCAACTCCATCAAAGCCACAATTCACAGCTCGGCTTGCTGCAGTAGCAAAATCATTTGCAATGATTTTTAATTCGTTCTCTTCAAGCGACCTTGCCGGAGGAAAGTTAACCTGTGGCCACTCTCCCGATAGCCCCCTATCGTGAAGTTCGTCATCGTTGTCAGTATATAATACCCAACCGTCACTTTGAGTGTTTGAAGCAGAAACAGGGCTTTCATTTTCTCGCAAGGTTCTTGGGTCGGCTACACGGCCGGCGTGCATTAACTGTAAAATAATTTTAGCACCATGTTCATGACATGCATCTACTATTTTCCTCCACGCTTCTTGATGTTTCTCGTTAGCTATTCCGGGTTGGTTTAAGTAACCTATGCCGCCCAAATTATCTGCAGGGTAGGTTCCCTCAGTGATTATCAATCCTACTCCACCCCTAGCTCGACGAGAATAATAAGCGACCATCTCCTCATTTGGCGTACCGTCATCGTCAGCGCATTGACGTGTCAACGGTGCCATCATCACTCTGTTTCTCAGAGTAACGTTACCTATTTTACTTTCGTCAAATAAAGATTTTTTTGCCATAATATTCTCCAGATTATATAAAATAAATTTATGAAATTTAATAAGAGTAAAGCACAAGCCCTGCAAGTCGGCAAAGAAAAACTATTTTACAAAAGTGAAAAATATTTTAAATTAGGCTCTTTTATATCCAATGCGAAACTGACCTGCGCTCAAAACTCTCACGAAATTGAATAGTAGATTTAGGCATCAACTCCCCGGTACCCCAATCTAGTATAACCGCAAAGCGTCTAACAGCATCCATAGAGTCGATCTCTCCATTTTTATACATTTTTGAAACTTTATTAGGATCAGTCTTTGCCCACATCTTACGATTGTCTCTGATGTAGGCCCGAGATTTTTTGGTAGCTTCAAAATCTATTTCATAATCTAAAATGTCTGGATCCAATGCCCGAATTACTACCCCATAATCTTTTTCCGCACGCTCTATTGAAACATAGTCGTCAACTACGTCTTCTAGTACTAATTCAGGAGGACGCTCAAGGGGGTCGCCATATCCTCCTCCCCCTGCGGTTGGCCGGGTAAACTTGTCGCCACTTTCAATTTTGTAATTTGAAAACACCGAACCAAGCCATCTTGTTTCATTTGTTTTAACATGCTCAACCGTTAAACCATGCGGCATTGATGGAAGACCTCCCTCTATACCCCAAACAACGGCTCTTTCTCGATCGCAAATATAGGAAATTACAGTGTTATCAGCTTCTAAAAGGGTTGACGCTTTTATTACTCCAGCTCCACCTCTCCACTTTCCAGGACCAGGGCTATCCTTTAAAATCTGAAATTCATCTGCCCTTGCGGGGTTTACGCGCTCATTGCCCTCCGATGGCTGAGACATCAAACCAGTTCCAAAACATGCCGTTGTAACATCACTACCGTCTTTACCATTCCTACCACCCCATCCACCTGGTAACCACTCATAAAACATATAAATTGGTTTCTCCGGTTTGCGAAGATCATTACCGCCCGCTAGAAGATATTCTAGATTAAACGCACATCCAATTGCGCGCTCTGGTATTATTTGAGACCACATCTCAAAAATTGAATTCATAATTTTTTCAAACGGCATTAAGAAACCAGTAACAGCTGTTGGCCATTTGGCACTTACAACGCTGCCTTGCGGAGCGATCACCTTTATCATTCGATAAAAACCACTATTTAGGGGTAAATCTGGGAAAAATGTTTTCATACCAGCTACTACCGCGGAAAACGTTGCACCCTCTGCTGAATTGTAGATTGATGATATAGTAGGGTGGCTTCCATCAAAATCGTAGGTTATCTCATCGCCTGAAATTGTCATTTTAACTTTAATGGGGATCATACCCTCACCAGCACCCGGATCACGATCTATGTAATCAACAGCTTCCCAAGTGCCATCTGGTAATGCAGATATTCTTTGCCTAACAGCTCGCTCTACATAGTTCTGGACCTCAGCCATACCTTGCAAAACCTGATTGCGCCCATATTTAGATACAAGGCGTAGAAGTTCGCGTTCTGCGACTTGAGTTGCTTGAGCTTGAGAATGTATATCTCCAATTATTGAAGCTGGATCCCTAGTATTCGCAGCGATCATTCCTGCCACATCTTCACAGTATTTACCCTCACTAAAGATACGAACAGGCGTAATTCTAACAGCTTCACCAAACATTTCGTGTGCGACTACATTGAAGGATCCAGGAACTGACCCTCCTAGATCAGACCAATGTCCGTTAGATTGTGAAAATCCAATCAAAACATCTTCGTCAAATATGGGACGTATTAATCTTACATCACTGAAGTGGGTACCACCAGCGTATGGATCGTTTATGGCGTAAACATCTCCTGGTTTAATGTTTCCCTTGAAGGCCCTAATCACATCTTTACAAGTGTAATGCAAAGTACCAACGTGAACTGCAATATCAGCATTCCCTTGTGCTATTGAATTTCCATTTGCGTCATGAAGTGCATTGGAAAAATCACGATTAAAGATCACAAAAGAGTAACAAGTTCTTAACATTTGCTCAGCCATTTGATCGACGGAGGTTATGAATGAATTCTTAATTACCTCAAAAGTAACCGGATCCAACCCTTTAATCTCTGCACTCATTTCCAGCACCTCCGTTAACTCTGATGATAATATTTAAATACTTGTCGACGCTACCAGTAGAATTTGGAGGAATAACTACTGTCGAATCAACTTGCTCGATTATTGCTGGTCCTAACAGCTTAGCACCAGCTTTGAGAAATGATCTCTCAAATATATTAGTTTCATAACTTATGCCGTTAAACCAAACAGACCGTGAAATAGCAGGCTCTGGAGTATGTTCTGACACTTTATACTTCGGCAAATCAGCTTTTGGCACAAGACCGGTGGCTTTTACAGCGATCCTAAATATGCTTACAGGAGCGTCATCTCTTCTAAAGTTGTACTCGCGTTCATGCTCGCTGTGGAAATTCTCAATTAGTGCATTCATATCTGTGATTTCAGATGGTGCAGAAACCGACATAGAGCGCCATTGCCCCTGATACATCATCTCTACTGATCTTTGTAAAATAGTATTTTCACCGGAGACACCTTCATGCTTAAGTCTTTTGACGGCCTCTTTTTCAATCCTACGAAAAGACATCTCTAAATCCGTTGGTCTTGTAGTAGATGCGTCTGCCATATAGCTGTCTGAAAAGTCGTGCTGAATATCAACTAACAAGCAACCAAGTGCCGATGTAACCCCAGGATTAGGTGGCACAATAACGACTGGAATTGCTAACTCCTCGGCAACGGAAACACCGTGCAATGCACCTGCCCCACCAAATGCTACTAATGCAAAATCTCTGGGGTCGTATCCCCTAGCAATTGATAGAAGCCTAACGGC
>MDSZ01158654.1_pt1 | contig 11387 bp, 14 predicted proteins | sample 811201 | NCBI WGS metagenome assembly MDSZ01 (sample SAMN05326647, study PRJNA326480) | marine metagenome | isolation source: seawater | place: Indian Ocean: North | collected 2010 | reverse complement strand
TCTGACCAGTCTACCAACTCGCCATTGTACCATATTTTACCTGATCTTTTGTCGTACGGTATCATAATGAAAAAAATTATTTATGAAAATTATCTTTGTATCTATAATATGTCAATATAACTTACCAATAAATGAAAGAGCTTCTTTACTTAAAAGATGAACAATTAAAAGATTTGATAGAGAAATTATTTATTGGGTATAGAGAAGTATTTTCTGATTCAAAAAAAATTCTTGATAAATATTCTATTGGACTAGCTCATAATAAAGTTATTCACTTATTATCAATGTATGAGGGTATATCTATATCAGAACTTCTAAAAAGACTTAAGGTAACCAAACAAAGTCTTAACAGAGTATTAAAAGACTTGATCAAACTTGGAATTATAGAATTTAAAAAAAACGAGAGAGATACAAGAATAAAGCACATATTTTTGAATGAAAAAGGTAAAAAAATTTTTAATGAAATTTTTCAAACCCAGAAAAAAAGAATTTATAATGCTTTATTAAATTCAAAATCTGAAGAGGTTTTAAATTTTGACAATGTTTTAAATAAAATTATAGATGGATAATTTTTTAGCGCACATATTGGTTGTAGATGATGATGACGGAATAAGACTATTAGTTAAAAGATATCTCAATGAAAATGAATATCTTGTTACAACTTCAGATACTGCTGAAGATGCATTAGAAAAAGTTAAAATTATTCAGTTTGATTTGATTATATTAGATATAATGATGCCAGGTAAAAGTGGCTTAGATTTTATTAAGGAAAATAAAAAAAAATTAGAAACTCCTATTTTATTATTAACTGCTAAAGGACAAACAAAAGAAAGGGTAGAAGGATTAGAAACTGGAGCTGATGACTATTTACCAAAACCTTTTGACCCTAAAGAATTGCTTTTAAGAATTAGAAATATTTTAAATAAAACAAAAAAAAGTAACTTTAAAAGAGTTATCGAATTTGAAAATGTAAAGATTGATTTAAATAAAAAATTAATTTTCAAAAATAAGATGGAGTTTAAAATTAATAATACTGAAAAAATTATATTGGAAAAAATGATCAACAACCCTGGAAAAACTTTTGAGAGAATGGAGATAGGAAGGTTAATCGATTTAGATAAAGAAAGATCGATAGATGTAATTATTACGCGACTTAGAAAAAAAATTGAGTTAAATCCAAAAAATCCAAAATTTTTACAAACTATTAGAGGTGCTGGTTATGTTTTATGGATTGAATAAATTTATTAAAAATCTATTACCCAAAAGATTATTCTATAGAGCATTATTAATAGTTGCGGTCCCAGTAATAGTAATCCAGTTAATTATTACTATAGTTTTTTTTGATAGCCTTTGGATTAAAACCAACAAAGGTATGACTAGAGCTCTAATAAATGAAATTAAAACTTACATTGAAGTTTATAGTAATGACAAATATGATAAGAACGAAGTAACTAATCTTTTTTCAATTTATCAAGATTTAAATATAGAGTTTATTCAAGATGAGGAGTTTAATTTCAAATATGATGAGAGATGGTTTAGCCCGATAGACAGATCATTGAGGAGAGAATTAAAATCAAGATTTAGTAATGATAGTTATTGGTTTAGCTCAACAAACTATAAAGAATTAATAGATTTAAGAATTAAATTTCAAAATGGGTATTTTAAATTTTTAATTCCAAAAGACAGGTTAACAAGTTCATCTGCAAGAATATTTGGACTTTGGATCACAGTACCAGCATTAATTATGGTTATAATTTCTCTAATATTTTTAAAGAATCAAACCAGACCGATAACAGCATTAGCTAAAGCTGCAGAAAAATTTGGAAAAGGAGAAGAGATCGAGGAGTTTAAACCCTCCGGGGCTCTCGAAATTAGACAAGCTGGACTTGAATTTGATAGAATGAGAAAAAGAATATTAAGACATCTAAATCAAAGATCTGAAATGTTATCAGGTATAAGCCATGATCTTAGAACCCCTTTAACAAGAATGAAATTACAAATGGCATTTATTAAGGATAATGACATTTCAACTAAATTAACTGAGGATATTGATGAAATGGAAAAAATGTTGAATGAATATCTTCAATTTACAAGTTCTTCTTTCGTTGAAAAAGATGAATTGTTTAATTTAAGTGAATTAGTTGGTCAAATTATAGAAAAATACAATAATGAAAATATTTCCTCAAATATAATCAGTAGGGTTTATTTTAATGGAAGAAAAAACTTAATAAAAAGATGTATCAATAATTTGATAGATAATTCTTTGAAATATGGAAAAAAAGTAAATTTAGAGTTTTCAAAAAATTCTACCAATATATTCATAAAAATTGAAGATGATGGGCCTGGAATTCCTGAAAAAGAATATGACAATGTTTTCAAACCTTTCTATAAAATTGACAAAGGAAGAGCTGACGCAAAATCGAGTGTTGGTCTTGGTCTTTCGATTGCATCAGATATAACTCGCTCTCATGGTGGTAATATAAAACTTGAGAAATCTAAATTAGGTGGACTTTGCGTTAAGATCTTTTTGCCCGTTTAATTTTCTTTTTTTTTGTTTTTTTAAGATTTTCGATGCTCTTTTCTAAGTTTTCTACCCTTTTTGATAAAATATCGAATTCATCTTTACTTGTTAACTTCATTTTAAAGACTATCTCATCCCTCTTAGATTTTAGAATTGTTATCAATTCTGTGGTTAAATCCCTAGAAGAAATTAAGCCTTGTTCAAATAATTTTGTTATTTTATCAAATACTAATTTTGAGTTTTTCATATCTTTATTTTATTTCTTAATATGTTTATATCTTATTAATAAAATTTGTAATGTTCATTAATAATTTTGACCCAGTAGCGATAGAGATTTTTTCATTGGAAATTCGATGGTATTCCCTCGCATATATAACTGGTATTATTTTGGGGTGGTATTTAGCTAAAAAATATTTTGTAACTAATAATATTAATGAGAAATTTGATGATTATATAACTTATGTAATTGTCGGACTAATTATTGGTGGAAGACTTGGGTATGTATTATTTTATAACTTTGAGTATTATTTTAATAACCCTATTGAAATAGTTAAATTATGGCAAGGAGGTATGTCATTCCATGGTGGTGTAATAGGTATAATTATTTCGAGCATATTTTTTGCTAAAAAGAATAATGATAATATCTTTGAATATCTTGATGTTATAGCCCTAGTTTCACCAATAGGAATTTTTTTTGGAAGATTGGCCAATTTTTTAAATTCAGAACTATATGGACATGAAACATTTCTGCCTTGGGGTGTCCAATTTGTTCAAATTGACAATTTATATAGACATCCCTCACAGATTTATGAGGCAATATTAGAGGGGGTTATCTTATTTATTATTTTAATTATATTTTGGAAAAAAGGGGCGTTTAAGATGCCAGGTAAAGTATCGTCTTTATTTTTAATTTTATATTCAATCTTTAGATTTATGATAGAATTTTTTAGAGTTCCAGACGAGCAACTAGGATACTTAGTTTTCAACTTAACGATGGGGCAATTGATAAGCTTTGCATTTTTTATAATAGGTTTATTTTTGTACTACTTGACAAATAATGATAAGAAAAAATCAGAAAATTTCTTTAGATAAGTTTATCAATTTTTGTCTCTACGACAAAAAAGTTGGGTATTACATGACTAAAAATCCATTTGGAAAAATGGGTGATTTTACTACAGCTCCAAATATTTCCAGACTTTTTTCAGAAATGATTGCAATCTGGACAGTAAGTTTTTGGAAAAGCCTAGGATCTCCAAAAAAATTTAATCTCATTGAACTTGGTGGTGGTAACGGGGAAATGATGAAAGTAATGATTGAAAGCTTCCAAAAATTTCCATCCTTTTTTAAAAGTTGTAATATATTTATTATCGAAAAAAGTCCAAAATTAATAAAAATTCAAAAAAAGAATATTAATTTCAAAAATATAAAATGGAAAAAAAAAATTACAAATTTTAAAAAATTTCCAAGTATCTTTTTAGCAAATGAATTTTTTGATGCTCTTCCAATTAAACAATTTGAAAAATTTAAAAATCATTGGTATGAGAGATTTGTTACTAGTTCTAATAAAAATAAACTTATCTTTATTAGGAAAAAGATTGACCTGAGTAAATTGGAAAAAAAAATCAATACAAAGATTTCATCAAATCAAAATTTCATAGAATTTTCACCTCTAACTTCAAAATATCTGGAAAATATTTTTAAGATTATCAAAAAACAAAATGGTGGGTTGCTTATTATTGATTACGGTTATTTTGCAAAACATATGAAAAACACGCTACAAGCCATTCATGAAAAAAAATACTCAAATGTTTTGGAGAATATTGGTAAATCAGATATCACCTATAATATTAATTTTAGTATGATTAATAATATTGTAAAAAAGTTTAAAAATTTAAAAGTCAATTATACCACCCAACAAAAATTTTTAATAAATTTAGGAATAAATCAAAGAGCTGAAATAATTAGTAAAAATAAAACTTTTTATAAAAAAGCAGATTTGTTCTTTAGACTGAAGAGATTAACAGATAAAAAAGAGATGGGAGAAATATTTAAAGTTATGTTAATAAAAAGTACCTTCAATAAATCTCGAATAGGATTTTAAAATTGTTTAGATCTAAAAAATTATCTAAATTTTCAGAGATAAGTCATGGTTTTTTCAATAAAAATGGCGGAGTTTCGAAAGGGATCTATAAAAGTTTAAACTGTGGGATTGGATCAAAAGATAAAAAAGAGGACGTTAAAAAAAATTTGAAAATTGTCAGATCTAAATTAAGAACAAAATCTAGACAAATTTTTTTTGTAAAACAATTTCATAGTGATAAATTTGTATTTTTAAGTAGTAATTCAAAAATTAAAAATAGAAATGTACGAGCGGATGCAATAATTACTGAAAAAAAAAAATTCCCAATTGCTATTTTGACTGCAGATTGTGTACCAATTTTAATTTACGATCACTCTAGAAAAATGATTGCAGCTATTCATGCCGGTTGGAGAGGTGCTTACAAAGACATTATTAATAAAGTTATAAAATTCATGATAAGTAAAAATTGCAGCCCAAAAAATATGGTTGTAGCTATTGGGCCATGTATATCTAAGAAGAATTATGAAGTTAAAAAGGAATTTAAATTAAGATTTCTTAAAAAAGATAAAAAAAACATTCAATTTTTTAGTTCCAAAAATAATAAGATTTATTTTGACTTGACTCAATATGTAAAAAAACAAGTAAGATTAAACTTATTAAAAAATCTTGATTTAATAAATATTGATACTTTTTACAAAAAAAATAATTTTTTTAGCGCTAGAAGATCTTTAAAGTTAAATCAAAATGATTATGGTAGAAATATATCAATAATTATGATTAATTAGACTTTTTAATGAAATTATTATCAGGAAATAGCAATAAACCACTTAGCAAAAATATAGCTAAGTTTTTAAAATCTAAACTTGTGAATTCAAGTATAAGAAAATTTGCTGATGGAGAAATTTATATTGAAATAAATGAGAACATAAGAGGTAATAGTATTTTTATAATTCAATCAATTTCATCCCCTGCAAACGATAATTTGATGGAATTATTACTTTGTATTGATGCATTGAAAAGATCTTCTGCTAAAAATATCACAGCCGTAATTCCTTATTTTGGATATGCAAGACAAGATAGAAAAGTTGTACCAAGAACATCAATATCTGCAAAATTAGTTTCAAATTTAATAACAAAAGCAGGAGCAGACAGAGTTGTTACAGTAGATTTGCATGCAGGACAAATTCAAGGATTCTTTGATATTCCGGTAGATAACCTTTTTTCAACACCAATATTTGCTAGACACATTAAGAAAAAGATTAAGAAAAAAGATATCATTTGTGTTGCTCCAGATGTTGGGGGAACTGAGAGAGCAAGGGCCTTAGGAAAATTGTTAAATGTAGGTTTAGCTATAGTAGACAAAAGAAGGCCAAAACCAGGAAAATCTCAAGTGATGAATGTTATTGGAAATGTTAAAGATAAAACATGTGTTATAGTTGATGATATTATTGACTCGGGAGGAACAATTGTAAATGCTGCTAAAGCACTTAAAGATAGAGGAGCAAAAGAAGTTTATGTTTATATCACTCATGGTGTTCTTAGTGGAGAGGCTGTAAGAAAAATTAAAAATTCTGTAATTAAAAACTTAGTGATCACTGACACAATTGATAACGTAGAAAAAGTAAAAAATGCAAAAAATATTGAAGTTTTGTCAATTTCTGGGTTAATGAGCGAAGCAATTAAAAGGATATCAAACTCTACTTCAGTATCTGATTTATTTAAATAATTACCTTGAGTTATTTTAAAACATAAGCTAAAAACCTGTGTTTTTATGATTTCTTTAAATGCAACTAGCAGAAATAACAAAACGAAAGGTGAATTAAGTACCATAAGAAAAAGTGGAAATGTACCTGCAATTGTTTACGGAGGCAAAGAAGAAAATCAAAAAATTTCTATCTCAAAAAAATTACTTAAGTCAACTATAGAAAAGGAAAACTTTCTATCTAACATAATCACTCTTTCAGTTAATGGTAAAAATCAAAATGTTCTACCTCGAGAGGTTATCTATGATATTCTCACAGACGAACCAATTCATGTTGATTTTCTAAGAGTAGTTCCAGGAGTTAAAATTAGAATAGAGGTTCCAGTGGAATTTATTAATCATGAAAAATCCCCTGGATTAAAAAGAGGTGGTGTTCTTAATATTGTAAGAAGAAAAGTAGAGCTTAAATGTCCAAGTGAAAAAATACCGGAAAAATTAACTATCAACCTTGACGGTGTAGATATTGGAGAAAGTTTCAAAATTTCATCTGTAAAACTTGATAATGATGTAGTTCCAACAATTCAAGGAAGAGATTTCGTAATTGCTACATTGGCAGCTCCAACAGTTATGAAAGAGCCAGAAAAACCAGCTGAAGCTGAGAATGCAGAAGGAGAAACTACTGAGGGAGCAGCTGCAGAGGGAGATAAACCAGCAGAGGGAACTGAAGGAGAGAAAAAAGAGGGTGAGGATAAAAAAACTGCTGAAAAAAAAACCACTGAAGATAAGAAATAATCAATTAATTGAAAATATAATTCCAGTAAACTTATGCTTTTATTTGTAGGTCTTGGCAACCCAACACCAGATAGTGAGAACAACCGCCACAATGTTGGTTTTAAGATAATAGATGCTATTAATAAAAAATTTAGTTTATCAAAACAAAAACCAAAATTTAAAGGTTTATTAACTACAGGAAATATTGAAGGTCAAAAAATTTACGCAATAAAACCTCTAACTTTTATGAATAATTCAGGAATATGTATTAGAGAATTATTAGAATACTTTAAGTTTGATGCTGAAGATGTGATTGTATTTCATGATGATCTTGATATTGAATTTGGGAAAATTAAAGCGAAATTTGGAGGATCAAGTGCAGGTCATAATGGCATAGCTTCAATTGATAAGTTCATTGGAAAAGATTACTCAAGAGTAAGGATTGGTATTGGCAAGCCAAAAAATTCAATTGAAATAGCAGATTATGTTTTGCAGAATTTTGATGATGATGAATTAGCTGGTATAGATAAAATTTCAAGCTATATAAATGAGTCAATAGGAGATTTAATTAATAAAAAATTAGATTTATTTTCTAGCACTGTTAATAATAAATAATGAGTTTTAAGTGTGGAATAGTTGGTCTTCCAAATGTAGGTAAGTCAACTTTGTTTAATGCAGTAACAAATTCAAACAAAGCGCAAGCAGAAAATTTTCCTTTTTGTACAATTGATCCGAATGTCGGCTTAGTACAAGTTCCTGATGAAAGATTAAATAATCTTGCAAGAATATCTAAATCAAAAAAGATAATTAACACATCAATTTCCTTTGTAGATATTGCTGGATTAGTAAAAGGTGCATCTAAAGGTGAAGGTTTAGGAAATAAATTTTTATCTCACATAAGAGAGGTTGATGCAATTATTCATATGATAAGATGTTTTGACTCTGACAGTATTCAAAATGTTAACTCAAATGTTGATCCAGTAAGAGATCTTGATGTTATTGAAACTGAAATGTTGCTAGCTGACTTAGAATCAATTCAGAGAAGATTAGAAAAAAACAATAAAAAAAACATAAATAATGAACAAATAGAAATACTTGAATTAGCACTAGATAGTATAAATAATAGTAATAAAATTTCTGATTTAAAAAAAAAATTTAATAAAAAACAACTTAATCAAACTGGGTTATTATCAGTAAAACCAAAAATATTTGTTTGTAATGTAGATGAACAAAGCGTTAAAAGTGGTAATAATTATACTAAAACGTTTATTGATAAATATGGACTAGAAAACACTCTGATTATATCTGCTGATATAGAAAACCAAATTAATCAATTGGATCAAAATGAAAGAGGGAAATATATGGAGATGATTGGTTTAAGAGAAACTGGACTAGATTCATTAATTAAAAAAGGATATGAGATTTTAGAGTTAGAAACTTACTTTACATCAGGGCCTGAAGAAACAAGGGCCTGGACTATTCAAAAAAACTGTAAAGCACCAAAAGCAGCTGGTGAAATTCATACTGATTTTGAAAAAGGTTTTATTAGGGCTGAGACTGTTTCCTATCATGATTTTGTTTCTAATAATGGTTGGTTAAATTCAAAGACAAATGGTAAAGTACGTTTAGAGGGAAAAGACTATATAGTGAAAGATGGTGATGTTCTAAATTTCCGTTTCAATACGTGACCAAATTCTTTTCATACTAAAATAAACTAAAACTGTTAGAATTATTAAATATACAATAGCTTTAAATCCCATTCTATGACGTGACTCTAAATGTGGTTCTGATGCCCACATAAGAAACGTAGTTACATCTTTAGACATTTGTTCAACAGATGCTGTTGTGCCGTCTGCATATTCAACTAATCCATCAGATAGTTGATTAGACATTTTAATTTTATTTCCATACATATATTTGTTATAATAAACTCCATCGTCTAGTGTAATCCCTTCAGGTGGATCTTCATAACCTTGTAAAAGAGAATAAATATAGTCTACCCCACCACCTCTTGCTTTAACCAAAACTGACATGTCAGGAGGATATGCTCCACCATTAGCAGCCTGGGCAGCTTTGACATTTTCGTAGGGCATAACAAACTTATCAGATAATTTACCTGGTCTAGTAAACATTTCTCCATCAGCATTTGGTCCATCTTTAACCTCAAATGATGCAGCAATTGCTTTTGCTTGAGACACAGAAAATTCTGGACCACCTTTTTCTGCTAAATTTCTATAACTTAAATATTTCATTGAATGACAGGAAGAACATACTTCTGTATACACTTGAAATCCTCTTTGAAGTGCGCTTCTATCAAATTTACCAAAAAGACCTTTAAAGCTCCAATCAGTTTTTAAATACTCTACCTTGTTTGCGGCATATGAATTATGTTGATTTCCAATAATTAATATAATCAAGAATGATATTCTGAAAAAATTTTTCACTTATTTGTAAAACTTTCCTTGTTTTTAGCAGTTGCTAGATTTGGCGACCCGCCTAAAACAGGCTCAGTAATACTCAGAGGAACTGGAAGTGTTCTCTCTTTAAAACCTAAGACTGGTAAAATAATTAAAAAATGTATAAAATAATATGCTGTAGCCACTCTAGCGATTAACAGGTATAAACCTTCAGCTGGCATTGCACCCACATATCCCAAAATTAAAACATCTGCAACTAAGATCCAATAGAATTGTTTATACAACGGTCTAAATACTGCAGATCTAATTTTAGAGGTATCTAGCCAAGGAAGAGCTGCTAAAATAAATATTGCTGATAACATAGCAATAACTCCTAAAAGTTTATCAGGGACAGATCTTAAAATCGCATAAAAAGGTAATAAATACCATTCTGGCACGATGTGTGCAGGAGTGACTAATGGATCAGCCTCAATATAATTATCAGCATGACCTAATATGTTAGGAGTGTAAAAAACAAAAAAAGCAAAAACAATCATAAACATTAATAGAGCAAAACCATCTTTGATTACAATGTAAGGATGAAAAGGAACAGTATCTTTAGATGGTTTTTCTAAATCAATTCCTATTGGATTGTTATTCCCTGGAACATGCAATGCCCAAATGTGCAAAACTACTAGACCTAAAATTAAAAAAGGTATTAAATAATGAAGTGTAAAAAATCTTGTTAATGTAGGATTATCAACTGAATAACCCCCCCATAGCCATGTAACTATTCCCTCACCAACTAATGGGATCGCACTAAACAAATTTGTTATCACTGTTGCACCCCAAAAACTCATTTGGCCCCAAGGAAGGACGTATCCCATAAATGCAGCTGCCATCATTAATAGGTATATAATGATACCAATAATCCATATTATTTCTCTAGGTGACTTATAAGAACCATAAAACAAAGATCTGAATATGTGAATATAAACTGCTAGAAAAAACATTGATGCTCCATTAGCATGTATATACCTAATTAACCAACCGTAATTCACATCTCTCATAATATGTTCTACACTATCAAATGCCATATCTGCATGAGCGATGTAATGCATTGCTAGTACAAGACCCGTTACAATTTGTGTGATTAGACAGAAAGTAAGAATTCCACCAAAAGTCCACCAATAATTTAGATTCTTTGGAGTTGGATAATCTGTTAAATGATTTGCCAAGGTTAATAACGGTAAACGATCATTAAACCATTTTCCTACTTTTGATTTTGGAGTATAATTGTGATCACTCATAAATTTTATCCAATCTTAATTGTATTAGCATTAACAAATTCATACTTTGGGATTTCCATATTAGTTGGTGCAGGGCCTTTTCTTATTCTTCCTGATATATCATAATGAGATCCATGACATGGACAAAACCAACCATTATAATCTCCTTTTTGATCCAAAGGGACACATCCTAAATGAGTACACACTCCAAGCATCACTAGCCATTCAGGATCTTTGGCTCTATCCTCATCTTTTTCAGGATGTTTTAACTCTTCTAATTTTACAGATTTTGCCTCTGCAATTTCCTCTTGGGTTCTTCTTCGAATAAAAACTGGTTTACCTCTCCACAACACAGTTATAGTTTTACCAGGGTTGACTGCGCTTACATCTACTTCTGTGCTTGCTAATGCTTTCACCGACGCATCTGGATTCATTTGATCTATCATGGGCCAAATCGTTGCACCAACACCTACTGCTCCTACAGCATAAGTAGCTGTAAACAAAAAATCTCTTCTTTTGGTTTTTTTTTCTGACATCAGTTAAATTAATTAAATATACTCAATATAGATTTTTTCTACTTAAATATATGATTTCATATAATATAAATTACTGAATTTACTACTGAAAG
>MDSZ01161419.1_pt1 | contig 11388 bp, 11 predicted proteins | sample 811201 | NCBI WGS metagenome assembly MDSZ01 (sample SAMN05326647, study PRJNA326480) | marine metagenome | isolation source: seawater | place: Indian Ocean: North | collected 2010 | reverse complement strand
CTATAAAGATCTTAAAAAATTAAAAAATACAAAAAAGGCTTAAACCATTTCATTTTCATTTGGGCTTTTCTCAAGAGAATTCCCATTAACTTTTTGTTTTATAAAATCTTCAATACCACCATGAGGATCAGCATTTGGAGCAGGCATATATTTTTCTAAAAATTCCAACTTCAATTCTTGATAAATTTTATTTCCCTCACTTGTATCTTTTTCAGCTTTTTCTATTTCTTTCCATCTATTTTTAGGAAATTTTACGTAAAGGTTGAAACATCTTTTTATTTCTTTTATCTCGTGAGGTGGATATTGAGGCATATTTAATTGAGAATTATCATCTGTTAAACATTTTGTAATTGTTTCTGGTTTTATGAGCCCCAAATCTTCACACATTCTTCTTAATGGAGTTCCATGAAATGGAACAAAAGTTGCCATATTTTGATTGTCAGAGTCAAATTGTCTGTTTAATTCAATTGTATCAAAAGCTAATTTTTTTGTTTCTGTTGGAAAACCAGTAATATTGTTAACACTATATTTAACACCGTATTTGTGAGGGATTCTTAATTTTTCAATTATGTCTTTATTTTTCCATCTTCTATCTAATATTTTTGCTCTAAATTCTTCATTTCCATGTTCCACTCCAAATGAAACTCTATCCAAACCAACTTCAGCAAGCTTTTTAACTTTGTAGTCATTAATTGTTTCAGGTCTTGTTTGAACCCAAAAAGGTAATTTAATTTTAGAATACATTTCGCAAAATTCATCAAACTCTCTAGGATTCATTGCTAAAAACGTATCTGCCCAAAAATAATTATATTCAACTTTTAATTCATCTTTAAAATATTTTAATTCTTTTTCTACTAAGTCCATTCTCTTTTTTCTAAAAAATCCCCCACCAACTTCTTTATTGTATAATTGTATTTGATCTGGTGAATTACAAAATTTGCATGTGTATGGACACCCTCTAATTGTTTCCACTGGCAGCATTCTGTAAACAGTGCCTCCCATAGGTCTATAAAGTCGGCTATCCTCAAATTGAGAAACGTCTATTATTGGGTTTTCATTAATATCTACTGGTTTAGATATTGGATTTTTTTTAATTATCTTCCCATCTTTTTTTATCCAACAATTAGTAAGATTTGTATAATCTTCCTTCTTTTCTAACTTTTTACAAAGATCAACTAAAGCGTTTTCACCCTCTCCTACACAAACAATATCTACCAAATCCTCTTTAATAACTATTTCAGGAGCAAAAGTTGCAAATACTCCCCCACAAATAACTGGAATATTAAATTTCTCTTTAAAATATTTAATTTCTTTTAATATTTCCACTCCTAACTCCCACATATCTTCTGTGCATGAAAGTGCTAAAAGATCAGGCTTGAATTTTTCAATTTGCTTTTTTACATCATCTTTCCAATTTGTATCTTTTAATCTTATATTTCTTTTTTTCATGTCATAAGGAACAACTTGTAATTTATCCATTTTACTGCCATCCGAGTCCAGACCATCATCTTGTGCATGATAGGTTGTGTCAAAAATTTCAACCTTGTGTCCCTCTTTTTTCAGAATTGAGGAGAATAATGCTATTGCTGGAGGCAGCATATTCATTCCAAAGCTGTTTGGATAAATAAATAAAACTTTTATGCCCATAAGTTTAGGATCCTCTTTTATAATAATTAATCTTTTTTGGGTAAATATATACAGTAAACTATAATCTTTACACCCATAATTAGATAAATTTAATTGAATCTTTTAAAATCACAATTAAAACATTATTTCATATTATTCAAAATTATGTCAAAAAACGTACTTATAACTGGTGCTAGTTCAGATATAGGCATTGAAGTTATAAATAAATTTTTAGAAAATGATTGGAAAATTACAGCTCATATTAATAAAAATAAAAAAATAAAAAATAAATTTAGGCTGAATAGTAATATTGATTTTATTAGCTATGATTTTTCAAAAATTGGAAAAACCGATATTTTTATAAATAAAAATAAAAAATTTTTAAAAAAATTTGATATTTATATAAATTTGATAGGTTTTAATAAACCTAAAAATATTAATAAAATAAATTCTAAAGATTTATACGAGCATTTAAATGCAAATTATATAAGCAGTTTTTTTTTAGCTAGAGAAATTATTGCATCAACAATTAAAAAAAATTGGGGCAGAATTTTATTAACATCGAGTATAGGCACCAAATTTGGTGGAGGAGATAAAACTTTTGCTTATTCATTGTCAAAATTTTTAAATGAATTTATTCCCAGACATTTTAGAGATGCTTCAAAATATAATGTGCTTTCAAATTGTTTAAGGATCGGTGTAACAGATACGAAAATTCATAAAAAGGTTAAGAGTAAAAATATGAAAAAAAGAGTTCAATTAATACCAACAAAAAAAATTTTAAAACCAAATGATGTTGCTGAGTATATATATTTTTTGTGTAGCGATAAAAATAAGCAGATCACTAATAAAATTTTGGATATTTCTGGTGGAGAATAAATATTAAAAATGATTATTTAGTTAGATATTAACCAAGAAGATGAAACTTTTAGATTTACTGTCAAAAAAAGAAAAATATAAATTATCAATAATTTTCTTTTTAATGCTTTTATCAAGTGGTTTTGAAGTATTATCAATTGGTGCCGTTATTCCCTTAATACAATCCCTAGTGAACATTGATGAAAATAAAATATTTGTTTTTGAGCATATGTCTTATTTAGCAAATTATCTTTCAACAAGTTCTGAGATAGCAATAACAATTTTAGTTTTAGCATTATTTCTTTTAAGAAATTTTTTTTTAGTCTTTTTAATTTGGTTTAAAGGTAAGTTTGCGACAAATTTAAAGGCAAAATGGCAAGAGAAAGTGTTTAGTCTTTATTTAAATCAGGACTACAGTTTTCACTTAAAAAATAATTCGGCTTTTTTAATAAGAAATATCTCTCAAGAAATTACAGCATTAGTTAATTCTTATTTAGGACCATTGCTTGAGTTTCTTCTAAATATTTTTATTTTATCAATAATTACAATTTTTTTATTTTATCTTTATCCTCTAAATACATTTTTTATAATTGCCTTTTTTGGAGCTTTTGCAATTTTAATAAATCTCATCTTAAAAAAAAGACTATCTGTAATTGGTGAAATCAGACAAAAAACTAATCTTAAAATGCTTCAATATATGCAAGAAGGTTTTGAGAATATAGTTAATGTCAAAATGTTAAATGCAGAAAAATTTTTTTTAAATTTATTTAATCCACATAATTACTTAATGGCGAAATATGGAGTTAAAAGAATAGTGTATGGCTCATTACCTAAATTACTTTTTGAACTTCTATTTATTTCATTGATTGTTTGTTCTATATTGTATGTATCTTTAAATGATGAGTCACTAAGTGATTTGTTTTCTAAGTTATTAATTTTTTCAATAGCAGCTTTGAGAGTAATACCTGCTTTAAATGCAGTCTCTATAAATTATCAAAAAATTAGATTTGGTAAACCAGCATTAGATCTTTTACATAAAGAAATTGAAAATTTAAAATTTGAAAATTCATTAGATGAAAGAAAAGAAGTCAATTATGATGGTGATATTGAGATAAAAAATATTTCATTTATACATAATAATTCAAATCATAAAATTTTTGAAAATTTAAGTTTTAAGATTGTCAAAAACAAAGTTAACGGTATTGTAGGCGCAAATGGTTCAGGTAAAACCACAATTATCAACATAATTTGTGGATTATTAAAACCTGATCAGGGATCAATAGAAATAAATAATATCAATATAAATAAAAATTTGTATAGATGGCAAAAAAAGATAGGATTTATTCCACAAAATATTTTTATGATAGACGATACAATTGAAGCCAATATCGCTCTTGGAATTGATAAAAAAGATATTAACAAAAGTAAAATTAATGAAATTATGACACAAACTGAATTAAACAAAGAATTCGATAGCTTATATAAAGTTGGAGAGCGTGGAAATTTACTATCTGGAGGTCAGAGACAAAAAATTGCTTTGTCTCGAGCTCTTTACAAAGACTCCGATATACTTATTTTTGATGAACCAACCAGTGCTTTAGATAATGAATCTGAAAAGAAATTTATAGATAAATTTGTTAATAATACTAATAAAACAATTATACTTATTTCGCATAAAGAAGAGCCACTCAGACATTGTGATATTATTTTTGAAATTAAGGACGGTAAAATTTTAAAAAAAGAAATATAAAGAAAAAAGAAAGAAACTATGAAGGTAGATAAAAAAATATCATCGAAAAGAAGTAACTGGAAGTTTGATAAAAACGTAGTTAAAAATTTTGATAATCATATTAATCAATCAGTGCCTTTTTATAAAATTTCCCATGACTTAACAATAAAATTATCTGATTTTTTTCTGAAGGAAAAAAGCACTTGTTATGATTTAGGGTGTTCAACTGGCAAGTTGCTTAAAGTTATAAAAAAAAAACACTCTCAAAAAAAAATAAATTTTTATGGACTTGATCAATCAAAAGAAATGATAAAAATTGCAAAAAAAGGTAAACATAATATAAATTTTTCAAATAAAAACTTAGAAAGTATTAAATTAAAAAAATCTGATATGATAATTAGTTTGTACACAATTCAATTTTTACAACCAAAATACAGACAACAGTTGTTAAAGAAAATATACGAATCATTAAATTGGGGGGGTGCTTTTATTTATTTTGAAAAAATAAGAGGCAATGATGCAAGGTTTCAAGATATACTTAATTTTTTATACTTTGATTTTAAACAAGAAAGTGGACTTTCACCCGTAAATATACTTAATAAAGAAATTTCTTTAAGAAGTGTTTTAGAACCGTATACAATAAACGCAAATCTTGATTTTTTGAAAAGAGCAGGATTTAAAGATATTATGCCAATTGCTCAATATTTATGTTTCAAAGGTTTTTTAGCAATAAAATAAAATGAAGAAAACTTATTTTATAACAGGTGGCACAGGATCTTTTGCCAAAAGGTTTGTTAGATATTTACTAGAAAAAAAATTAGCAAAAAAAATAATTATCTTTAGCAGAGATGAATACAAACAATTTATTATGAAAGAAGATGATTTAATAAAAAAAAATATTTCTATCCTCAGATTTTTAATAGGTGATATTAGAGATAAAGATAGACTTGATTTTGCAGTCCAAGATAATATTGATGTAGTAATTCATGCAGCAGCAATGAAACAAGTGCCGGCGACTGAATATAATCCTTTTGAGGCAATTAAAACAAATATAATAGGTGCTCAAAATTTGATAGAAGTTTGTATAAAAAATAATATAAAAAAAATTCTTGCTTTAAGCACTGATAAAGCTGCAGCACCAATAAATCTTTATGGTGCAACAAAATTAACTTCAGACAAACTTTTTACTAATGCTAATTTTTTTAAAGGTAACAAGAGATGTAAATTTTCAGTTGTGAGATATGGGAATGTAATGGGAAGTAGAGGATCTGTAATACCATTATTTCTTAATCAAAAAAAAGAAAAAAAAATTTTCACTATTACAGATAAAAATATGACTAGATTTAATATTACTTTAAAAGAGTCAGTTGAATTTGTAGTGAATTGTCTTAATAGAATGGAAGGTGGCGAGATTTTTGTGCCAAAAATTCCTTCATATAAAATTCTAGACTTATTAAAATCAATTGATTCAAGACCAAATTTCAAAGTAATAGGGATAAGGCCCGGGGAAAAGATTCATGAAGAACTTATTACAGAAAGTGACTCTCTTAACACCTTGGAATTAAAAAAATATTTCATAATTTTGCCATCTTATAAAAAGAATTCTAGAAAAAATAAGCGGCCATTCTCCTATAACAGTAAGAATAATAAGGATTTTTTATCAATTAGTTCTCTGCAAAAATTAATACAAAAAAATTTAAAAGATTTTTCAGAATAAACATTATGATAAGTTATGGAAAACAAAGTATCAATCATCAAGATATTGCAAGTGTAACTAAAGTTCTTAAAAGTAATTTTTTAACTCAAGGTCCTTCAGTCATTAAATTTGAAAAAGACTTAAAGAAATATTTTAAATGTAAAAATGCTATTGCGGTATCAAGTGGTACAGCAGCACTAAATTTAATTGCTAAAGTTTTAAACTGGAAAAAAAATGATTTAATAGTTGTATCTCCAATTACATTTTTATCTTCAGCCAATTGTATTTTGGAAAGTAAAGCCAAGCCCCATTTCATAGATATAAATATGTATGATTATTCCATTGATTTAGATAAATTAGAAAAAGAACTAATAAAATTTAAGAAAAAAATTAAGGCTGTAATAATTACAGATTATGCAGGACATCCAGCCGATTGGCAAAGATTATATAGATTAAAAAAGAAGTACAATTTTATTTTAATTAATGACAATTGCCATTCTATGGGATCATCAATAAAAGAAAATCTCGGGTATGCAAGTCAGTTCGCTGACTTTGTTTCTTTAAGCTTTCATCCAGTAAAAAATTTTACCACAGGTGAAGGGGGGGCAATTTTAACTAATAACAATAAGATGTCAGTTCTATTAAAATCATTAAGATCTCATGGTGTAATTAGAAATTCAATTTTATCTAAAAAATTTGGTCCTTGGTATTATGAGATGAGAGAATTTGGAAATAATTATAGATTGTCTGATATTCATGCGGCTTTAGGTATTTCTCAGTTAAAAAGGTTAAATTCATTTATTAAAAAAAGAAAATTTATAGCAAGATTTTACAATAAATTATTTAGTGATAAGTCAAAATTTACAACTCCTTTGGTTAGAAAATATTGCAGCCATTCTTATCATCTTTATCCGCTGTTGCTGAACTTAAAAAGAATTAAAAAAAGTAAAAAGAAAATATTTGATGAGTTCTTAAAAAAGAATATTAAACTTCAAGTTCATTACATACCTGTAAATGCACAACCTTTTTATAAAAAGATCACTCCTTTAAACAAAAATAATTTTAAAAATTCTTTCGACTTTTATAATAGACAAATATCGATGCCTATTTATTTTGATCTTACTAATTCTCAATTAAAGCATATTGAGAAGGTGTGTAAAAAGGTTTTTAATATTTAATGGAAAATTTTTTAGATCTTAAATTTTATGATAGTTGTGATATTGATGGAGGATTGAGAAAAATAGGTAAATTAAAAAAATCTATTAATAATCAACCTTTAATTTCTGTAATCACTGTTGTTTATAATAACGAAAATTATTTACAAGAATGTTTTGATAGTGTTCAAAATCAGAATTTTAAAAATTTTGAACATATTGTAATTGATGGTGGTTCTACAGATAAAACAATAGATATAATAAAAAAAAATAATGATAAAATAGATTATTGGTGCTCAAAAAAAGATAGGGGTATATACGATGCGTTTAATATTGGAATGACTCTTTCAACTGGTGATATAATCTGTTTTGTAAACTCAGATGATAAATTTTATAGTGAGAAAACATTAGATTATGTAGTTGATGCTTTTAAAAATAATATTATTGATTTTTTATTTGGACCTGTAAAAAAACACTGGGCAGTATTAAGTGGTTATAAGCCATGGAAAATATATTTTAGTTGGGGCTTTTACACGAGTCATTCGACAGGTTTTTTTATAAAAAGGGAGTCTGCGAAAAAGGTTGGTTTTTATAATCTTAAATACAAATATTCCTCTGATTATGATTATTTTTTTAGAATGATTGTTAAACACAAATTAAAAGGAATCGGCATAGAGAAAAACAAAATTTTTGGAATATTTAGAAGAGGTGGGTATTCAAGTACGATAAGATTTATAGATCATTTCAAGGAGGAAATTCAGATAAGACTTGATAATAAACAAAATAAACTTTTGATTCTTATGATAATTATTTATAAGTCTTTTAAAAATCTAGGTAGGATCTTAAAAGATTTAAAATGAAAATATTAATAACAGGTGTTGCGGGGTTTATCGGATACAATCTTGCAAATAATTTTTTAAAAAAAGGTTTTACTGTTTATGGAATAGATAATTTTGATAATTATTATTCAGTTAAAATTAAAAAAGAAAGAATAAAAATCTTAAAAAAAAACAGAAAATTTTTGTTTAATGTTTTGGATATTTCTAAATATGCAAACTTAAATAATTATATTAAAAAAAAAACAATCGATATAATAATTCATTTAGCAGCCCAAGCTGGTGTTCGATACTCTTTAATAAACCCAAATAAATATTTAGACACAAATTTAAGTGGATTTATAAATTTAATTAAAGCCATTGAAAAAAAGAAGATAAAAAAATTTTTATATGCTTCATCGAGTTCAGTTTATGGGGATAGTAAAAAATTTCCTTTAAAAGAAAACAACAAATTACAACCAAAAAGTATTTATGGGTTATCGAAAAAAATGAATGAGGAATTGGCATTACAATATAGTAAAATTTATACAACCAAGTTCATAGGATTAAGATTTTTTACAATTTACGGTGAATGGGGAAGACCTGACATGTTTATGATGAAATTATTTAAGTCATCAAGACTTAAAAAGAATTTTTATTTAAATAATTATGGTAATCACAATAGAGATTTTACGTATATTGGTGATGTTGTAAAAATAATTGAAAAATTGATTAGAAAAAAAATAAGCAAACATGAAATATTTAATATTTGCTCAAACAACCCAATAAACATTTATGATATTGTAAAAAAATTTCGTAAAAATAATCACCTTAGTTTAAAATTAATTCAATTAAACAAAGCAGATGTTTTAAAAACACATGGAAATAATTCTAAAATTAAGAAATTTGTTTCTTTTTATAAATTCTCTGATTTTGATAAAAAATTTTTACATGTTTTAGATTGGTTTAAAAAAAATAAAATAGAAAAATTTTAATAGAAAAAAGATATTGATAAAAAAGTTTATTTTTGGTTCATCTGGCTTAGTTGGAAATTCTTTCTATAAGTATTTGGGAAAAAAAAAGGAACATATTTTTTTTTCAAATAAAGATAAAAGATTTCTTAAGATTAATTTAGACAAAGCAATTCCAAAAAAATATTTTGAAAGAAAAAAAATAGATATTTTCTTTTTTTCTTCACCATATTTCATAAATAGAAACAATAGAATTTCTGTACTTAAAAAAGAGTTTAAATGGTTGGAAAAGATAATTTATTCTTTTAATATAAATAAACTTATCTATTTATCTTCCCCTAGCGTTTTTTACAAAAATAGTCCAATTGGAAAGGTTAAAAAACAATGTGAAAATTTAATTTTAAAAAGTAAAATTAAGTATTACCAGATTTGGCGGCCATATAATCTAGTTGGTAAAAATAAATACTTATCAGATCATTTTCATAATACAGCATTTAAAGAAATTTTTTTAAAAAAAAAAAATTCTTATAAATTTTATGGAAGTCCCAATGATACAAGAGGATATAGTGATGTTAATGATTTCATTAAAGTTTTGTATAGATATTCAAAAAAAAATAAAAGTTTTATTATGAATTATGGAAATAATGATGAAATTACAACTTATGAAGTAATTAAATTATATAATAATATTTTGAAAAAAAAGGAAAACAGAATATTTTATCCAATCTTTAATAATAAAAAAATTAATAGGAGCATTGTAAAAAAAACAAAAAAATCGATTTTAAGTAAAAAATCTTCTAAAGATGTATTAAATAAATATTTAAAGACCATATTAAATGAAAAAAAAATGTAAAGTTTGTAAAAAAAAGTTTTTAGACAAACTGGATCTTGGTAATCATCCATGTGCAGATACATTTTTAAAAGATAAGAATCGTTCAATTAAACTAAAAAAATATCCACTAATTGTTGGATATTGTTCTTGCTCACATCTAACTTCATTACATAAAGTTCCAGAGAATGAAAGATACGAAAAATATGAATATTCCTACACTTCGGATAATTCTCCAGTCTCTAGATTGCATTTTAAAAAAATAGCAAAAAGAATAGTTAATTATTTCAAACTAACTCATAATTCTTTTGTGTTAGAAGCTGGCAGTAATGATGGAACTTTTTTAAAAGAAATTAGAAATTTTTCTAATTCAAAAGTTTTGGGAGTTGATCCTTCAAGAAATATTTCAAATATTGCGAATAAAAAAAAATTAAATACATTTATAGGATATTTTAATTTTGAAAATTCTAAGTTAATTAAAAATAAATATGGTAAAGCAGATATTATATATGGTGCAAATGTTTTTAACCATGTAGATGATAATTTAGATTTTTTAAACGGTGTCAATTATTTACTTAAAGACGATGGTGTTTTGATTTTAGAAGTTCCAGATTTAAATTCTTTAATTTCAAAAGTTGGATTTGATACTATTTATCATGAACATAGACATTACTATTCAGAAAAATCATTAAATAAAATACTAAAGCAAAAAAAAATTTATATTTTTAAAATTGAAAAAATAAGTTACATGGCTGGATCAATAAGAGTGTTTGCAAGAAAGAATAAATCAAGGTTAAATAAAAAATTATCATCTGTTAGTCTATTAGATTTTAAAATTTTTAAAAAAAAAATAAAATTTGTCTCTGATAAAATTATTAGTTTTGTTCAAAATGAAAACCTAAATAAAAAAAAAATCTTTGGATTAGGAGCAGCAACTAAAGGAAATACTTTGTTGAATTACTGTAAGTTTACTGAAAAAAATATTAGTCATATTTTGGATAAATCTAAATTAAAAATAAATAAGTATACACCAGGATCAGGTATAAAAATTGTTGATGAAAAAAAATTTAAAAATATTGAATCAATCCTTATTTTACCTTGGAATATTACAAATCATCTTAAAAAAAAAATTATGAAACGAAAAAAATTGCCTTATATATCTATACAAAAGATTGTTAGTAAATTATGAAAAAAAATGCATCATTTTCAAAAGACAGGAATTTTGGACTAGGTATAAGTTTTATTTTTTTAGTAATATATCTTTTTTCTTTAGAGAACTTTAATTTAGTTATAAATAAATACCTAATTATACTGATATCCTTACTTTTTGTTTCAATTCTGAAACCAAACTTATTACATCTGATTAATTTTGGGGTTTTTAAGATTGGTCTATTATTTATGAAATTGTTAAGTTCTTTAAACATATTTATAATTTATTTTGTAATAATTGGTATTGTTAGTTTGATTATGAAGTTATTTAGATATGATCCACTTTTTCTTAATAAAAAAAAAATTAAAAAATCCCAAAGTTTCTGGAAAGATAGAAATCAAAAATACGACACTATCGAGTCGATGAAAAATCAATTTTAATGATTATTCTAGGTATATCTTCTTATTTTCATGATAGTGCAATGTGCCTATTGAAAGATGGTGAAATTCTATTTTCTTTACATGAAGAAAGGATTACAAGAATTAAACATGACAAAGATT
>MDSZ01177383.1_pt1 | contig 11389 bp, 11 predicted proteins | sample 811201 | NCBI WGS metagenome assembly MDSZ01 (sample SAMN05326647, study PRJNA326480) | marine metagenome | isolation source: seawater | place: Indian Ocean: North | collected 2010 | reverse complement strand
TTAAGGGCCCTTAGCTCAGTTGGTAGAGCACCTCCCTTTTAAGGAGGGTGTCGATGGTTCGAGTCCATCAGGGCTCACCAACAAAATAATTAAGTTTTTATTGGCGGATATTCAATGATTACTTCATTTATCCAATTTTTGAGATTTTCTATTCTTTTTTTGCTACTTGGATGTGTGCTTAAAAAAACTGGTGGTTCTTTTCCTTTGTTTTTTTCTGACATTCTCTCCCAGAGTTTGACAGACTCTCTGATGTCATATCCAGATAAGGAAGAAAAAATTAGACCTAAGTAATCAGCTTCAGTTTCTTGCTTTCTTCCGAAAGGATTCATAATTCCTAATTGAAAAATATCTAGACCTGTATTCTGACCTACAGTATTTCTTGTTCTATTAATAGCGCCTCCAAGGAAAATATCAGCAACTGTTGTACCTAAGTTAATCGTCATAGCATGGCTCATTCTCTCAACAGAATGTCTCGCAACAGCGTGAGCTATCTCGTGTCCCATAACTATTGATAAAGCATCTATATTTTTGGTAATTTTTAAAAGACCAGTGTAAACAGCGATCTTCCCTCCAGGCATACACCAAGCATTTATTATTTTATCATTATCTACCAAAATATAATCCCATTCAAAATTTCTTGTTGGATCTTCCTTGCCTTGATTATCAAAAAATTGGCTAACAGAATTCTCCATCTTTCTTCCTATTTCTTTTATTTGTTTTAACTGATTGCCACTATTTATTATTTTTGCCTTACTTCTAAAATTTTCATATGCTGATGCTGCTTGCCTGTTTATACGCGACTCTGGTATTATACTAAGTTGCTTTCTTTCGGTTATCGGTACAGTAGAGCAAGAAGATAGTAAAAGAGAACCACAACTGCAACCAAATAAGCTAAGAAATTTTCTTCTATTTATGTTATACATTTATAACCATGATTTTAAATAATAAATTATTAATTGCAATTTTTATATTGATTGTAATCTTTATAATTTATTCAAGTTACTCATAAAATGCAAAAAAATAATATTAAAAAATCTATTTTTTCGAAAATACGTAATAATTTCATTGCAGGAGTTGTTGTATTAATTCCAATCGGAATAACAATATATTTAACTTTGTTTATAATTAGAATTACAGGAAAATTAATACCTAAAGAAATAAATCCTAATAATTATTTACCGATTGATATACCTGGCGTTGAAATATTAATTGCTTTATTTCTAATAACGCTAATCGGCTGGATTTCACTATCATTTATTGGCAAAAAATTCTTTGAAATATTTAATAATATTTTGAAAAGAATTCCAATTTTAAGAACAATTTATTCAGCAATAGGTCAAATGACTGAGAGTTTTACTAAAACAGATAATAATCAAAAAAGTGTTGTTCTTTTTGAATATCCCCGAAAAGGTATTTGGGCTCTTGGCTTTGCAACAAAAGAAAATCAAGGAATAATTAAAGACAAACTTAATGAGGATTTAGTAAATGTTTTTGTTCCAACTACACCAAACCCTACAAGTGGTTTTTTACTTATGATACCAAAAAAAGATTTAATTTATTTAGATATCACTTTTGAACAAGCTTCTAAATTTATAGTATCAGCAGGAACTACAAATCTTAATTAAGCACTAACAGTGTTAATTATTTCAGCTCTATCAAATAAATTAAGTAGAAAGAAATACTTCTCCTCATTAATATTATCGCCAATATTCATTATATATTCTTCAGCTAATAAAAATAAATCTTTATGAATTATTGGATCTGCAAATCTAAAGTTTTTGAGGCCGCTTTGTTGGTATCCAATTAAGTCACCAAATCCTCTTAATTTTAAATCCTCTTCAGCAATAAAAAAACCGTCATCAGAGTCTTTTAATATTTTGATCCTTTTGATGGCTCTTTTACTTAAACCTTCTTTAAATAAAAGAATGCAAGTTGCTTCTTTATCACCTCTACCAACTCTTCCTCTTAATTGATGAAGTTGTGCTAGCCCAAATTTGTCTGCATTTTCGATTATAATTAAATTCGCGTTAGGAAAATCAATTCCAACTTCAATAACGGTAGTAGAAACTAATATATAAATTTTTTTCTCAAGAAATTTTTTTAAAATAATTTCTTTTTGTTCTTTTTTAATAGAGCCATGTATCAATCCTACATTACCAGGAAATTGTTTATTTATTAAATCATATTTTATTTTTGCAGATGAATAATCTAAAAATTTAGACTCCTCTATTAAAGGACAAACCCAGAAAATTTGATTTTCTTTGTTGATCTGTTTTTTAATAAAAGTCCAAAGTTCGTTAATCTTTTTTTCAGGTTTGCTCAATGTAATTATTTTTTTTCTATTTGATGGCTTCTCTTTAATTTTAGAAATATCCATATCTCCGTAAAGAGACATCATCATTGTTCTAGGTATTGGGGTAGCAGACATTAATAAAACATCACAATTTTTTCCACCCTTATTAGCCATATCTAACCTTTGTTTAACACCGAATTTGTGCTGTTCGTCTATTACAACATAACCTAAATTTTTAAAAATTAACTTTTTCTGAAATAAAGCATGAGTTCCAATTAATAAATCTATATTACCATCTGATAAATCTTTTAAAATTTTCTTTCTTTTTAAATGATCAGTTTTTCCACTTAAGTACTCGACTCTAATATTAATCTTATTAAATAATTTTTTTGCAAGTTTAAAATGTTGTTGAGATAAGATATCAGTAGGTCCCATAAATGCACATTGATAACCACTTTCAAGTACATTTGCTATAGATAAAAGGGCAACTATTGTCTTTCCTGAACCAACATCTCCTTGAACAATTCTTAGCATCCTTTTATCGCTACAAAGATCGTGATTAATTTCTTTTAAAGCGATTGTTTGATCTTTTGTTAGTTGAAAAGTTAAAAGCTTTAATATTTTAGAGGATATTATTTTTTTAAAAAATTTTTTTTTTTTATCTTTTTTTATTCTATTTCTATTTACTGACAATGTAAGAAAATTTGCGCAAATTTCATCAAATACTATTCTTCGAAAACTTTGTGAGGTATTATTTTTACTATCATCAGTAAGATGTAATCTTTTCATAGAATCATTCCAATTTAATAATCTATTATTTTTTATAAATTCTTCACTTAACCAATCATCAATAACTGGAAGATTTTGAATAACTTGATCGCTAATTAATCGATACTTCTTTTCATTGATGCCTTTAGTAAGTTTATATTTTTGAATGTTTTTTAAAACATAATCTTTGTTATCTAAACTGGTTACATAATCAGGATTAGTAATTTGATATCTATTTCTAAAATAACCTATTTTACCACTTATAATCACATATTTGTTTTGTGGGAAAATTTTCCTTAAATATCCTTCTCTGCTATTAAAGTAAACAATATCGATTTCGCCAGTTTCATCACCGCATATTATCTTATTTGGAAGATTTCGAATTCTAGGAAAATTCAATTTTTTTACCAAAACTTTAATTGTTTGTATTTTTCCTAGTTCCAAATTATTTATTTTACTTAATTTTGACCTATCAGTTTCAGAATAAGGTAAATTAAATAATATATCTTTTATTTTTTCGATCCTTTTATTTTTGAGGTATTTGGATAACTTAGGTCCTACGCCTTTAAGCTTATTTACTTCTTCAAAAATAAATTCTTTTTTTAACAGAGCCATTTTTGTTATATATATATTAATTTATGGTTCAAGAATTAGAAAATTTAAAAAAAAAAATTTTATACAGAGCCTCCTATAGAGGCACTAAAGAAATGGACATTTTACTAAGTTCATTTGTAAAACAATACATAAACAAATTTAATAATGATCAATTGAAAGCTTTAGAAACCTTTTTAGAGTATGAGGATGAAATTATTCTAAATTATTATAATTTTGATATAGACAGTAAAGAAATTAGTAAAAACACAATATCAAAAATATTTAAAGATTTTAGGGTTTAATGGCGGAGAGGGTGGGATTCGAACCCACGAACGAGTTGCCCCGTTGCTGGTTTTCAAGACCAGTGCTTTCAACCGCTCAGCCACCTCTCCGATGATTTATCTTATCTATTTATTACTATCAAAGTAGAAAAATAACAATAATTAAGAATCTATGTTCTTATGCTAGTTAATAAATACTAAATATGTTAATTAACAAAATGTTCAAAAAAATTACTTTATTTATAGTTTTATTATTTTTATTAAAATCAAAAATTTATGCTGAAACTAATAATTTTGCTTTGTGGTTGAAAGATTTTAAAAAAGAGGCAATTAATTCAGGTATATCAGCAGAAGTGGTAAATGATGTTTTATCTAACGCCAGATTTTTACCTAAAGTAATTGAATACGACAGATACCAACCAGAATTTTATGAAGATACCTTTACATATATAAAAAAAAGAACTTCAAATAAAAAAATCAAAGATGGATTAAGATTATATAAAAAAGAAAAATTTGTAATTGATAAAGTTGAAAATGAATTTAATGTCGAAAAAGAATTATTGTTAGCTTTGATGGGTATCGAAACTAATTTTGGGAAATATCTAGGTAAAATGGACATCATATCTTCTTTAGCAACCTTAAGCTACGACAAAAGGAGAAGTGAATTTTTTTCAAAAGAACTATTAATTTTACTCAATTTAGTGGATAAAAAAGTAATAAATAAAAATATACTTTATGGATCTTGGGCTGGAGCTTTTGGAAACTTTCAATTTATGCCTAGAACAATATTAAATTATGCAATTGATTTTAATAATAATAATATTATTGAGCTTAAAAAGACAGAAGACTCGTTTGCATCTGCTGCTAATTATTTAAAAAAAATTGGATGGAAAAAAAATCAACCTTGTTATTATAAAATCAAACTTAAAAATGAAATACCTAAAAAATATCTTAACTCTTCAGCAAGAAAAATTAATAATAAAAAAAAAGCTATATTTTTCAAAAAATATATTAATAACTTTGAAAATTTGAATATAAATAACAATCAGAAAGCAGCAATAATTATTCCTGATAAGGATATAATACCTGGAGCTGAAACTCTAGCACCAGCCTATTTAGTTTTTGAAAATTATGAAAAAATTTTAAAATGGAACAGGTCATTACGATTTGCGTTAGCAGTTTGTACTCTTAAAGATAATTTTAAAAATGAAATATAAATTATTTATTATCTCTCTATTCCTTACATCATGCGCTAATAACTTTGCAAATATAGATAATAAATCTCCTTATTCTGCAACAGGCTTCGCATACATATATAGCGAAAGAGATCACGCACAAAGAATTATAAAAAACAAATTAGACAACTCAAAAATAGAAGTATCACACAATAAATTGAAAGTTAATTCGTTAGTTAAGATTATTAACCCAAAGACTAATGACTCAATAATTGTTAAAAATTTACGTAAAAATAGTTATCCTGATTTTTATAAAGTTTTGATCACACAAGAAGTAGCTAATCAAATCAATCTTGATACAGAGTTACCTCTTGTTGAGATTTTAGAAATAAAAAAAAATAAATCTTTTGTTGCTAAAAAAGCTAAAATTTTCAAAGAGGAAAAAAAAATATCATCAAATGCACCTGTTACTTCAGTACAAATTTCAAATATTTCAAAAGAAGGTAATATTAAAAAAAAGAAAAAAAGAGATAATTTCTATATTCTTATTGCAACATTTTACTCAAAAGATGTAGCAGAATTTCTTAAAAAAAGAATCATAAAAGATATACCTAGCTATAACAGTAAAAAATTGAAAATTAGAAAAAAAAGTGCGAAGGAAATTAACCTAATTTCAGGTCCTTATAACACTATTAATTTAATGAAAAATGATTACATTCTCCTAAAAGAGTTTGGTTTCGAAGAATTAGATTTTAAATATGAATAAATTAATAATTATAATATTTTTATATTTTAACCTTTCGATAACAGCTTTTTCGAATCCAAATATAAATGCTAGAACTGGCATACTCGTAGATTTTTTTTCTGACGAAATTTTATACGAATTTGACGCTGATGCTCAAATATATCCTGCTTCAATGACAAAAATAATGACTTCTATAATTGCCTTCGATTTATTAAAAAAAAATAAATTATCACTTGATGATATGTTTGTAGTTTCTGAAAATGCTTGGAGATTATCTCAAAGTGGATATTCGTCCATGTTTATAATGATAAATGATCAAGTCTCGGTAGAAGATTTATTAAAAGGAATTATTATAGCATCAGGCAATGATGCATGTGTAGCCTTAGCAGAGGGAATCGCAGGCTCAGAAGAGAATTTTGCTGAGATGATGAACGAAAAAGCCTCGGAAATTGGCATGACTTCATCAAATTTTACAAACGCTTCAGGAATAAATGATCCAGACAATGTTTCAACAGTTAGAGATATTGCAATAATGTCTAAATATCTAATTAATAATTATCCTGATTTTTATGAATTATTCAAAGAAAAATACTTCACCTGGGATAGAACAGGTGGTGAGCCAATTAGACAAGGTAATAGAAATCCTTTGTTATACAAAAATGTCGGTGTCGATGGTGTAAAGACCGGATATCTTGCAGTTGAAAAGTATTCTTTAGCAAGTTCCATGAAAAAAAATGATAGAAGATTAATTGCAGTTGTTTCAGGTTTTCCCACAAAAAATTTAAGAAGTTCAGAGTCTCTCAAATTATTAAATTGGGGTTTTAGAAATACAAACACTTTTGAGATAACAAAAAAAAATGAGTCAATATTTGAGATCGATACTTGGTTAGGCAAAAACAAAAAAATACAAGCAGTTACTAAAGAAGATTTCTACATCACTATAAACAAAAAAGACATTCGTAATCTTACAGTCTCTTTAAAATATAAAGGTCCAGTTGTTGCACCTATTCAAAAAGGAGATAAAGTTGCAAGTTTAGTAATAAAAAGCAAAAATGAATTAATCAAAGAATTACCACTTTATGCATACGAAGATCTAAAAAAAGTAAACTTTTTTAGAAGCCTAATGACCTCGATAAATTATTTGATTTGGGGTGATGTTTAAAAAAAAAGCTTTTTTTATTGTTTTTGAAGGTGTTGAAGGTTGCGGTAAATCCTTTCAAAGTAAAAAATTATTCAATAATTTACGAAGAAAAAAGATTTCTACTTTATTAACTAGAGAACCAGGTGGAACAAAATCAGCTGAATTAATTAGAAATCTAATTTTGCAGGATTACTTTAAAAATTCGAAAAAAGAAAAATTTGATAAATATACTGATACTTTACTTTATCTTGCGGCTCGTAATGAACATGTTAATTCAAAAATTAAACCGGCTTTAAAACAAAATAAAGTAGTAATTTGTGACAGGTTTACTGACTCCACTTTAGCTTATCAAGTTTATGGAAAAAAAGTAAATTTAGGCTTTATAAACATTATTCATAAATACATATTAGGTAGTTTAAAACCAAATTTAACATTTATTCTTAAAGTTACACCGAAATCTTCAAGAAAAAGATTGTTGAAAAGAAAAACTAAAAATAGGTATGATAATTTTTCTCAATCATTTTACAATAATGTTCAAAAATATTTTTTAAGATTGTCAAAAAATAAGAGAAACTACTATGTTTTAAATTCATCCAAAGATGATAATACTTTAGAAAAAGAAATTTTGAAGATAACCTGTAAATATTTGAAATTAAAATGAGCTCTCTAGAACTCTTTGATCCAATAAGAACTACAAAATTATTTTTTCTTAAAGAAAATTTTAATTTTCTAAAAAAGTTAATATTTGAAAATAAATTTCCTCAGGTAACTTTATTGACTGGAGAAAAAGGCCTTGGTAAATCCACTTTAGTTTTTCACTTAATGCATTCAATATTCAATAAAGATAATTACGACATTAAGAATAATGAAATTTTAAAAAAAGATATTTTCTTTAATCAATTAACTCAAAATTTCTTTTCAAACATCATTTTTTTAAATGGAAACAAATTTAAGTCTGTTAAAGTCGATGACATACGATTATTAAAAGAAACTTTATTAAAATCATCAATTATAAAAGGAAGGAGATTTATAATTTTAGATGATATTGAAAGTTTTAACTTGAATAGCTTAAATTCACTTCTAAAAATAATAGAAGAACCAAACCAACAAAATTATTTTATCCTTATCAACAATAAATCAAAGACTTTATTAGAAACTATAAAATCTAGATGTGTTGAAATTAAATTTTTTTTATCTGAACATCAAAGAAATAATATAACTTCATCATTAATTAAGCACTTCAACCAAGAAATAGTTTTAGATAATAATTTAGTGAAAGTATCACCTGGTAATTTTCTAAGATTTAATTATTTTTTCATACAAAATAATATTAACATGGAAAAAGATTTTTCATTCAATTTTAATAAATTACTAAATATTTATAAAAAAGAAAAAGATTTATTATTTAAAGACTTAATATTATTTTTTATTGAATACAACTTGCAAAAAAAATTTTTTGAAAAAAATATTAACAACGACAAATTTTCTGATAGATTATTTATAATTGAAAAAATAAATGATTTTTTTTCACATAACTTAAATCAAAAAACTTTAATAAATGCCATAGAAAGCAAATTTATTAATGAATAAGAATTTTTATATCACTACACCTATTTATTATCCATCAGGAAAACCTCATATGGGTCATGCATACTCAAGTATAATTGCTGACATATTTGCTCGTTTTAAAAGATTAGAGGGTTTTAATGTTTTATTTTTAACAGGTACCGATGAACATGGACAAAAAATTCAAAAAGAAGCCAAGAAAAACAACAAAGACCCAAAAATATTTTGTGATGAAATATCTGAAACTTTTCGATCGCTAACAAAAATATTACATTTAACAAATAACGATTTTATTAGAACGACTGAACAAAGACATTTTAAATCAGTTAATGAAATATGGAACAGATTATTAAAGTCCGGTGATATTTATCTTGATAAATACAGTGGTTGGTATTCTGTGTCTGACGAAGCTTATTATGATAAGGATGAAATTGAAGATAAAGATGGTAAAAAAGTTTCAATATCCTCAGGGTCTTTAGTTGAGTGGGTGGAGGAGGAGTCTTATTTTTTCAAACTATCAGCGTTTCAAAAAAAATTACTAGACCATTACAAGAAAAATGAAGATTTTATCCTTCCTCAATCAAGAAGAAACGAGGTAATTAATTTTGTAGAAAAAGGGCTAAAAGATTTATCAATCAGTAGAACATCTTTCTCATGGGGTATACCAGTTCCTGAAAATAAAAAACATGTTATCTATGTGTGGTTAGATGCTTTAACAAATTATTTAAGTGCACTTAATTTTCCAAATACAAATGACATAAAATATAAATCTTTTTGGCCAGCAGACCTACATATTATTGGAAAAGATATTTTAAGATTTCATGCAATCTATTGGCCTGCTTTTTTATTAGCTGCCAACCTGCCATTACCTAAACGGGTTTTTGGTCATGGTTGGATTTTATCCAATGAAAAAAAAATGTCCAAATCGCTTGGGAATATTTTAGATCCGATTGAAATAATTAAAAATTATGGAATAGATCAATTGAGATATTACCTTATAAAAGAAGTTTCCTTAGGCAATGACGGGAGCATATCTATGGAAAATCTTAAAAACTGTATCAACAACGATCTTGCAAATAATTATGGAAATTTATGTCAACGTGTATTTTCGTTTATTAAAAAAAATTGCAACAACAAAATTCCTAAAGCAACCACTTTAAAACCTGAAGATACAAAATTATTAAAAAATATTAAAGATGATATTCCAAAATTGATCAATCTAATTAATAAACAAAATCTTAATGAATATATTAAAATGGTCGTAAATTATTCATTCGACGCTAACAAATATTTTAATGACTCGGAACCTTGGTCTTTAAAGAAAAAAAATCCTGAGCGAATGAATACAATTTTAAATACTATTGTGGAACAAATAAAAAATATCTCGATTCTCTTAAATCCGATTGTACCAATATCCACAAAAAAAGTTCTAGATACCATCAATATTTGCAATAAAGATATTTTAATAGATAACATTCAAAAAGATAATATATTAAATAATAATAAAGAATTAAAAAATCTAAATATTTTATTCAAAAAAATTGAAAATGATAATTGATTCACATTGCCATTTAACTTACGAACCAATGTCGAGCACTTTAATGGATACTATTAATAGAGCTAATAATGATGGAATTAAATATATGCTTACTATTTCAACCGAAGATAAAAGTTTTAATAAAATTTTAAAAATTATTTCTGAACATAAAAGTGTTTACGGAACTTATGGAATTCATCCTCACGAGGCTAAATCTCATCAAAACGTTAAGTGCAAAGATATTATTGGTAAAGTAAGTCAAAATAACAAAATTATTGGTATTGGTGAAACAGGTTTAGATTTTTATTATAATCATTCTGATAAAAAAGATCAAATTAATTGCTTTGAGGAACATATTTATGCTGCTCAAGAAAAAGATTTGCCAATTATAGTTCATACAAGATCTGCAGAAAAAGAAACTTTTGAAATTTTGAAGAAACATTTAAATAAAAAAAATATTAAAATACTTATTCATTGTTTTACAGGAACACGAGAATTTGCTTTTAAATTATTAGATTTAGGCGCCTATATTTCCGCTAGTGGAGTAGTTACTTTTAAAAAATCTCAAGAATTAGCAAATACCTTTAAAGATATACCAAACAATAAAATTTTAGTTGAAACAGATGCCCCGTATCTTTCTCCAGTTCCTTTACGTGGTAGGCCAAATGAACCATCTTATATTATTCATACTGTAAAATTTTTGTCAGAATTAAAAAATTTATCTTTTGAAAATTTTTCTACAATTACAACTAATAATTTTTTCAAATTATTCGGAAAGTTAAATTGAAAAACAAATTCACAATTTTAGGATGTGGAAGTTCTTTAGGTTCACCTTGGATTACAAATTATAAAGGTTTCCTAAGAAAAAATCCAAAAAATATAAGAACTAGATGTTGTGCTCATATTCAAAAAGGAAATTTATCAGTTCTTATAGACACATCTCCAGATATAAAATATCAATTTTTGAAAAATAATATTACAAGTCTCGACTCAATTATTTATACTCATGAACACGCTGATCAAACAGCGGGAATTTTTGAAATGAGGCCTTTTTTTTGGAAAAATAAATCTAGAATACCTATTTATGGAAGTCGGAGGACTATTAAAAGATTAAGAAAATCTTACAGATACTGTTTCGAAGAAGAACAAGGCTATAAACCTATAATGAGTTCTAATGTAATAAATAACAATTTTTTTATAAATAAAGGAAAAACTAAATTATCTATTAAATCTTTTGATGTAAACCATGGACAGATTAAAGCATCTGGCTATGTGATGGAAAAAATTGC
>MDSZ01111962.1_pt1 | contig 11390 bp, 14 predicted proteins | sample 811201 | NCBI WGS metagenome assembly MDSZ01 (sample SAMN05326647, study PRJNA326480) | marine metagenome | isolation source: seawater | place: Indian Ocean: North | collected 2010 | reverse complement strand
TTTACTCTAAAGGATACATGTCTGATATTTTCTATTTAGGTATTGATTATGGAACTAAAAAGACTGGTGTAGCTATCGCACAGAGAGTAACCAGCAAAGCAAGACCTTTGAAAATTATTTATCAAAACTACATAAGCCAAATAAATGAAATTATATTAGAGTGGGATATAGATACTATAATTATTGGTTATCCTCTTGATAATGGTAAGGAAAAAAAGATTCATAAAGATATTAAAAATTTTGTACAAGATCTGAAAAGATCTATAGATTCTAAAATAAAAATAATCCTCTATAATGAGCACTACACAAGCGATCTTGCAAGAAATGATTATGCTCAAATGAGAATTGATGGGCTCATTAAGAAAAAGTCTGATTATGATGATATATCTGCCTCGATTATCTTGCAAAGCTGGATCAATGAAAATACTATGGACTAAATGAAAATTAATCATAATATTCAGCTCACTGATGGAAGACTCACACACTTTTTAAATATAAATAACCTTCCAAAAAGTCACATTGAAAACATAATCAGCAGGGCAGAAGAGTTTCATGAAAATTCCAATTCTATGAAATATATGGGTAAAGTAGTGGCAAGTCTATTTTTTGAGCCAAGTACAAGGACTAAAACAACATTTGAACTAGCTACAAAAAAAATATCATCAGACTTTATTAATATCGATATAGCAAATTCCTCTACTTCCAAAGGTGAATCTATACTAGATATGATAAAAACTATAGAAGCTATGAAGTGCCATATGTTCATTGTTAGACACTCTGTTCCCGGAACTGCACATTACATTGCCGAATCTGTAAGTGATAAAATAGCAGTCATTAATGCAGGGGATGGTTCAAATGAGCATCCAACACAGGCAATGTTAGATATGTTTACTATTAAGAAACATAAAGGTGACTTTGAGAATTTAAAAGTTTCAATAGTTGGTGATATTTTACATTCTCGCGTAGCAAAGTCATTAATATATGCATTGAATATACTTGGTACCAAAAAAATTAATATTGTTGGACCTAAGAAGCTAATACCCGATAATTATACTGATTGGAATGTACAATACTGCTCACAAATGGATGAGGGAATTAACGAATCTGATGTGATTATTATGCTTAGATTACAAAAAGAGAGAATGCACGATGCATTAATTTCTATGGATACATATTACGATGACTATGGATTGAATCAATCAAGGCTAAGACATGCTAAAAAAGATGCTATAGTAATGCACCCAGGTCCAATCAATCGTGGAGTCGAAATAGAATCTTCTGTAGCAGATGGACCAAACTCAGTAATCTTAAATCAAGTGGCATATGGCATCTCTGTCAGAATGGCCATAATGTCAATTCTGTTTGATAACAACAAATGAGTGATTTAGTTTATGTCGATAAATACAAAGGACTTATAAAAAAAATCGACAAATTACAAATTGTACACAAAGAAAATATAAAGGTAGTAGTCGTATCAAAAAATCAAGAATATGGAAAAATAGTAACTCTTAATAAATTAGGACATATTGATTTTGGAGAAAACTATGTTGATGAAGCCTATAAAAAAATAAATGAGATAGGAGATTCATCAATAATTTGGCATTTTATAGGAAGAGTCCAATCAAATAAAATAAAGAAGATTTGCGATCTTTTCTCTTGGATACATACTATATCGTCCATGAAACATATTGAGAAAATTGATCAAACATGTGAGCAATTGGAAAAAGTGATGAATATATGTATTCAGATCAACATTGATAATGAGGACTCCAAAGGAGGAATAACTATAGATGATTATGGGGTCTTCTCAGCAAATATACATAAACTGAAAAACGTTAAATTAAGAGGAATTATGGCAATACCTCAAGCTAATAAACCATGTGACGATTCTTTTGCTAAAATGAGTAATTTATATAACAAATATGATTACTTGGATACATTATCAATGGGTATGAGTAAGGATTTCGTTACTGCAATTGAAAATGGAGCAAATATGCTTAGAATAGGACAAGAAATATTTGGCAAACGAACATAATGATTACGATAACAATTATTGGGGCTGGAAATCTTTCAAAGTCAATTCTCGATGGAATAGAAAGATCTAATTTGAAATGTAACATCAACATAATCGATGTTGATAGAAAAAAGCGATTGATTGCAAAAAAATATGGTGCGAGTTTTAACACCATTTGTAATGAAGAGAATCTAAATTCAGATTTCATTCTCTTGTTATCAAAACCTAAAGATTTTAAAAAAGTGATTAAATCAATAGCTCCGTTAATAAATAAAAAGACAATCATTCTTAGCTTCATGGCCGGCATAACAATCAGTCAAATAAAGGAAAACCTTAGTAGCAAAAATAATGTGATAAGATGTATGACTAATCTGGCGATTAGTAGCGAGAGTAATTATGTATTTTACTATACGAAGTCATTATCGAAAATAATGTTAGCTAGGACAAAGGATTTTCTCTCAGCTTTCTCTCATCTGAAGAAATGTGCTGATGAAGATCAGATTGATAAGCTTACTGCATTGTACGGAAGCGGGCCTGCATACTATGTATTTTATAATGATATAATAAGAGAATCATTTATGAATATGGGTTTTAATAAAAAAGAATCAATTTTATATACTAATAGTTTAATTTCTGGGTCCGCAAAACTAATAAAAAATAATTCCGATACGAATAGTTTACTTAATTCTATTGCATCAAAAGGTGGTACTACTGAGGCTGCGCTCAAATACATAAAAAGGAATTCTATAAAATTACACATTATGAAAGCGCTTAAAGAGGCTTACAAGAGATCAAAAAGAATACTAAATAAGTAATGCCACAGATAATACCAATAATATACCTTATTCTAAGCGCATTTCAGTTTTTAATTCTACTGAGATTTATTTGCCAAGCGACAAGCGTAAACTACTATAATCCAGTTACACAATCTATTGTAAAATTAAGCGGATATCTGTTAAAACCATTCGACTTATTAGGGATAAAATCCAGTACATATAGTCTTCTTATAATCTTATATATCTTTACTTTTATAAAAATTTATTTACCTGTCCAGCTAAGTAATCAAATATTGTCTATAAATAGTCTACTTATTATTTCTTTTGGCTATTTAGTAAAAGATTTGATCAATATATATTGGTATCTTATTATTATTTCCGCGATAAAGAGCTGGTTTAATATATTTGTTAACCATCCAATATTTTCATTAATAGATGAATTATGTCAGCCGTTGTATGAATATGTTAGGAGTGTGATCCCTACACTATCTGGAATAGATTTCTCACCGATAGTGATCTTATTTGGTTTACAAATTATTGAGATAATTTTTATCCCTAGAATATTTGATCTTATGAATATCTTATAGAATGCTAAATATAGAAGAAAAAATACTACATGTAAATGACCCTCTTACTCTCAACTCGGGGAAGGTTCTAAAATCTTATGACTTAGTCTATGAGACATATGGTGAACTAAATGAAAAATCTAGCAATGCGGTATTAATATGCCATGCGTTGTCAGGAAATCATCATGCTGCAGGTTTTTATAAAAATGATGAAAAGCCAGGATGGTGGGACAATATGATTGGTCCTGGAAAACCAATAGATACCAATAAACTCTTTGTAGTGTGCATGAACAATATTGGGGGTTGTCATGGATCAACAGGACCAGCAAGTTTAAATAAAGATACTGGTAAAGCTTATGGTTTTGATTTTCCTATTGTAACAGTTCAAGATTGGGTTAAGAGTCAAAAAATACTTATGGATTATTTTAAAATTAAACGATGGCAGTTTATTGTAGGTGGGAGTCTGGGAGGTATGCAGGCTTTTCAATGGACTCTTGATTACCCGGATTTTGTAAAAAATGCAATTATAATAGCAGCCTCACCTAAACTTACAGCTCAAAATATTGCGTTTAATGAAGTTGCTCGACAGGCGATAACTAGTGATCCCGACTGGTGTCAAGGAAGTTACATGAGTCAAAATAAAATACCAAAGAGAGGATTGGCGCTAGCAAGAATGCTCGGGCATATAACTTATCTATCTGATGAATCAATGGCAAAAAAATTTGGGCGTGATCTAAAAAAAGATAAAATAAACTTTAATTTTGATGTAGAGTTTCAGATAGAGAGTTACCTAAGATATCAAGGAGAGAAATTTGTAACTTCATTTGATGCTAATACATATTTGTTGATGACAAAAGCTTTAGACTATTTTGATCCACTAAACGATAAGGATTTTGATAAAAAAATAAAGATTTCTTCATCAAAGTTTCTAGTAATTTCTTTTACATCAGATTGGAGATTTCCACCGAGTAGATCAGAAGAGTTAGTAAAAATACTCATAGATCATAATAAAGATGTATCTTATGCTTGTATTACATCTGATGGTGGACATGATGCATTTCTAATGAAAAATGATAACTATTTTGAAGTCATGAGGACTTACATTGGGGCTAATATAGATGGTTAGGAAAGATTTTGATTTGATTTCTGAGTGGATAGACACAAACTCAAGAATTCTAGATTTAGGCTGTGGTGATGGTAGTCTTCTAAAATTATTAAATGAGAGAAGAAATGTCACCGGATATGGCATCGATAGTTCTATAGAGAAAACTGTGAAATCAATTGATAATAATATAAATATAATTAATGCTGATATTAATAACAGGTTAGGCTATTTCAAAAGTAATAGCTTTGATTTTGTGATTCTAGCACAGTCTCTCCAAGTAGTTGATAATCCTATTTCACTAATAAAAGAAATGCTTAGAGTAGGTAATGAAGCCATTATCTCATTCCCAAATATGGGATATTGGAAATCAAGAATGCACCTATTGTTTAGGGGTGAAATGCCAGTTACAAAAGAGTTACCTTACAGTTGGCACTCAACTCCTAATATCCATTTATGTACAATAAAAGACTTTAAAATAATGTGTAAGAAAAATAATTTTAAAATTATATATGAAGTTATAAATAATTATAATGGTAAAAATATTTCATCGAGTTATTTTTCAAATATAAAAGGTGTATCAGCTATATTTAAGATTAAGTAGCTCTCTCATTTTTGAGCGATATAAAATCTTTGTGTTTTACATATATTAGATCAGCAACCTTTCTGATGGTGAAATCTTCATATTTATCAATTTTAGAATCTATAAAAGCTATATCCCACATAAAACCAATAATTATCAATTTTTGTTCATAACTACACTCGCTATTTATTATCTCAGTCCAATCATATAACGATGTCATTGAGTCATGCTTTTTATCAGAAGACATATATAAGTCATTAATTTCATCATCTGATATTTGAAATTTTTCTTTCAATAAAGATTTGATTTTTATTTGCTCATTAATATCATAATCGTCATCACTCTTGGAGACCTCGATAAGTAAAATACATGTAGCTAATTTAAGTTGATCCACATCCGATTTGTCATCTACTGCAGGTTCATCCAGGCTAGGAAAAAGTTTCTTAAGAAGTTTCAATATTAATTGAACGTTTGTTTAAGTGAGTACTGACCACTATTATCATACTCGTAAAAAAATATGTCCACGAACGGATGGTCAACTGGATCTATATTGTCATCAGTTGTTAAATTCGATTCAGCAACATAAGTCTCATTTCCTTGACCATGTACTAGAACATGGTACCAGGGTTTGTTCTTATCAGGCTTGGATTTCGCAACTGATTCATACCATTCGTCTGTTCCCTGAAAGTTCGGATCAGCATCAACTATTACCCCTCTATACTTAAATTTCGAATGATAGACAATTTGTCCTAGACTAAATTTAGCATTCTTTGGAAGAAAATCAGACATACTCATATTATATTAATTAAATGAGTAATTATCAATTTCTAAAGAAAATAATCTCTTATTTATAGAGGAGAGTTACATTAACCCTACGATCTTTATAGTTATCACCAAACTCAATTTTATCAGTCACATGATATAGTTTAGAATTGAATATTACGGCTCTATTAGCTTTATAGGGAACTTTTACATAGTCCGCATCTTTAATATCCTCATTCATCTTATCCATTGATTTCAAAGAATTAAAATCTTTGAATGTAGCTTTTTGATCGGGCATCTTTTTCCAAACTATCATACCGCCATTATCAGGATTTTTATTAGCAGATGACGGAGTAATCCAGAAGTTTACATTAACCTTTGCATCATCTGCATGAATTCCTATACCCTCTCTTCTTGAGTCGTATTTGAAAGCCCACGCTTGGGACAAATGATATTGTTTAAAAATAGACTTGAATGATTTGATAAGTTCATTACTAAATTCTAGAAAAGATTTGTTTGCCATCCCCTTTCCAAGGAACGCGCCAATGTACCCACGTGTATAGGGGTATTTGAATATATTAGAGCATCTATAAAATATTCTTAATTGTTCAAGAAAGATATCATCTAAAAAATTGTCTACAACAACAATCTCTGGCTTAGATGACGAATATATATGTTCGATGTTCTTAAAGTCTAGAGACTTATTCAAGTAGTTTTTTTGGGCACTAGGAGGCTTGTTATACTTTACTTTGTGCAATTCAGATATAAAAGCGTAATCTAAATCATTGTAACTAGTAGCGGACTTTTTTGATAGATTTTCAAGATAATCATAAAAATCTTGAGTAATTTTCATATTTCTAATCCCATCTTCATCAGAGTCGATATGCTTAATTTGCTCGTATTCATGAATAACAAATGTTTTGAGCACATCCTTGTTAGATAAATTTTTTAAAGTATCTATTGATGGAACTGAGTCAGAATACATCTTTTCAGCCAATTTAAAAAGCTCAATGGATTTTTCCAATTCTCCAATATTATAATAAATGAGAGCACATTGTGAAATTAACGTTTTATCATTTGATGCATGTAAGATTTTTAAGTGATTTTTTAGGTCTCTTAAAATATTTTTATCAGAATTATTTGATAGTTTTGAAAATAAAATATTTACTATCGATGAATGACAATCTAATGTATTAAGATTTAGCTTAATAGACGTATTCAATATATTAATTGCATCATCAAATTTTTTCTGAGATAAATAACAATTTGAGAGATTACGATAGGAGCCTCCAAAGTTTTTATCCAATTTGATTGCTTCAATTAATAATTTTTCACACTCTGAGTAAGCGCGTAAGTTTCTGAGCGCAATGGCATAGTTGTTTAACAGTTCACATGTGGGATTTGCAGATTCATATGCTGTAGCAAAGAACTTAATAGATTCTGAATATCTTTCCTTTTGTGATAAAACAGTAGCATGTAGATGATTAGCATCAAAATCATTATTATCAATAGTTAATATCTCTACATAAATTTTATCAGCACTATCTAAATTACCAACATGATGTTGCTTGAGCGCTTCTTGAAGTAGTTGTTTTATTTTAGTCTTATTCATATCATGTGGCCAGGGACAGAATCGAACTGCCGACACGAGGATTTTCAGTCCACTGCTCTACCGACTGAGCTACCTGGCCAAATATTATTTTTCAGGAACAAATCCCTGAGGTGCTTGAGATCCATCGCCAAAAAAAAACTTTTCCATCTCTTCTTCTAGGAATTTTCTTGCTTTGGGATCAACTGGAGTTAATCTCATTTCATTTATAAGCATAGTCTGATGATTTACCCATAGCTCCCAGCCTTCTTTAGAAATATTTTCCTGAATTTTTTTGCCAATTTCACCAGGATAAGGAAGATAGTCAAGAGCTTCACACTCTTTATTTAGCTTTTTGCACATAACTTTTTTCATATTTTGACCCATAAATAATGAGAATTTTTTCCATATATTTAGGAATACCAACCTCAATATTTGCTAGATTATACCAATTCTCTGTTGATAAACTAACATTTTTATCGTTTTTCAAAAAATAAACATAAGACTTAATTTTTATATCTTTGTTAGTGACTTTGTGGTTGACGTTAAAAGTACGCTGTGAACGCATGCTGTGGAGGTTTTTATTTTCTAACCATGATTTCATCTCTAATGCTGAATAGAAGAAAGGGGACGAGTGTAGATTTTCCCAAAGCTGGTTAGATGGAATTTTCTCTAAATATATTTTTTTTGATGGGTTTATTAACAATAGTAAATACATATCTAGTTTTTGGATTACTTTTTTATTTTTTATAATAGGATATTGGCCGTACTTGTATAGACAATTTAATTTCTTGAGCGGACACTCTGAACATCTTGGTTTTGAGCGAGTACATATGAGTGACCCGATATCCATCATACCTTGTATAAAATCTGACGTGTTTTTTTTTGGAGTAACTGATATTGATCTCTCCCATAATAGATCTCGCACTTTAGAATTATTATCATCAGGTATGTTATAAAACCTTCTCAAAATCCTCTTTACATTACCGTCAAGAATAGCCATGTTTGAAAAGCCTGAAAATGTTGATATAGCTGATGCAGTAGTCCTACCAATTCCTGGTAATAGAAGAATGTCATCATAATTTTCTGGGAACTTATTTTTATATTTTTTGGAGATAATTTTGGAGGCTAGATGAATATTTTTTACTCTTCGATAGTAACCGAGACCACTCCATAAAAGAACTAAGTCATCTAAACTAGCTTTTGATAAACTTTTTAAATTGGGATATGTCTGGATGAATCTTAAGTAGTATGGAATAACTGTAGAAACCTGCGTTTGTTGTAACATGATTTCTGAAATCCATATTTTATAAGGATCTTTTACTTTCCAAGGAAGACTTTTTCTTCCATTGGTACGATACCAGTTTAAGATATTCTGTGAAAATGACATGCCCATCCTTAAAAAGGGAGCTTTATATTAATATCAGATTGAAGTTTTTCCTTTATTTTTTCTTTAATAGAATCAATTGCTCGATTTTTAATTTCTTCTCTTATCTTCTTAGCAATTATATCTGATATCTTTATATCTATCTCCGGATCAGTGTAATTTCCAGATATAAGGATTGGTACTTCAGTATTGGAGAGATATTTAGGAAAGAATTGCCCGTATTTTTGCTTAGTTAATTCGTCATCCATAATTGCTGAAACAGCAGTAATATTTATGGTTTCGTTATTAGGCTTAATTTTGCCAAAACCAGTTGCTCTTATCAGTTGTGTCTTAATTTTTATATCATCTATTTGCAGAGTATCATCAACATAGTAGCCTCTAGCATTTATGGATTCAATTTTAGATAAGGACTTATCCTGCATATAATAATTTTGACCAGATAATAAACTATAAGCCTGTATAATCGACTCGTCGATATTAAGACCATATAACTTGGAATCAAGTAAGCTTACAGAGTTTATATCAAATCTTCCCTTCAAAACCTGTGATATAGATACATCCGCTTTAAATTCTTTTGATGAGAGAATTAAAGCATCATTTTTTTTGATTGATATACGCTCGGCTTTAATAGTTGTAGCTGGTCCTAGATTAAGTTCTAAGTCACCATCTATAATAAGAGTAATATTGGCTTTCTTAGAAATAACTCTCTCGAGATCAGATTTATAATTATTTATATCAAATAAAAAAAGAAAATAGACAATAGTTAATGTAATTATTAGAGTGACTATAATTGATATTTTTTTAATCATGTTGATCTCTTATAATCTCCACTCTTGCCTCCAGATTTTGAGAGCAATCTTACATTATTTATCTCCATACCCTTATCTAAGTATTTACACATATCATAGATAGTCATTAATGATATTTGTACTGCGGTTAACGCTTCAATTTCTACGCCAGTCTTGCCCTCTGATTTTACTATAACCTCCGAACAAATCTGCTTACTTCCGCTATTGAAATTAAAATCAATCTCTACTGAATTTAAAGTGACGTTATGAGCGAGCGGAATGAGATTGTATGTCTGTTTAGCAGCATTGATTCCTGCAAGCCTTGCTGTATTTAACACATCCCCTTTTTTATTATTGAAATCAACGACAGACGAGAAAGCCTTATCATTTAGAGTAATTGTACCTGATGCTGTTGCAACTCTAAGGGTAATATCTTTTCCGCTTACGTCAATCATGTGAAGATTGCCAGACTGATTAATATGATTATTACTCATTGTTTACAAAGTTAATTAGACTACAATAGTATAGCAAATATATCTCTTTATAGTTTTATGAAAATATTTTTAGCAACAAAAAATCCTGGTAAAATATTAGAATTCGAGCAAATTTTGTCCCCTCTGGATGTTGATTTAGTCACTTGTAGGGATATAAATATTCCAGACGTTGAAGAAACAGGGGCAACATTTGTTGAAAATGCTCTTCTCAAGGCAAGAAGCGCTACTGAGACCACCAACTTACCATCAATTGCAGATGACTCTGGAATAGAGGTAGATTTTTTGAAAGGGCGTCCTGGAGTATGGTCAGCAAGATACGCTGGACCTGACGCATCAAATGAGAGAAATAATTCTAAACTTTTAGATGAACTTCAGAATGTTCCAACTAAAGATCGTGGCGCTTGTTATAGGTGTGTAATTGTTTTTATGAGATTTAATAACGATCCATTTCCTTTTATTGCTCAAGATTCATGGAGAGGTAGTATATGTTCAAATGAAAAAGGTTTGAATGGCTTTGGGTATGATCCTATATTTTATCTTCCTGATAAGAGAAAGACATCTGCGGAGTTAGATCCTAAAGAAAAGCATCAAATAAGTCATCGCGGTAAAGCATTAAAAAAATTCTCAACTTTCTTCTCAAATTATGTTCAAAATGACTGACAAAAAATTTGTATATTTATTTTTTATTATGGTTATATCATCATGTGCGAAAAATCCAGTTTCTGGAATGCCAGATTTTGTAACTATTACTGAACAACAAGAGATTGAGATGGGAAGAGCATATCATAGAGAAATATTGAAAAATGCAAATATTCTTAAGAATGATGAATTAAATAAATATTATGTTGAACTTGGAGAAAAAATAGCAAGGTCAAGCCATCGTCCCGATTTGGATTGGAGGTTTACGATCATTGATGACCCTACACTCAATGCATTTGCAACACCGGGTGGATATGTATATTTTTATAGGGGGTTGTTAGCACACTTCAATTCTGAAGCTGAATTTGCTGGAGTCTTAAGTCATGAGATTGCTCACATTACAGCTAGACATGCTGTAAGGGGCATGAGTACCGCTCAAGTAACAAATATCTTAATAGGTTTAGCAGCATCTAGAGTTCCCGGAGGATCAATATCTAACAGCGGATTTAATTTGTTAAATCAAATTATCAATAAAGGTTATAGTAGAAAATATGAATCAGAAGCTGATGATATAGCTAAAGATTATCTTGGCAGAAATGGATATAACCAAAATGCAATGGCAGATTTTCTCGAGACAATGAAAAACGCAGATGATTTAGAAAATGAAATTGCAAAAAAGGAAGGTAGGCCT
>MDSZ01232341.1_pt1 | contig 11391 bp, 7 predicted proteins | sample 811201 | NCBI WGS metagenome assembly MDSZ01 (sample SAMN05326647, study PRJNA326480) | marine metagenome | isolation source: seawater | place: Indian Ocean: North | collected 2010 | reverse complement strand
ATTCTGCGACTCTATATCAACACCTGAGGCTTCGCTCATTATAGGATACAAACCCAGCTGAATTAGTGACACACAAGCACACGAAATCCCTTCATTTACTGTAGGCGCCACAAATGCTCTACATCGCTTTACAAGAGATTCAAACTCACTCCCGTCAGTTTTAAGATATCCATGATATTTTATATTCTCTGACTCACTTATTACTTTACCGTAAATTCTCTCGAAATCAGTCTCCATGGTTCCGGCTATATTTAATGTCAAGTTGGGCATTTTCGTAAATGCTTCGATTACTAAATCTAAGCCCTTATGGACCTGCCCGTACCCAAAAAACCATATAAACTCGTTGTTTAACGATGAATGTTTTACACAAAAGTCGCCTAGAGAGTCGGGAAATATTGGCATAGTGCAAATGGAGCTTTTCGCACTATATTTGCTAGGAAAGGTATCAATTGTTGCTTTACCGCCCGTGATGATTAAGTGATCTGCTTTTTCCACAGAGCGCGCTATTGATTCTGGGTTAGGGAAAAGACGCTTTGGAATATAGTTGAGTCCAGTTCTCTTCTCTAGAGCGCTAATCCTTTTTAGCTCGCCGGTTTCCCCGTTTCGAGATTCAACGTATACACCCAATGCGTAAAATACTTTTCGACACTTTTCAGGTAAGTAAGGAGAGAAACGGTCAATACAGTCGAGAGTTCCTATTAACAAGTCATAATCTTCTGTTATGACAAATTGCTTATTTGAAGCTTCAACGGCAGTGACGCTGTAGCCGAGACTATTTAAAATTTCAACTATCTCCCAAGCTGCGTGAAAGTTCGCATGTTTAGGGGGGCACTTTTCCTTGGTAGAATATGAGTATGGCGCTAATATGTAGGATAAAAGTGCTTTTTTGGGCTGAGCATTCCTACTAGCAGGAAAATAGTAATGCTCTTTTGGCTTTGTGATAAGCGACTTGATTCTTTTTAAAATACGCAACAGCATACAGTTTCCTTCAGTTGTTTTTTCCTGTCATGATTTTATTTTTCGATACTAGTAGTATGTTCCAGTTGTTTGATGCTTTCTCAATTTCAGACATCTAAAACCCTGATGCCCACTTCCCTTTGATGAGATAGAAAGCTAAGACTAACAAATACAAACAATACCGCAACGAAGCATATTAAAATAAAGTTGTAGTCTCCACTAGCCTATATACCAATTAATTCGAGGTGTTCCCCTTCTAAAAAGGCTTAAGCTTGAGCGCTTTTTTCTCAACTAGATGCCAAGAGCCGATAGCGAGAAGCAAGGTAAGAACTCCTGATACAAAAATCATTTGGATTACGGACACATTAGAAATCAGCAATGCAGACATTTGCCGCATAGGAAAAGCATATATATAAACTCCATAAGAGTAATCCCCTAGATTGTTAAATCGTCGGATAATGCCATTGGGCATGTATGCCAAATAAAAGACTATATGGTAACGTCAAAAAGTATGTCACCATGAAAGTCTCTTTATTTAATTCGAAGTAGACTACCCCTATCGCGCTAGCCAAACCGAAAAATGTAAGTAGTAAAAATGTCCTACTACTCATTCTGATTACACTAGCGTATATGTAACAAAAACTCCCGATAAAAAAGAAAGAAAACAACCTTATAAAGTCATCAAATCTGTTTAAGTAAACATGATTAGACAAATGTAAGAGAAGCGACGTGATTGCTGTAAATGCAAGACCCCAAAAAAAAGAATAACAAATAGGCATACATCTTTACTTCGTAAGGCAGCGTCCAAAGAGAACCGTTGACAGCATTTTCCCAAGGAACTTCAACAAAAACACCAGGAAGGTTAAATTCCACTCCAAAGGATAACGTCGAATTTTTCAATAAATAAATGAACTTTTGCCCAGTAAAATAATCGCTCAATGTGAACTGAGTTAATAACGGACCTAACACAAAAACTGTAAGTAGCATAGCAACAATTAACGCAGGGTATTTTCTCAATGCTCTTGCCGCAATATAATTCGGGGGGCTTTTGCTTCTCAGTAAGCTACCTGTAATTAGAAAACCACTCGTTATAAAAAAATATCGACTTCAATATGCCCAATTACAATACCTAAAGCACTTTTAAGTGGCTCAGCCACACCACTACCCGTAGCAAGAGGAAAACTATGACTCACCTATACAAGAGATGCAGCAACAAAACGTATGAGGTTAAAATTGTTATCTCTACTATCCTTATAATCAGAAAGGCTATTCATATTTACCCCTATTTGTAGACGAAAACGCCTTTTCTTTTTGATTCTTTCCATTCACGTCGAGACTTTAAGTATGAGAGCATTTCAAAAAGACGTTCTTTCAGAGAGGCTTTTTCACTATTTTCAAATTCATTTGAGATTCCAAACGCTTCTAGGACACCTGAAGTAACTGGCAACCCCAATTGTCCTTTATCAGACTCCGAGACATTATTCCCAGTTCCCAGAATCCAACATGTAGTGAAAAAAGGAAACTCTTTGACTGTATAACCTTTTTCTTCAGCAAGCCTCAACCAATCAGTATGGTTGCCCATTATTCTTTCAATAAAGAAGTTCGAGCAGTTGTCTAAGATTTCATCTTTACTATTATTTTCTGATAAAAAGCTAAGTGAAGGCTCCAAATCAAAAAGAATTTCGTTTTTATAGGCGATAGTGCTTCCACAAAAACGTACTAAGCCATCTTTCCTTTTTATTCTTTTGTCTGAAATGTTTAAGAAATAACCTTTCGCCCCAACGTATATATCTGCAGCGTCATTGTCTTTTTCAATAAATGAACTAATCCGCGTAGAAAGCCAATCATCACAATCTAAGAAATATACATAATCGGGATTAAACTTTTGGGCAAAGAGCAGCCCTGCAGTTAATCTTACTCCTTTGTCACGCATAAAAATTCTATATTGTTCATCTGAAAATGATTCTATTTTTTTGTTTCTTTCAGGAGGAGGAAAATCTACAAGGCAATATTCACACAACTCGCCATTAGGGTCGAAAGTTGGAAGCTCATTAGTCACAACAATGACCTTAAAGCTGCCGCCGCTCTGTGCTCTTAAACTCTCTAACGTTAACTTCAGATAGTTCTCTACTCTATCGAAGTCCTTATAGGCTTTTCTGTTACCGACAGCGGTAATAAAAGTGATCAAAATTCATCCTCTATGACTCCGAAAGACTTCTTAAGCTCAGCGGATAAAGGTTTTCCTTTAACGTACGGTTTTATCGTCGCAATAGCGTTTTGGAACCAATTTCTATAGCCATCACTGATATTTTCACCGTGCCCTAGCGAATACATCACTAAAGGCCGATTAGAAGTTTTCACTTTGCTTTTTGGCTGCTGTTTGAAATAGCGCGATAATCCCATATGTGACTGGCTCAAAAAAGGACATGACACTAACTTACCTTGCACATCGAATGAAAGGTAATCATCATGAATAATTCCCGTAGAGCCACAGTACTGAGTCAGTTCTTGAGTTTCTATCACTCTATTAGCATGCCCATAGTACATATATCCCATATCAAGAGAGAACAATGAATACGGAAGCGCCTTTAGGGCATCTCTAACTAGGTTTTCTTCAATGAGATCATCAGCGTCTAACGCGAACCAAATATTGATATTTGGATAGCGTTGTTTTAACAATTCTATGCCCTTCGAAATCTTACTGTTCTTGTCTGACGTAAATTGTTCCTGAGTAGCGTTTACTTTTGGAGGTGGGGGAAATTCGCCTGAAACTGAGTAAAAAACGTCGATGTTTAAGTTAAGGTTGTCTAAGCCTAGAGGGCGTTCGTGACCGACAACAATAACTTGATAACTTTTCTCGTTTTGATTGAGTACTGATTTGAGCGTAGCTATTAAGCTTCTAGATGTATTTTCCCAACAACTTGAAGTAACCGATGACTTTAAAGGGATTACGATTCCAAGCACTATTGATCACCTACATTTACTATTTCATATTTAAAACTCTCGAAATCTTGCTTATAGAGCTCATTAATGACCAAAATCGATTCGGTAGTTAACATGTTTGAATTTTTAAGTGAGTGAGATTTGTTCTCTTTTGAGAATCTAATGTTCTTTCCGATAAGATCACTCACGTGGTGTTCGAATGAGGAAATATCCTCTACTTTCCCCACGTAATCCACCAGTAATTCATCTTCTTTATAAAGAAACTGCACTTGCGGAATAAAGTACTCTGCTTTTTCGTATATCGCTTTTTTAAGACCGTTCTGAACAAAGTCATTGATATCTTTATAGGGAGATAGATATAACTTTCTCCAGACTTCATCAATCTCGCAGCGACCGCCCTGCATTAAATAATTATATGCAGACGTCAACCTAGAGTAAGGGTTTCTTACAAGCGAAATAACCTGAGCGTGCTGAAATCGATGGGGGTTCTGTTCTAAGTAATCAGATGCAAAAGCATGGCAAGATGATTCGGTACCATAAAGCGCTTTAACCACTGAAACGCCTGCAGCTTTAGGGATATGTATAAATATAACGTCTTTGTTTAATTCATTAAAAAGAGGCTTATTTCGGTAATGGATTCCTCTTTTGACTGCGTTGTAAGCAACCTTATACTCTTCCGAGGTATATATATTGAAATACCTAAGTATTCGCTTGAGCATTCTTTTAGTCTTTTTAATTTCCATATCTTTTGCTCCTGTAAATCATCCATACGACCAAAATCAATGCCAATGGAAAAGCCCATTTTAGAAAATATGCAAAATACTCGAAATAGTATTTCTTTGTAATGAAGTGCTTAACACCATCCCACTTTTCATTTTCTAAGCCATACGAACGAACCAATCCTCCAACTTCTCGGTCTGAAAAACCCTTATTCTTATAATGGTCAATTGCTAGGTATGGAGCTTCATTTAATTCTTCAACTGAATATGGCATGATTACACCGAAATCAGCATCACTAAGTACTTTTTCTCCGTTCCCCAACTTTGCTTCAAGAATAACATGGCCTGGGAAAGAAACGATTTGACTTTCAATTCCTTCCTTTTCTAAAATCTGACTCATTATCATTGATGCATCGCCACAAATACCGATGCCGCGCTCCAAACTCCGCTCATAATCGCCAAAATGGTATTTGCTATACTCGGGCATATTGGTGACCAAAGACATTATATATAGTATGTAGTTTTCCCATATAGGAACGCGCTGGTAGTACAAATCTATATCATTGTTCTCATTCCAATGAATATGGGCTAAAGACTTTGCAACGACATCATTAAGCCTTCTCACGTAATCAGCATCACTTTCATTACTTTCTCTTTCAATAGCTGTAAGAGATTCTTTAAACGTAAGTGTCTTATCTTGGCGGAACCTGAGATCAGTATTTAGTACGCCGTCGGGTGTAAGACTTTGAAACTCGCCGTAAATATTGATACCAAGCAAAATGATACTTATCAAAAGTAAAACAGTTAAACCGACATTACGTAAAAACTTCATTTTTCATTCACAAAATAATGTATAGAATAATCAAACGGATTATCTTCTATTAATTTTAAAAAAATTACCCAAAGAGCTACCAAATATCATTTCTATTCTTCTTGCATGATAGTTTTTAAACCCCTTTGCTCCAATAAATACGACGGATACCGTTGCGAATATCAGCATAACCAAAGAAAATAACATTATAACGATGGAAAGTATAAAATTCATGTCTGCCAAATCTAAGACCTCTACCATCGACTTTACGCTGAAGAGCCAGATTGAAGACACTAGTGTCATAGCAATACAATAAAAAAGTACTTGAAGTAGTTGCCTTTGATTCCCCTTAAATGCCAGGCACAATACGACAATACAAAATAAAATTCCGAACCCGGCTCTTGCCCAAGCAAGAGAAAGCAAATCGCTTGTTTTTGAGGCAATAATTAAGAGCCCCACAACAACTACTATCAGAGTTAAGCAATCAATAAGAAAAAGGAGTTTTACTTTCCCTTGGGCAAGTAAAGCCGTTTCACCCACTTGCATGACTGTCCAATATAAAAACAATAAAATTAATATAGGCAGAAGCTCTGCCGCCATTTCCCAGTCACTTCCCAGTAAGAGTAACACCACTTCGGCTGCCCATTGCCAAACAAAAAAGCATAAAGGAATCGCTACAACAATAACCGATACTAAAGAGAAAGCGACATTATTATGTAATTCATGAATTGATTCCTTATCATTTTTAAATGCGCTTAGTAAAGGCTCTATCGCTGGGCCTAATAAAAAGTGAGCAGGCATCATGGCTAATTCTCTGGCCATGTGATAGTTGCCTAATGCCCCCCCCGAAAAAAACTTGGAAACAACTACTGTATCACTTTGTGAACGCATGTATCCGACCACACTCTTTCCTAACATCCACTTAGAAAAATTCCACTGTTCGTTAACTCGCGACAAAGTAAATTTCGGAGGCTTCCTGGCAATAAAATAGGATATAAACACAGCAAGTAGACTTGCTACAATATCGGTAATGATAAAAGCCCAGAAGCTTTTAAGCACGAAAGCCAATGCGATGACTAATGGTACTGCGAGCGCACGCTCTATGAGTGAACTCCAGAAGAGAGGGGTAAAATTCAATTGTCTCTTAAGCAAGAGATATATAGGCGATTTAAGCGCTTGAATTGGCAATATTAACGAACTAATTCTAAACGCATTAGTTAGTTCAGGACGGTCAAAAAAGAGTGCAACCCAAGGAGCACTTACACAAATCACCAGAGAAATTAAAAGTTTTAAAACTAAATTAGCAGACCAAGCTGTATATAATTCAACGCGCGTTATTGTTTTCTTTTGTATGACATACTGCTCACTCGCTGCATGCGACAATATGTCAAAGAAATAGAGCGCAATACTTACGATAGCAATATACCCAAACTCTTCAGGGGCTAATATACGCGCCAACAGCATTGTGCTGACTAAGCCAAGCATTTTACCGATAACTTTTGCAGACGCTGACAATATAGCGCTATTTAAAACTTTTCGGGTAACTGTCACAATCCGAACAACGCCTTCGCTTTTTTGACATGTGCGTCCCAATCGAACGAGGTTTTCACGTGCTCAACTGCACTTTTGCCAAAATGTTCAAAGCTTGAATCTTGTAGTATCGGTAGCATTCCTTTAACAATGCTCTGAGGACTAGAGCAATCGATTATTTCACCTGTTTTAGCAATAATCATAGTTTCAGCGGTTCCTCCCGAGTTACCGGCAATAACAGGCCTACCACAAGCTTGAGCTTCAACTAGCACCATTCCAAACCCTTCTATGTCACTTTCAATTGTGCGATTGGGCAAAATGAAAATATCACATTGTTGATAGGACTTTATCAAAGCTTCGTCATTTAAATCGGTGTAGACCGCCGCACTACTACTAAGTCCTGAGCTATCAATAAAAGAACGCAGCTCAGCCTCACACTCTCCACGTCCAACAATGGCATAAAACAAATCGGGGTATATTTTTAACAGCTCAGGCATCGCAGCTAGCAGATGGTCTTGGCCCTTTCGTCTTTGTAAACGCCCAACTGTAAGAAGTACTCTTTTCCCGTCCCAACCCATTTGGGTACGAAAGGCTTGGTCAGCTAAGGCGGGTATAAACTTACTCGTGTCCACTCCAGGATGTAAGACTTCACACTTATTTTTTGTCTCAAATCCTAATGCAGCAACTAAATTTCTGGAATTTTCACTATTACATACCAGTGTTTTCGACCCTCTACAGGCCCACTTAACCAACAAGGCTTGCTCCCGACTAGTGGCAGCCGTTTCTACATCTTCACCATGGACGAAACAAATAAAGGGGACTCCTGTGAGAAGTTTAATTATTCTCGCAATAACTCCTTCATGAATAACCCTTCCACAATGTATTTCATCGATTTTATGGCGCTTTACCAGCTTTAAGACGTGTTTAACCATTCTAAAATAGAATGAGATACCAGTTTTGCTTTTGACCCCCCACTCTGCTGAGTGCATTGGCATTCTTATAACATGTAAATCATGCTGCTTATCGAAAGCTTGATATCCTTCGACACTGTGAGAAGCAACAATGATGTTTTGTCTTGGTAATCTAGAATATAACTCCCAAAACCACCTGCCGCTTCCTCCATCAATAGGTGGAAAATTCTCTGTAAGTAGTAAGATTTTCTTCATTGTTGTTTTTAAGGCCTAAGAATGTGTTTTGTTATTGAATGAAAATCGGATTAGAGTAAGCAGATAACTTATGTTCATCCAGACCTTCCAGAATTACTCGCGATCTAATAAAGCATTTCTCAACTGAGTCTGATTTTGACATTAGAAGCTGAAAAACACTTTCTTCAGGAGGGAGGATTTTTTCTATTGAGGTTACCTCTCCTCCTCTACAATTTGATATTGTATCCACTCTCAAAAAGTCATCTTTGTACTTTTCTGCTCTTGCAACTTCAACATTGACTAACATAACTTCGTCTTTGTTCCCTAAGTCAATTGTCGCCCCTGAATAAGCGAGCGTATTTTCTTTCCCGACCTCAACATTGAACTCATACTCATTGAGTAAACCACCATGATCAGCCCAAAATGTACCGTGTTGAAATGCGCTTATAATCCCATTGTAAGTTTTATCAGGTACCTCCAAATGGATTCGCGAAAAACTGCAAGGTGGATAATCTAATCCTTCGTTGTGAAAATCTGAAGACGACACAGCTCCCCATACTCTCTCTCCGGAAGAAAGAAGATTGTCCCAACCACCACCAATATCTGCAACAAAAGGATCCCAGCGATCTTTGGTTTCAAACACAGTCTTGTATGAACCAACAGCACTATTCCTTTGATGGCCGGGAGCACCACTGAAAGCTGTCAGTTTCAGCCCCTTTTGGGTTAGTGCATGATAATCTTCGACATTCTCATCCAAGGTCATGTCCTTTCGACTGGGATGATTGTAAACCACGATGTATTCTTCCCTTCGCTCAGCATTATCGAAATATGCGTTTATGACGTTGACAAACGTGCCATCATCTCTGCGCTCGTCATCACTTTCGCGCCTAAGAATTTCGCTAAGCTTTGGTAACAAATTGTATTCATGTTCTGGAGATACAATGATATTAAGGTGCTCTCTACCTTCATATGAAGGGAGGCCTATCTCAATACCAGAATATATGAGTAAACCTTTAAATTTCTCTCTCAATGACGCTATTTCGTCTAATTTAGACTTCGACACTCCACGCCCGTAACCTGAATGATCAGTCACTGAAATAGCATCGCATCCATTAAAATAAGATAGCTCAACGAGTTCAGCAACTGACAGAGCTCCATCAGAATAGTCTGAGTGAGCATGATGATCGAAAATAACATGTCTGTTTAACCCTGCCCAATATGGCTGGGTAACCTGCGTTTTCCCGTCCGGCAATAACCAAATGATCAAAGCTGAGAGGAGAACAAACATTGCGATTGTTATTTTGCTAATACTGGAAAAATGCCACGACCTTTTAAGTTTCGCATTCTCATATAAACCCTTTTGCTTGAATGGCGAGTCAATTAAACCATTACTAGTCTCTAATACAGGCCGCACTTTTTCATTTCTGAAATATCTGATGATTGGCTGTTCAATGAATCGATAGGAGAAGGATGCTAAAAGAATAGTCGCGCCTAATGATAATAAACCAAATAGAAGCCATTGTTCTGAAACACCTACACCAAACTTTTCCAGTACTATTTTGAGTGCTTTTTGCAGTGGATAATGAAATATATAAATTCCATATGAAATTACTCCTAACCATTTAAGGAACTTATATTCCAGAAGCTTACTTGTTACTTTGCTAGAAGGCACTAAGAAGATTAATGCTGATAATAGTAAGGGTATATAAGGAAAGTTGTATCGTCCGAACTTCAATTGGAAAAACTCGTCCAGTGGTGTAGCCAAAATAATAAATGTACTACTCATTATGAGAAGTATTAACACATCATAAAATAGCTTATCGACATGCAACTTTTTCTTTATAAATTGACTCGCAAAGACTGTTCCTAATAGAAAATGAGGAAGGTGGCTGGCTAAAGAATATGTTATTGCGGGGCTTGTTGCACTCGCAGCGTTCACGCCAAAGGGCCATACTAACGAGAACGTCAAAGGCCAATTGAAATTAGGTGACATCCACTCAAGGAGTAATTTATACCCAAGAAACCAAGCAACAATAAATACAATTAATGTAATTTGCCCTATGTGATATTTAAGCTGTCTCAGCGCTATAAAAATTAGGGGGAGAAATAGGTAAAACTGCATTTCAACTGCCAGCGTCCAAAATGGCGGATTGAAACTCATAACCTGACTATCTTTCAGATTGTGCAAGAAAAATAAATGGGAAATTATGTTGTTAAATGACACTTCCGGCCCAGAAAATCCCTTTATCATCAAAAGTCCCAAAAAGCATAGATAATATAGAGGAACTATGCGCACAGCCCTGTGTTTGAGATATGTCAGAGTATTGGGGGTTTCCTGTCTTTCCAAGCCTTCCCAAAAAGGTATAGAGAGGAGAAAACCACTTAATGCGAAAAAAAGAGCGACGCCTGTATTACCGTTTATCATCCAGCGAGTAAAATCAATAGGCCCTAACGAAAGTTCCACATTAGTAAACTGCTGAAAATGAACAATGAATACTGCCAATGCAGCAAATGCTCTCAAGCCATCTAGTCCCCTAATATAATGGCTCTTCTTTATGGTCCCCATTGTGAGTTGTCCATTTTCCAAGCTTCGACTAATAATATTCGCGCTATCGCTATTCACGCTTTTAGAAAAGGGAGCCATGCTCTGTGGTTCAACTAGATTTTTCAGTAAATACCCCGATATCAACACCAATAAGAAATCCGTAGACTCAGGCACTGAATTGGTAACAAAAATTTGCCCTACTTCTGAGAGGAAGACTATAGAAGCAACTATGCCCGTGGAGAGTTTGAGCTTATTGTTTGAAGTATATAAAAGAACAATTGCACTTGAATATAGGAGTATTTTCTTAGAAGTTGCTAATATATTAAGCAAGATATTCCCGTTCAACGCACCCGAAAATGGTATCCATTCGAATTTAGAAATCTGCGTCCGAAATTCAAATGGGTAATAACCATTCAAGACTATTGCAACTAATAAAACTGTTGCCAATGCAGCCTTATTTATATCTATAAGGTTTTTTGAGGCGAAAAAAATGACTAGAGCAAGCGTCGCCCCCAATAGCTGAGACAAATTTATATCATTAGCAATAATGAAAAACTTTAATGCCAATACGCATATGGTTATAGGTATTAGTAGACGACATCGTTCGAATGAAGGGTTTGCGCGTGTCAAAAAGAAAAACACCAAAACCCAAGTCACAGTATGCTCGAATAACCAATACACATCTATAGAGGGGCTATAGATTAGGTTCTTTATATTCTCTTTAAGGATCCCAAAGTCCAT